>JAEEGG010026536.1_pt1 | contig 11050 bp, 7 predicted proteins | sample 9134161 | NCBI WGS metagenome assembly JAEEGG01 (sample SAMN16246543, study PRJNA631951) | gut metagenome | biome: gut microbiome; feature: rumen; material: CR-attached | host: Bos | place: Iran: Karaj | collected 2018-10
TGTGCTGACGATGCATAAAGTGTAGGATTTGACACAAATCGCGGGAAAACGTGGTTCTTAGGTTACTTACATCCCCAATCCTGTGCCACCTGTCGTGCCGGTTGTGGAGGTGCCCACCTGCTCCTGCTCGCTCTTCTTCTCCGTGAAGTCGTTTTCGATACGGCTCTTGTGCTGCTTGGCCTGCACTTTCGTGTTGCCGAAGGTGTAGCTCACGGAGCACATCACCATCGTGATCGGCACTCTCAGACGCATCACATTCGTGAAGTCCTTGCCGCTGGTGTGGGAATCCATCTTCAGCTTGCCACCCTTGCTCAGTGCGGTGACACCGTTGATGGAGATGCTCAGGCGGTCGTTCATGAACGACTTGGACAGTCCGAGCACACCGAGCTGAAATCCGCTCGACCATCCCTGCAGTGTGTAGTTCTTCGTGTTGCAGATGGCGTTGGCGCTGAGTTTGAGGTCCCATGGCAGTGTCTGCTGGAGTCCGAGCATGAGGTTACCCTGCCATCCGCTGTTGCGCTGATCGAGCACGTCGCTGCGCATATCCACGTAACTCAGTCCCGCGTTCATCATCAGGCGGGTCTTCGGCAGCGCCAGCCAGTTGGCAAACACGTTGAGCGAGCTGGTGCGTTCCTTCACGATGTTGCCGTAAGTGGTGTAGAGCATGCCGTCCTGATAGAAGCTGTAGTCGGAGATGCGGTCGTTGCAGAAACTCTGATGTAGGCCTACGTTCACCATCAGCTTCTGGGTGAACGAGCTGTAGGACAGGCCGATGTTGTGCATTTTCTCCACTTCGAGGTAGGTGTTTCCATAGGTCACGTTCATCGGGTTTGTGCGGTCCACATACGGGTTGAGGTAGGTGATGCCCGGACGGGAGATGCGCATGTTGTAGGTGATGCCGATATTCTGGGCCATGCCCGGACGGATGTTCACGCTCAGGCTCGGCACAAGATTGCCATAGTCGGTTGAGAAGTCCTCGCCTGCTCCCTTTTTGTAGGTCACATCCTGCCAAGTATGCTCATAGCGCAGTCCGGCTTTGGCTCCGAAGATGCCGAAGTTTGCCTCATATTCCGCATAGGCGGCTGCGATGTTGTTCAAGTGCTTGTAGTCCACGGTGTTGTCGGCCATCAGCGTGCGCACGCCTTCGCTCAGGCTGTAGTATTCCGCCAGCGAGAGGTTCCTGCGGTTGATGTATTTGGCACCCAGGCTGAGGGTCTGTCCCGTGGCCACTGGTGTGGTGAAGTCCAGCTGCACGGTATGCTCGGTGGATTTCGGGTGGTTCTCATTGAAGAGGTCTGGCATCATGGCAGCCTCGTCGTAAACCTGCGACGTCTCACTCTTCTGCGGCGAATGGCTGAGCAGGTAAGAGAGGGTGATGTAGCTGTCGTGGTCGCCTGAGAAGAAATGCTGCCAGTCGGCGCTCAAGTCATAGCCGATGTTCTGCATCTTCATCGCCGCATCGTAGGTGTAGGACATCGCACCGCCTCCACCACTCACCTCCACGAGTGGTCGGTAGTTGTTGCGGATGTTGAAACCGCTCACATCGAAAGCCGCGCTCACCACGTTGAGCGAGTCGATATCGTATGAGAAATTGAGGTTGGCAAGTCCGAAACGGGTCTTCTGAGTGGTGGTGAGCGACTGGCGCGTGAGGTTGCCGTCGGTCAGTGATTGTCGCTCAAAGGTCTGGCTCACGTCCTTCATCCGCTGATAGGCCGCCATCACATTTCCTGAGACGGAGAGCTTGCCTTCCTGCGCATTGAACGACACACCGCCGTTCAGTCCCCGGTTGCTGCCTGTCAAGCGAGCTGTGCCCGTGAATCCGTCCATCGAGGGTGCACTCGTGGCGCCACCCCGCTTCGCCAGCTGGATGTTGAGCACACCCACCGCACCCTCAGCATCGTATTTGGCGCCAGGGTTGGTGATCACCTCAATCTTTTCCACCATGGCGGCAGGCATCATCTTGAATATCTGTGACGGATTCTGCGAGAACATCGGGTTCTGCTTGCCGTCCACATATACTTTAAACGCACTCGAACCGTTCACCGTGATGTTGTCCTGACCATCCACAGTGACCATCGGCACCTTGCGGAGCATGTCGAGCACGGTCTGGGTTTTCGAATCCACGTCGTTCGCCACGTCGTAGGTCATCTTGTCGGCTTCCATCTTCACCAACGGCTTGGCAGCGGTGATGGTCACTTTGTCCAGATACTTTTCCCAGTCAATCGTGTCGCGACGGACTGCGGTGGTGTCGTAACGTACGGTCACTGAGTCATTGCCCACTTGGGCTGATGCGGGAATCGCGAGTGCGGCTATAGCCACTAATGCTAATAATTTCCTATTCATCTTTCTACATTTTAAAAACTTTGTTCTTTGTAATATCTTTATTGTTTGAACTCATCAATGCGTTTTCGTTTAACGCATTTTTCCCATTAGACGCAATTCTGTTTCAAAAACTACAGTGTTTTTATCATTTTTCTTTTTTGTTGGATAAAATAATTGAAAAATCACAACTTATTTGTTGTATGATTGCCTTTGGTGATGGCATGTCCCGCAGCCACGACGCAAGATGCGTCGTCCCCACTTAACCACCGTTGTCTGCCTTGATGTCGTACAGAAATATAAAATGGATAAAGCCAAAAACATTACATTGTACCCCACAGCCTCGCATCCTTGTAGTACGTTAAGTGGAGACGACGCATCTTGCGTCGTGGCTGCGGGACTTGGAAAACGTCTAAATAACCAATATTCCTAATAGGCTTCGCCGAAGGCAATTCCTAATTCCGAATTGGCTTCGCCGAACCTTGTCACGACTCGGCATAGCTCAAACAAGTTTGGCTTTGCACTCGCTGCTCCAAGGTTTCCTAATTTATAATAGTGTCACCTCACCCTCTCCAGCTTGAAATCGGTGGCATCGAGGAACGTGCAGTGGGTGGCCCTGCCAGTGAATTCCGGCACGGTGCTCACGCCATAACGGACAGAATGCCCCTTTACAACGATGTTGTCGATGCTGACCTGGCTCCAGCCATTTCCCAGGCTGTCGTTGGCGGTGACAATCGGAAGAAGTTCAAGCGAGTCGGCTGGATTCAGCGTCAGCTGGTGTTTCGCTTCCTCAAAGATGCCGCCTCCCTGATGTCCGAATGCCGGCACTGGTTCCAGCAGCTTCACGCTGTCGGCCACCACATAGAGGAATGCCCCATCGTCGTCGGTCCGCGCCACAGCCGAGAGTCGGTAAACGCCCGGTTGCAGTTCCTTGTCCTCCCGCTCAATCTGATAATAGTCAAGCAGTTCGTAGTTCCATGAGGAGAAATAGCGTTTGCGGTCGTCTCCATAGTAATCGCCACGACTTGTGAAGTAATATTTGGAGGAGTTGAAGTCGTCGTGCAGGTATTCACTGTTGCCCAGCACCTTGAAGTTGTTGCGCTGGAAGAAACGCCAGTCGTCGTTGTCGTTGAAGAACACACCATCGTGGGTATGTTGCTCCACATAGCGCTTGGTTGCGATTTTCGAAATCGACACGCCGCCCAGCGTGATACCGATGATGGCCACGAGCCATGCCAGGAACCACAGCCAGCGCTGCCACATACTCATGTTCGCGGTCTTTCCCGAACTGCTCAACAGCGAATGGAAGGCGCAATAGCCTGGAATGAAGAAGATATGGAGCAGGCAGATGCCACAGAACCAGAAAAGCACGGGGTGCTCACTATATATCGACACCACTTCCGGCGAGAGCATCTTTCCTGCCATGTAGCTGTCGGGCGAGACAAGCAGACTGGCGAGCGTAACGAGCGTGACCACAAACGCCACGAACAAGCCGAGACAGAACAGGCCGATGAAAATCTTCGCTATCACGCCAAGAATGGAGAAGAAGCCGCTCAGGCAACCGCGCGACGTGGAGCCTTGCGCCCCATAGCGGGCATTATCCTCGCGCTCCTTGGCCTCAAGCGCCACTTCGTCGGCCAGATTCTGCGGGTTCACATTCTTTCCCTTCATTTTCAGCCGCTCTTCCGGGGTCTTGGCCGATGGAGCGAGGAACGCCAAGAGTATATACAGCACGATTGGAAGACTGAAAATCGGGAAGATGTCCATGTGGCGGAACAGCCACCAATGGCTCGCACTGTTCCACAGCACCACAAAAAGCACGAATCCCAGACGCCATGCCAGTGGGTCTCCACCAAAATATTTCGATGCGCCAGAAAGCACACCGGCCAGGATCTTGTCCTTGCTGTCGCGGTAGAATTTCTTCTTGCCGCCCGCAGGTGACTGTGCCCCACCCGCCTGTCCCTGTGCCTGACTTGCATCTGACGGCATCGCACCGTGGGCTGTACCACCGTCACCAGCCACCGCAGCCTCTTCTTCCGTATCCATGTCTTCAGGATTTCCGATGCGCTTGATGATGTCTGACACATGGTCAATGGTAATGGCCTGCACTCCCTGACGTTTCAAATCCGAAAACAGCTCGCCTATGCGACCTTCGATGTCGTCGGCAATCTCGTCGCCACCCTCTTCCTTGCGGAAATACTGACGGATGGTGTCGAGGTAGTTCTTCAGCAGCTCGTATGCGTCCTCATCGATGGCGTAGAGCTGACCAAACATATTGATTGTGATATTCTTTTTCATCTTATTATCTTTTCTAAATATTTATTAATCTATAGGTTCGTAAGGACTCACTTTATGTATGTCCGAAAAAAGTCACATTTGCTTGAGCAGACTCACGGTGTTGGCAATTTCGCCCCATGCCTTGTCGAGTTCGAGAAGAAGCTGTCCGCCCAGGTCGGTCAGCGCGTAGTATTTCCGTGGCGGTCCCTGCGTACTCTCCTGCCACTCATATTTCAGCAGGCCCCCGTTCTTCATGCGGGTGAGCAGCGGATAGAGCGTGCCCTCCACCACCAGCAGGTCGGCATCTTTCAGCTTGCTGATGATATCGGAGGTGTAGGCGGGCTGATGCTGAAGCAACAGCAGGATGCAATATTCCAGCATCCCTTTCCGCATCTGCGATTTCACGTTTTCTACATTCATAAGCATCATTTTTTTGCTGATTATTCACTTTTACGATGCAAATATATACACTTTTATAGTACTATGCAATACAAGGTACTAATAATTTTCTACAATTTAACATTTATTCACAATCTACACGATTATTCCCCAAATATTGCGCCATACCAAAAAAATCAGCACCGACAAATCTGTCAGTGCTGATTCTCTTTGGATAAAGAAAAAAACTATGGAAAAACGCTCTTTTTACCACAAATCACTCGTGTTGCCATTCTCACGGTCAACCATCAGGTGAAGAAAAGCATCCTTTTCATTTTCCGCATCTTCTTCGATGGTGAAACCACGATGTTTGGCATCAACCACCGTACCACTGTCAGCATCACCACTTACAGGAAGTGTGGGGGCAGTTATTTCGTCTGCAAATTCAAATGTTTCATTTTTTGCCAAAGGGGCTTTATATATCTTTTTCATAAATTTCATTTTTTTAAATACGTTGATATTAAGAAAATTTACAGTGATCGAATTACTTGATTATTACTTTCTTTCCATTGAGTATATAAAGTCCACGTGCAGGATTTTTAACCTGTCGACCAGACAAATCATACAAGACATTATTCTGCAAAGACTGAATATCTGATGAAACCGATGAAATACCCGTAACATCGTCAAATGAAAGACGGATATCACCTTTCACTCCAGAAGCAGATGACACCTGGGACAAATCAAGCCATGCGCGGTTAGCACCAGCAGTAGGTTGATTTCCAGCAATCACTTTTTTCAACTTATTCTCACTCAGTACATAGCAATCAGCAGGAACAGTGCCACCTGTGAAGGTTCCAACAAGTCCATTGGCAGAAAGTGGCTCAGCAACATCATAATCGTCTATGTCAGCCTTGAAGAAATTCACATTCCTCTCTGTTCCTGCATTGTCATGTCCGATCTCATCCACCGCCTGGAAAATGTATGGTTTACCTGCCTCAAGCAAACCCGTGACTTTCTCTAAAGAAATGCTCTTGCCATCAGTACCAGCTATTGAATAAACTTCGGCACCTGAAAATGAAGCAACATAAGGCAGACATACAGTACCGAATTTACCAGTCTCTGAATAATTACGTACAGCATCACCAGCAACGTACAAGTCCCAGCGGCCACGGTTTGCCAATTTCGGATGAACATAATCAGTTAAATAAACAACAGAAGGTTTGATATCACCGCTGATTTTCAATGATTTAATATGAAAAATATCAATCTTGTTAACCGTTCTCACCACATTCAAATCTATACAAAGCACATTCTGATTGTTCCAATAGTCAAGCCACATACCAGCACCCGTTTTGGCAGCCTCACCATTGTAGGCATCACCACCCAGCGAAGCTCCACTGGCATCAGTAATGGTCACCTGATGGCTACCATTGGCAGCCGTAACTTCTGTACAGATAACAAGATAGCTCCAATCATACAGATCTACTGGGGTATCAAAAGTCCATCCACCATCAACAAATTTAGACATGGTGAATATTTCGTCGTTTGAAGCTACAATCTTCTTTTCAGGCACTTCAACTGCTGATAACACATGGAATACCCACTCTTCCTTACCATAAATATTTTCTTTTGTCAAAGAGCCATCTTTTTTATAAGAGTTTATCTTATAAGTATTCTCCTTTCCTTCAATCGGCTCAATAGAGAAAAGGCAACCATCCTCACCACTATCGCCAAGAGGCACAACATTACGGGTCCAGCCAATATCATTGAGATAGCAGTCACCACCATACCAAGGTCCTGTGTAAACAGAAGTTCCATCTGGCTTATAGGCTTGAATCCGATACAACGTTGTTACTCCAGAAGGCATAGTGATTCCTTCATCTGTCGCAACCCTAACACGGAACTGATATGAGCCTCTACCTTCACTTTGTTCTATAATATCCATTACTGAGGTTATGGCAGACAAATAAATTTGATTGTCCTTGTTATTGCCATCAAGGATGCTGCCGCCAGGGGTCCCTATCGACACCAACATATTGTCATTCAAAACATCATTGATATTGAGCGAAGCTCCTTGTGAATATTCAATTTCTTTTGGAGCATCAGGCTTCTCAAGATAGACATTTGACAATTTGATGGAACCAGAACCACTGGCACCACCAAAACTGATATGGGTTATCTGGGACAGGTCAAGATCCTTGGTTTCTGTTCTCTCAGAAAAAACCAAATTTTTCTGACCGGCAGAATAGAAGGCAATAGTGGCAACGGCTGTAGAGCCATTCATGAAGCACACACGGTAAGTATCGGTGAAATTATCGGTTGTTAGATGAAGAGACTGATAATTGGCCAACTCTCCATCCGAAAAAGTAAAAATAGGCATCAGATTGCTGTAGGACTGAGTCCAACTGTAGGTTTCTGTCTCTGCATTCCAATTTCCTTCATTTGCAGGTACGCCATACGTAGCAAACAACTTTTCTGCATTCGCCACTCCCATACTACACAGGCACACTGTGAGCATTAGAAACAATCGAGTAGTTTTTTTCATTGCGTTTAGTGTTTAATTTTAATTTGGTTAATAAATATGTGAGTTCTGATGCAAAGTTATCGGTTATAGCAAAAATCAGCTTTCAGTAATGAAACCAAATATTACAAAAATGATACTTCAACCTTATGCTTTTACAGTTTAAACAAAAAAACGCCGGCAGGAATCTGCCGGCGCCATATTGAGGGAATCAAATATTCGCAATGAAATATCGGTGATGCTTACCAGAGGTCGCTGGTGTTGCCGCTCTCACGGTCAACAATCAACTGCATGATGGCCTCTTCATCCATCTCCTCATCAGTCAGGACCTCAGCTCCACGTTTTTTCACCTCGGCATCAACCGTGCCTTGGCTTCCACCGCCACTGATTTGATTCATCACACATTCCACGTTGCATGTCTCACTGAACAATGCTGGTTCAATATATTTTTTCATAATAGTCATCTCCTTCTTTTATCATTTAACATAAACTTTACGAACTGAGCCGTTGCTCATCTTAACCACATTCATGCCCTTCTGGAGGGAGTTGCGCTGAGCGCCGTCCACGCCATAGACACCCACCACGCGGGATGCAGCCTCACTGACAAGGCTGTTGATGGCAGTCACGTCTTCGTTTGGAGCGATGCGGAGCTTAGCCTCACCAGACTCTGCTGCGAAGAATGCACGGAAAGCAGGAAGATTGATTTGGTTCTCAGCCTGAACGAATTTATTGTTGGAGATGGCATAGATATTGCCTTTGTAATCTGCCGCAGCGATGGTCTTCTTCTCGAAAGAGCCGTAGAATTTCAACGCGCCATCCACATCGACCGGGTTGGAGAGCGCACCAGCGCCTGTGCAAGTGATGGCATCACCAGACACTTTCTCCACAATTCCCGGAGTACCGGCAGGGAGAGTGGCTGCCTCATTGATGGTCAGCACATCGCCGCTGATCTCACCCAGAGTGTAGAACTTCACAGCGTCGTTGGACTCAACAGCAAACGGCAGACAGATGGTTCCGTACTGGTTCGCCATCGTGCGGGAGTAAGAAGCAGCAGTTGCGCTTGTGCTTGCAGGAACCTCCATCGGATAGCCATCGGTCACCACCATTTTGGCAATCACACCATCAACAGCCACATTGGATGCATTACCCAACACACCTTCTTTAGCTACAAAGATACAGTTAGGGTTGGCTGAGGTAAGTTCAAGAGATTCTGCCTTCACATTGCTGGCATCCATTAACACTGCATCTGCATCAGCAAGAGCTGTAGTCAGACTGACAGAACCTGGATCGCTACCGATTAACATATACTTGTGTGTTTCTGGCATAGGTTGAGGTTTCTCACCCTTTGAAGCATAAGCCAAACCGACTGTTACTGACGGAGCGCCCCAGTTGTTGGCTGCTTTCACGCCCTTCAAATACTTATAACCAGAAACCTTTACCACATAAACGCCAGGGCCTGTGATTCTATTTTCAGTTTCCCAATTGGCAACAGAAGCGTAGTCAGATTCTGGATAAAGGAATAAAGTCACCACTTTATTATTCACATCATCCCAAATCCACACACGAACAGCAGCACTATTGTCAGAGGCCTTTGTCACCACAAAACTCAAATAATCATAACCATCAATGCTTACATGGGTGGCTTCACTGCTGCCATCACCATCACCGAAAGCTGCTCCTTGAACAGCAAATTCCTTTGGATATTCCACAGAATTACTCCAATTGGTATTTGTACCTGTGAGATTCTTCAAATCCACAGCACCTGCAGGGGTTTCATATACACGATATGCCTCAATATAATTCACATCTGGCCCCTCAAGATAAACCTTCTTCACATTGATGTCACCAGTTCCAAATTCCCAATTCGTTCCTGACAAACGAATCGTTTCAATAGAAAGTAAATCCGTGGAACTCACGTCAAGGTCCGCCCAAGAAAGGTCGAGAGTACCAACTTCAAAAGTCTTTGTTACCTGAGCTTTACCATTAGTAAACTTAAGAATCAATCTGAAGTGATCCAAGGTGCCTGCCGTAGTTTCAAGATGAAGTGTTGTGTAAGCCGAATAATCACCCTTTCCAAACAACTGTGTAGAGTTATAAGAAGTTTCTGACCAAGCAAACACTCCTGATTGGCTTTCACTATCCCATGACCAGGTTGTGTTCTCCGATGTAGCTGGAAGCGCAGACAAATCCACGTCCAGACGGGCTGCATTCGCCGTCCCCATGCTGCACAAACAAACAGTCAGCATGAGCAAGAAATTGTAAATTTTCTTCATTGTTTAGTTTATTAAATGTTTGTTAGTATATATAAAATCACAATGATTTTCAGTTGATCAGATAGATTTTCTTTTGTCCTTGATAGGTGGCGGTCACCGTGGCGCGGCCGTCGGTAATCTTGCCGATCTCAAACTTCACAGCTGGATCGGAAGCCGATGCCTCAATCACCGAATTTGCCTTCAGCGGACCATACGCCTGATAATGCGACAGCTCCGTGTAGCCGTTGTCGTTGGTGGCAAACAACGGAGAAGTCGGGATATTGATTGCCCTTCCGTCGATGGTGATCTTCACCGTTGGAACCACAGGCACCTGAATTTTCGCACCGCCACGGGTGAATCCGATTCCATGGAGGTCGAACAAGCCCTGAGGACGCTGCGGCTGAGCCTGACGTCCGAAGCGAGGACCATTGTTCTCAGGCTGCTGCACTTCACCACCCTCAGCCACGAGGTAGATGGCATGTTTGCCCTTCAATCCCTCTACGGCAGGGACAGCCACCTGATAGACTGTCGGACGGCGCTGGGCATCGGCAGGCACTTCTATCACACCGATTTCCTGACCGTTCCAAACGCTGTTGGCGTAAGGTCCGTCGAGCATCACATGAATCTTGAAGGCACCGTGTCCGCCTGGAGTGAGGTTGAGGTTGAGCGTAGCGCCGTCACCTTTCTTCGCACCCTCGAAGGCATTCACACCCTTCGACGTCTTGTCCAGTCCGCCGAAACCGAAATATTTGAAGCCGATGACACCACGGTTGGTGATGCCCGCAAGGTCCATACTGTTGTTCCACACATCGAAGTTGTCCTGCATCCACTGGTTGCCGGTCATATAGGCGGCGATGCCAGCAGAATAATACTGATATGGCGGCAGACCGAAAATCTGGAAACCCTCAGAGGTCACCTCAGCACCCGTGTATTCCATGCCGTTGCTGGCTTTTGCGGTCCATTCGTTGTCCTTGGCGTATGGGTCGTAGCCCACGATGCGCACCTTGCCGCCGTCAGCCACGGATTTCTTGTCCCATTCAATCTTCACAGGAGCCACCATCGACTGACGGGCATTGCCGAAGCCACGAGGCGGACGATGATAGAACACATACCACTGGCCGTTGATTTCCTGAAGCGAGCCGTGAGTGTTGTGGGCTGCATTGGTCGTCATAAGCTTGGAGCCGTCCTCGTTAGGAACCACACCACGTGAGTCAACCAACACACCGCCTGAGCGCCAAGGTCCCAGCGGAGAGTCGCCGTAGGCATAGCGGAGTGCGGAGTTCGTGGAGCCAAGTCCATA
>JAEEGG010026544.1_pt1 | contig 11047 bp, 10 predicted proteins | sample 9134161 | NCBI WGS metagenome assembly JAEEGG01 (sample SAMN16246543, study PRJNA631951) | gut metagenome | biome: gut microbiome; feature: rumen; material: CR-attached | host: Bos | place: Iran: Karaj | collected 2018-10
ATGAACCTGAACATTCCATTGGAAAATCCTTTCAAAGATTTTTCTTAATATACTTAACTAATGGAATAATGATTTTACTTTCCATTTGATTTTGTTGTGAAGAAAAACTTGAAGGTCATAATTCATTATTCTTTATCTTATGATCTTCTGATTTTAATAAATGTTCAAATAATTCTATAGTAGTTGTTGCTGATTTAATCTCTTTAGAAGTTAATACTTTTCAATCAACGTATATTTTATTTTTAACTCAATCTAGGAAAATTCATTTTTGTTCTTTGGGTTTAATATCTGTATATGAAACAAACTTTTGTTCATTCTTATCGTTTAATAATATATACAAATCATCATCTGATTTTTTTCATATATTATGAGTTATATCTTGTTCTATTACTAATCATTCATAAGCTGGAGTATCAAAATCATATGTTTCACGTATTTTAATTTCTGGATAATTATTTCTCATATTATCTAATACGTTTTGTAATACTTCTAAGTCACTATCATCTTCAAATATAACAAGGTAATTTCATCCATATTTATTTGTATAAATTGGAGAGAATCAGAAAGTATCTAAAGAAACTCATGCCATCATACATGCGTTTTGAAAATCGTTAGTAATATCAAAATCTTGTTCTATATCATTATATAGAATATTTATAATATTCATTAAATTAATCAACTCGTATATATATTGGTTTTTTGCTCATTTCTTATATATCTTTTCAAAGATACTCAATATATTAATACTCATATTATTTAAATTCCTTAGTTTTGTCTCAAAATAATTTGTTGAATCTAATCATTTTTTTAATTGGCTATCTATTTCTGAAATTTCTAGAGAATTAAACCATTTTTGATATTCAAGATTTGAATATTCAAGAAATTTCTTTTGTCAAACAGCAAAAGAAGAATCTGATTTTTGACCTGTATACACAATAGCCCAACAGAATGGTAGTGTTTTTATTGGATATTCATCAGCACCAAATAATACATTTATCTGTTTACCATATTCATTAACATTTGGAATTGATTTATAATTTAATCCATCTTTTGAATCTGTTATATACACATATGGATGAGATCATTCTACTAATGTAGAATAAAATGCAGAACCTACATTTCAGTATTTAGCGATAATTGTTCATTGATGAGCTAATTTATTAATTTCTTTGAATATTTTTGAATTTTGAAATTTACTATAATCAGATAAGTCTTCTGCAGTTAAACGTTTTTCTGTATAATATATTCAAGAAATTAGCAATGACATTATAGTTCATGTAAAACCAGCTCATTCTCATTTTGCACACTCTGAAACAGCACAAATCTCATATCAATATTTTTTAGCAGATAATCATAATTCGTTTTCAAGAAATTTTATTGCTTTTAAGTATTGGGTATTAAATTTAACCAAATCATAATCAATTAAATCTTCTCAATTATGCATTACAACTTTTTTAAATGTTATTCATTTTTTTTCTGTTTTCTTAATTCATAAATAACATTTAAGTTTTAATTTTTGTTTTATGCTTATATAATTTGACGTTGAACTAATTCATTCAGGGAATCGATTAAATCAAAAATGTCAGCTAATAACAAATTCATATGAAGAGAATAATTCTTCAATAGCAATTTCTAGCTCTGATTTCAATACTTTAGCCATATATATATTTTTTATATTAAAAATATTCTTATTAATTATAATCTTAAAGGTGTATTTATCAAAAATTAGGAAAGTTTTTTAGTTCTATTAAAATTTATTTTAAGTTTCATTATAAACTAAAATACACTTGATATTAAAATTATCCTTGCTTATACTAATAAAAACAAATACTAGAGGTATGAAGAAAATAAAAGCAACAAAAATTCAGTACAGCGTATTCAGGAAACTATTCTCTAAGAAAACCAGAATACGTAAAAGGAGAGATTTTCTCAATGAAGTGTTAGAAGACATTCAGACTGCTTGTGGATATTCTCCACAACAAGTAAGTGATATCGTCTATCTCATTTCAAGAGACATCACCTTTAATCCATTTTTAGGGATCACTATTAAGAACTTCAAAAAGTACAGTCATGGCTTTCAAAGCAATCTTGATAAAAACATCGATTGCATTGTTATTAGCTTAGACAGAGCCTCACTTGGGATCTTCGACTTCTTAAAGAGAGATGAGAAATATAAGGTAAAATATTACCACAACCAAGAACTCATTCTTTCAGTACATCGAATTGCAAGACGATTTTAAAAAAAGGAGTAGGTGTTTATCTACTCCATTTTTTTATTATTTAAATTCATTGTTGTACCCAATCTGAGAAGACTCTGTAATCATGCATAAGTTGAGAATCTGTCTTAATACTTTTTTCTACGACATCTACAGCATGTATAACTGTAGCATAATTCTTTCAAAAATATTCTCATATTCTTTCAAATTTCCATCAGAAATGGATTCTTGCTATATACATTAATAATTGTCTTGGCTTACCGATCTCTGATTTTCTGCTTTCTCATTTAATATCAGCTACTGTAATATCATAATAATTAGCGACCATATCAACTAATGAATCAAAATTCTTAGTACTTGTTGTTGGTCATTTAATGATTAATGGATCCTTTTGAGTTACATCAGGTCAAGCATTATATCCAAGTGTTCTTAAACAAGAATAGACTAACTCTTCAGATACTTCTCATCACATAATTTGAGATCTTGTAAGAAGAGTATTTAGAGCTCATTCAAGTTCTCTCACATTACTTTTTACATATTCAGCTATAATTGAAAGATATTCTCTGTCAATTTGGATTCACTTAGATTGTAACTTAGACTCAAGAATAGCTACTCTTGTTTCAAAATCTGGTGCTTGAATATCAACTATTGTTCAATATGAGAATCTACTTTGGAGTCTTGGTGTTATACGTGTTAATTCTTTTGGTGGACGATCTCATGAAATTATTACTTGTTTTTTCTTTGTATAGAAATCATTAAATAAGTCATGAAATATATCTTGTGTTCTTTCTGCTCAGGCAAGGAATTGAATATCATCTACTAACAATGCATCAACTTGATCAAATTTTCTTTTTAATTCAGTCATCTTGTTTGATTTAATTGCCTGAACTATTTCATCAATAAGTTTATTAGTAGGAAGATAAATAACAACCTTATCAGGATATCTTTCCATTATTTCATTTCCGACGGCCTGCATTAGATGTGTTTTTCAGAGACCAACATTTCAGTATAAGAACAATGGATTATTTCACATTCAAGGATTCTCTGCTACAGCTTTAGCTGCTGAAAAAGCAAATTGGTTATTAGATCAAGCTATAAATGTATCAAAACGATATCTTGGTTCAAATAAGATTCCAAAGTATTTAGATAACTCATTTTTAATTGAAACTTCAAGCTTATCTGCTTTTCAACGTTTAGTTGGTTCATCTTGTATATTGAGTAATTTTTTAAGATCTGAAAGTAATTCATGGTTTGGTTCCATAAATGGAGTATATACTACAAATTTTACTCAATACTGAGGATTATAACAAAGAGCTACAGCTTCTTTTAAATATTTTGAAAGTTTACTTTTAATATTAGATAATGAAAAATCATTAGCAGCTCAAACAACAACTTCTTTTTTATCTTCATCAATATCAATAACTCAAGCTTTTCAAAGGAACAATAGAAGTTTATTATGATCAACTTCATTAGCCATAGATAAAACTATCTTTTCCCAAAGATCTAAGAGATATTTCTTTTTAGTATCATCATACTCTGATACTGTATCAATAAGCATATTTGGCATTTTTTGTTTAATGAAAACTATGGTAAATCAATAGAAGCTTTTTAAGCATTTTTATTTATATCACTAGTTCTTTTGCAGAATAACATATCCAATTTTATATTCTTTGTTAATACCTGGTGCAGGATTAGTATAATCTCAGAAATCTTTAACTGTATAGTTTCATCTAAATGATTTAAAATCACTCAATGAATATTCAACCAATCACTCCTTTTCATTCCAAAGTTCTGAATCAGTATGATGATATGTTAAGAAAAGGAAACCTCATCTATTAAGGTGTTGATAGATTGAATTAATAAATTCTCATAAAACATATTCTTTATCCATATACATTACAATATGCTTAGCAATTACTAAGTCATAATTTTTTGTTATTTCAAACTCTTCAATTTTACTCTCATGAAAAGTAACATTTGGATGAGCTTTTAAATAATCTGGATATTGATTTCTAATTGATGTATCCTCAACAGCATCTACTTGTGCTCAATAACTAGCAGCAAGGATACTAAAATATCATTTTCATGCTCAAAGGTCCAGAATTGTTTTTGGATGATATTTTTCAATCAATTCACTTACTAATCTTGCTCACTCCATCTTTACTACGCACAACAAATAAAAGAATTAAAATTAACCTACAAAGTTCTCCAATGATAAGATACTTAACTCTGACCTTGTATCAGCTAAATCTTGTAAAGTATTATCATGAATATCATCAGAATAGGCAACAGTCAAATCATCAATTAATGCAATTCTAAATTCTCTATCATATGCCTCTTCAACAAACATTCTAACACAAAGATTTGTTAAAGCTCAACAAACAACAAGATTCCTTATTCACACTAATTCAGATTCTAATTTTGTATTATAGAAACTACTTACCTTAAATTTATTAATAACTGTATCATTTTTACCCACACTTAATTCTGGAATAAAATCAGAAAGTGGATTATCTAATGAGAAAGCTCATTCAGCTTCATGATGGTTAATAAAGATAATCTTATATCCCATTTCTCTAGCATAAGCAATGAGATAATTAATTTTTTCAACCATCGTATCAAGATTTCACAAGAAATATTCAGATCCTTTTTCTATTCGTGCATTTTGCATATTAATAACAACAAGTGCAGTTTCAGGCATTTTTATTTTTTTGAAAGTATAAAATCTTTCATTTTGCTTATATTATAAAATGACTTAGTACTTTCAACAAAAAAATTATTAGCATATCAAGGAGAAATAGCATATCATACCTTTAATTTCTAACCATTTATAACAATTTTAACATAAATAATAATCCTTGACATATTGTAATATTATTTATCAGATTTTCACCATTTTATACCATTTTACCAGTGTGTATTTAGGCTTATTATTAATACCGTTTTCAACTCATTTTTTTTGACAATTTTTTGGTCTTGAATACAATTGAAACACAGAAATTTTATTTTTAATATATAGGGAAATGAGACTCGTAGACCACGAAACATGAATCAGAGTTAGACTCGATTTAAGAGACTGATGGGAAAAAGTATGAGATGCTAATGAAGCACAAAACAAATTTGTAGATTGAGATCGTGGTCCGTTTTGGTGGTATGATAAGACAAAGCAACATATCATTACTTTAAAGAACTGAAAAATGACTCCTTATAAAGTAGCTGATACGATTCTTGTTTTACCTTCAAGTACTGATAAAAGACTTTGAGCTATTAGAAAAACTGCAGCAGACTTAAATATTATTTTAAGACTTAATTACAAAAATAGAGTAAAGAATCGAGAAGAAGCTGAAGAAAGATTTTCACAATGAGAAAAAGAAGTTTTTTGGATGATTACAGCTGATAGAAAGACCATCGCTACTTTAGACTTTGTAAGTTGAAAAAAGCCAATCATTACAGAATATCCAAAAGACAAAACTAACATACGCTTTCAAGCAATTGCGATTTAACATTAGTATCGATATAGTATTGCAGAGAAAAAATCTCTGCTTTTTTAATTATTTTTTCTTGTATTAAAGCACAAGAACACTACTATTTATTTAGTTTATCTCTAAAATTCAATGATGACAAAACTTCAGATTTTATTGATTATATGTAGTCTTGCATTTGTATATCTTATAACCAGGACTTATAAGAGGCACAAAATTTCTTTAGCAACCTTCTTATTCTTCTTTATAGGAGCAATCGTTATCTGAGTTTTTGCATTAAAAATACAATGGTTAAATGCCATAGGTATAACCTTTTGACTTAATAGATGAGCTGATCTTATTGTATATTTTTCTATCATTATACTCCTCTACTGTGTATTTCATATTATTAATATTATGTCAAAGAACTGAAATGATCTCACAAGATTAATTTCAACTACAGCAATTAATGAAGCATATAATGAAAATAAAGAACAAATAGCTCAGTTTGAAAATAGTAAAGAACTCGATGATTATGTATTCAATATTAGAGTCTATAATGAATGAAAAGTATTATGAAATACGATTGATGAACTTGTAGAATATTGAGTTAGGAAAATGGTATTCATCAATGACGGGTCTAAAGATGATTCATTAGAAATATTAAGAGAAAAAAAGAAGCAATATCCAAAGTGCTTAATGATTATTATCTCTCATATTATCAATAGATGAGGATGAGCTGCTAACAAATCAGGATACGCTTTTATTAAAAAATATGCTAAAGAATTAAATATAAAATGGGTTGTCTGATTTGATCCTGATGGTCAAATGGATATTAAAGATATTAAGACTTTTCAAAAAGCAATTGAAAAGCATAAGAATATTGATTTATTCTTATGATCAAGATTTGTTAAAGGAGCTAAATCTTATGATATGCCAAAATCTAGAAGAATTATACTTTGGATTTCAAAAATCATTACTAGAATCTTTTATTGAGTTAAAGTATCTGATCCACATAATGGTTATAGAGTTTATACTTTAAATGCCTTTAACAAAATAAATATTAATGCTGATTGAATGCACTATGCAAATGAAATTAATGAGCAAATAGCGCTTCATTGACTAAAGTTTATAGAAGTTCCTGTAAATATTCGCTATACTGATTATTCATTATGAAAATGACAGAAAAATAGTAATAGTTGGAAATTGTGATTTAAAATGATCTATGAAAAATTCTTTTGAGAGTAATTTAATTTAAAATTCTATAATGGAACACGTAAAAAGATTAAAAGCTTGAGGAGTGTTATGCGATGGAAAGAATATTTACATCGTTTATAGAGCAATTAGAGATAACCCAGATTACTCATTACCAAAATGACATTGCGAAGAATGAGAAAGTTTAGAAGAGACTGCTTATAGAGAAGTATTAGAAGAAACTTGAGTTAAAGGAAAAATTTTGTGAGAAGTAGAAACTATTAATTATTCATATGAATGAGACTGAGTAATGAATGATTGTGAAGTTCATTACTTTGCAATGAAAGTAGTTGAAGTTTGAGAAAAAACTGAGATAGATGATGTTACAAGTGTTTTAAAACTTCCTATAGATGAAGTTGAAGAACATTTAACATTCAATAATGATAAGAATGTTATAAAAAAACGGAAAGAACTTTATTATAAATAAGTAATATAGAAGATACAGCAGTTAATAAATACCCTGCTGTATTTTTATTTAACCTTGACTTTTTATATAATATATATAATATCATTTTTGACAATAATGTCAACAAACAAAAAAAACAAATACATGAGAATTGCAGACATTGCTGGATTTGTAACTGATTACAGCCCAGACCAGCTAAAATTTAAGAACTATGAGCTTCCCAGCTTTATCGTCGGAGAAGACGGTAAAGAAATGGTTGAAGCTGAAGAACTTCTTGCTTGGATAATCGATTACTCCAGGAAAGAAAAAAAATGGCTCGCTATTGAACAGCGAGAAGTGAATGATTCCGTCCAAAAGGCGTATCACGAGTATCAGGAGAAATCCAAATTACTTGCCGCTAATAAGAGACGTGTATGGATATTTAGAAGGATTAAGTTCATGTATTACCTCAAGCTTATTCTTAGCTTAGGTTTATACGGCAGGAACAATCCTGTGCCGGAAATTAAACTCCATGCGAATATTCCAATGATGGACGTAGAAGAAGTTAAGTTGTTTAATAAAACACTTAATGACTTCCTTGAATCATTCAAAGAAAGTTATGCTTATCTTAGAAACAATGGCTACTTGCACGCGAAGAGTCAGGATTACATCCTATATCTCTATCCAAGCGAGAAGGTAATCAACGATATGAAGAAATTCATAATGCCTGAAAGTTTCTACAAGAAGTAACACTACAACAAGGGAGTAGACTGAGAATCTCAGGCTCCCTTTTCCTTTTAGCTTTTTCTTTTAGCTTGAAAAATATACGTCAATATTTAACTTATAAAGTGTTATTTTTAAATAAGCAAATAGGTTATGCAAAAAGTTATTAAATGATTAACCGTTTATAAAATATGATATTGAGGAATTGGTATAGCCTCACTTCCTGATTGAAAAAAAGTTTTGATTAAATGATGAGCATTACCTTGAAGTATTGTAGATGTAAGAGTTGTTAATAGCAAAAAGGACTATATTGAAGCTCATTTATTGGAAATAAAAAAACAAGATCCTAAATTAATAACAGGACATGCTATTTGTCAGCACTTTTTTTCTCCATTTATGGAAAAAGACGAGAATACTACTCTACCACCTTATGCAATTTGATGCTGAGGATGTAAGTGGCAAGTTATGAATTATGATGCACAACTAAAATTAAAAGAAGATATCGTTAAGGATGCTTTTTGAAAATTATTAAAGAAACAAGAGATTACATTTCTTCCTATTGTATGATCTCCATTGCATGAATGATATAGGAACAAGATAGAGTTTAGTTTTTGAGTATATAAACAATTAGAAGAGAATTTTAGAAAAGCTAAAAAAAGCTGAAGAAAAGAAGAAGATCTTTTAAAAGAATGAATGAAGAAATATAGCATAGATGCTAATTTTAATCTTTGATTTCATAAGCAATGAGAATTTAGCAAAATTATTGATGTATCTCATTGTTGATTAGTATCAGAGAAAGTTAATAAGCTTTTCGCACATCTAAAGGAATTATGTAAATCATCATGATTAACTGTATATGATCAAAAAAATCATCAGTGATTTTTCCGTCACTTAGTTATTAGAGAAGGTGTTAACACAAACCAAATTCTCATAAATTTATCTGTAGCAGATAATAATCTTATATGAGATGATGCTGAGTTATGGTCTAAGTTCATGGAAACACTAAAAGAAGATCAATTATTAAAAGAAGAAGTATCTACATTCGTAATAAGCTATAATAATTGATTAGCTGATATTGTTCGCAATTCAGAAACAGAAATTAAAACTTTTTGGTGAGAAGGTTCTATTTATGAAATACTAGATTTTTCTGAATTTGTTAATAGCGAGGAAGATGAACAAAAGAAAGAAGTAAGAGTAAATTTTAGAATATCTCCATCATCTTTCTTTCAAACAAACACACTATGAGCTCAGAAACTATTCTGAACAGCCATGAAGATGGTATGACGTATAGAATGAAATATTTTGGATTTATATTGTTGAGCAGGAAGCATCTGATTATCTTTCTTAAAGTCATGAGTATGAGAAGAATTAGTTTGAGTAGAAATTGTTGAAGATGCAATTGTTGATGCTTGGCATAATGCAAAAATAAATGGTGTTGAAGACAAGTGTTACTTTGTCGCTTCTCCTGCTGAAAAAATGCTTATTAACTTCCCTGAATTAGAAGAGAAGATTAAGAACGTTTGATTAGTAATTATTGATCCACCAAGAGAATGATTACATGTTAATGTTATTAAATACTTATCAGATTTAAAAAAGCAGTATAACTTTAAACTTCTCTATATTTCTTGTAACCCTATTACTATGGCTAGAGATATCGAATTACTCGTAGAAGAAGGATTTAAATTTAAAGAAATTCAACCCGTTGATCTCTTCCCTCACACACACCATATTGAAGATATTTGTGTGTTAAATTAAGAAATAATTAACGATATAGAAAAAAAGCGGTTCAATACGACCGCTTTTATTTTTCAGGGGAAATTATTTAAATCCTCTGTAATAGTATTCCTCGAAATCAGGATAGGAAACAGCATCGCCTGGTTTCACATCAAGTTCATTCTCACAATAGTTTAAGAACTCTTCTCGTTCCTTCTTGTCTTGAATACTCTCCTCTGCCCAATACTTGAGCGAATTAATTTCTTTCTTATTCATAACTAGATTTGTATTTGTTTTGTGCAATATTGCTATACTCATAGTAAATTTTTAATAATATAAAATCAATATATTTTTTAAAAAATATCAATTATTAGCCTATATTTATCCTTATCTATTATCATATATATTTTTCTTATTTTTGGTTAATATTTTTAGATATAACTGTTGCCTTTTGGATAAAAATTAGTAGAAAGTTTAAAAAAAGTCTGAGAACTTTGCATTTTGGCGTTTTTGGACTATAATAAGTTATACATTTTATTTATATTACAGTGTATAAAAATGAAAAAACAGCTTTCTTTAGCTATGATGCTCGTACTATGAACATCAATTGTATCAGCAGCGTGAGTAGATTATAGTCGTGTATTTGATGAGAGACATGACTTCGGATATACCAGCAATGTTAATATTTCAATTGCTGGTTATGAAACAGCAGAAGACTCTTCTAATGTTTTCAAAATTGAATCTCCAGTTCTAAGAGATGGAAAAGACACAGCAGTTGGTGAATATCATATCATTATCGGTGAAAAACCTATTAAAGATTACATTAATGATAAAAGAGATGAACTTAAAGACTTACGTGAAGTTCAAATCATGGAATTAGATGAAAAAGTTGATCTTTCTATTAAAGAAAGTGAAGTAACTAAAGATAAGAGTTATTTTGGAATTATCGTTCCAGTAAATGATAACGTTGTTCCTGGAGATTATTCAAAAGAATTCTGTTTTGATTTCTGAACATTAACATACGCTATTGGTGATGATTGTAGTAACTTTGGACGTAAACCAGAACCAGCTGCTACTACAACTACAGAAGAAAAAACAGAAGAACCTGCAAAAGAAGAAACTACAACTACTGAAGTAAAGGTAGCACTTAATGATGAAGATGAACATGGAGCTGCAGATGGTGCTGATATGTCTATGGCTGATATCTCACACTCAGTTAATGGTAATGTTGTAACATTAACGTGGACTGCTGTACCATATTCAGATAATGTAGAAATTAGAATCTTCGATAAAGC
>JAEEGG010026545.1_pt1 | contig 11046 bp, 9 predicted proteins | sample 9134161 | NCBI WGS metagenome assembly JAEEGG01 (sample SAMN16246543, study PRJNA631951) | gut metagenome | biome: gut microbiome; feature: rumen; material: CR-attached | host: Bos | place: Iran: Karaj | collected 2018-10
TTCGTTCCTTTCGACCCAGAGAAGCGCCTCTTCGGGACCGGGCTGAACCGGGTTCGCGAGGGCGGCAGGCTCGATGTTCTTCACGTCCGGGGTGTAGCGGAGCGCGGAGGCCGGGACGGCGAGGACGTCGCGGCGGGCGTCGCGGATGAACTTGACGTTGGCGGTGAGGTAGGGTTTCAGCTTGCCGTCCGGGTTGTCGGTGTTGACCTCGACGATGTAGGTCACGACGTTCGAGGAGAGCGTGGCGTTGAGGCGGATGCGGAAGACCTTGCCGTGGAAGGTGACGCCGGGGAAGGCGTCGCAGGAGAACGTGACGTCCATGCCGGGCGTGATGTTGCCGATGTCGGCTTCGTTCACGGAGACCCAGACCTGCATCTTCGCGAAATCCTTCGCGACGAGGAAGATGCTGGACGCGGCCTGGTTGGACACGACGGTCTGGCCGATGCTGACGCGGCGGTCGATGATGACGCCGTCCATCGGGGCGGTGATGGTGCAGTAGTCGAGGTTGCGTTTGGCGCGGAGCAGGGAGGCTTCGGCGCTGGAGAGGGTGCCCTTGGCGCTGGAAAGGGAAGCCTTCGCCTCTGTGAGCGCGGCCTTCTTCACGGCGATCTCCGCCTGCGCGGTGTTGTAGTCGGACTGATAGCTGTCGTAGTCGCTCTTGGTCATGGTCTTGGACTGGTAGAGCGTCTGGGCGCGGTCCCAGTTCGCCTTGGCGAGGGCGAGACGTGTCTCGCTCTGCTTCAGGCTTGCTTCGGCGCTTTCGATGCCAGCTTCCGCCTGGAGGATGCCGGCCTTGGCGCGTTCATGCGTGGCCTCGGCGTCCTGAAGGTCCGCCTTGTATGGCACGTCGTCGATCTGCGCCAGGACCATGCCGGTCGTGACGCGGGAGCTGAAGTCGACCGTGTTGCCGTCGGAGTCCTTGCCGAAGCTCATGACCTTGCCGTTGACCTGCGCGCCGACGTTCACGAGTTCCTCGGGTTCGACGGTGCCGGTGGCGGAAATGGAGCGGATGACGTCCGTGCGGGTGACCTCCTCGGTGCGGAAGACGACTTTTGCCTTGTCCTTGCCGGAATAGCTCTTCAGGACTTTCAGTCCGAAGTAAACGACTGCCGCCACGACGGCGAGCAGGACGATCGTTTTCATTGTTTTTTTCATGTAGATGGAACCTTTATGTCAGTTTTGATGTTGTTTCGGCATGGGGCAGGGGGATCAGTTGCCCTGTTCGTCGGCCGGGACCGCGGCGGGCGCGGAGCCGTCCGTGGTGACGGGCACATTCGACCCGTTCGGAGCAGCGGCGGGATTGACGGGCTCGCCGGAGGAGGCGGACGTCTTGGCGCCGGCGGTGTCTTCCGGCTGGTCGCGGTCGCTGAACGCGTAGACGGCGGCGTCAAGTTGCGCCTTCGCATTGGAGGCGTTGATGACGGCGGAGAGCAGGCTGTGCTGGGCGCTGATGACGGAGTTTTCCGCTTCGTTGAGGCGTGTGACCAGCGCGGTGCCGGCCTTGTATTCGTTTTCGACGAGGTCGCGGGTGTCGTGCGTGAGCTTGTAGATGTCGCGCGAAATGTGCGCCTTTTCGATGTTGGTCACGTAGTTGTCGTAGGCGGTGCGGACGTCGGTCACGACGGTGATCCAGGTCTGCGCGAGCTGGTAGTCGGACTCGGCGAGGCTGGCGTAGGACTGGAGCGCGGAGAAGTAGTCGGAGAACCCGTTGAAGAGGTTCCAGCTCGCATTGACGCCGTAATTGAAGCTCCAGGAGCCGGACCAGCTCGTCGTGGTGCGGTCAAGCCGGGTCTGGTTGCGGCTGTAGTTGTAGCCGAGGCTGTAGTTGGCATTGACCGAGGGGCCGAACGCGGAGAGGGATTTCCAGAAGGTGTACTTGGCCGTTTCGAGGCGGTCGCGGTACTGTTTGAGGTCGGGACGGTTCGCGAGGGCCGTGTCGAGGTAGACGGTCACGTCTTCGAGCTCTTCGTCCTTCGGCATGGTGACCTCCTCGAACGCGACGGTGTCCGGGATGGTGCCGTCCGTGATGCCGAGCGTTCCGGCGAGGACGTACTTGGCCGACCGGATGTTGTATTCGGTGCGGATCAATTCGAGTTCGCCGTTTTTGAGGGTGATGCGGAAGTTGAGGACGTCGGAGAGCAGCGCGGTGCCGGCGTCGTACTTGTCCTCGGCTTCCTTCAGCATTTTTTTGCTGTAGTCGATCTGCGCCTGGGCGATTTCCCTCTGGGAGATGGCCTGCTGGACGTCGTTGTATGCGTATGCCACGGTGCGGAGCAGCAGGCGGCGCGCGTCCTCCTGGGCTTCCTTCGCGGCGTCGAGGTTGTATTTCTGGGCGAGGACGTTCATTTCGCGTCCGAGGCAGTCGAAGATGAGCCACGAACCGCTGAAGGACGGGCCGATGCTCGTGTTGTACGTCCACGGCTTTTCGCCGGAGCTGGCGGACGTGACCTTGCCGAAGCTCTGGGAGAAGGAGAGCCCGGTGTTCAGCGTGGGCGCGTATGAGGAGAAGCTCTGGTAGTAGCGGGCGCGGGCGGAGTCGATGGTGTACTTGATGCGGAGGAAGTCCGGGTTGTTCTGCAGGGCGATCTCCTGCGCCTTTTCCAGCGAGAGAAGCCCGGCATCCTCGGGGAAGAGGATCTTTTCTTCGTCGGGAATGTCGGTGAACGTGGAGTGCCGGATCGCCATGGGGGGCTTGGTGTAGCTCTGGCAGCCGCCGAAAACGAGTGCGAGCGGGACGGCGAGAAGGAGAAGTTTCTTATTCATGGTTCGTTTGAATACTCCGGAGGAAAAGTTGAACGGTTGGACCGGGGTCGATGGAGATTTCCCCGATGTCGTTGATGATACAGATATGGTGGAGTGCGCCGTTGAAGAGGATCCCGGCGGCATTGAGGTCGACGTCGCGGAATTCGCCCGCGGCGATGCCGTCGCGGATGACGCGTTCGATGGTGGCCTGGCGGCGCATCCCCCCGACGATGGCGGGGTGGGTGGAATCCTTCGCTTTCGGCGGTGGCACGTTTTCCATGATGGCGCGATGATATTTACGCTTCTGGTTGAACGTGTCGACGATGCAGCGTGCCATTTCGGCGAGCCGGTCGGACGCGGACCCGCCGCCGGACGCGATCGCATCGAGCTTGTCGCAGAGCTCCGTGATGGACGTTCTCGCGATGGCGTACAGGATGTCGTTCTTGTCCTTGAAATAATTATAAAGGACGCCGCGCGAGACCTTGAGGCGTTTCGCAATGTTCTCGGTGGTGAAGGCCTCCCAGCCGCCTTCGCAGAGCAGAGCGATGCCGGTCGCGCAGACGTCATGCCTGACGGATTCGGTCATCATTTCGCGCATTTTCTGGGTGTATCTGGGCATGTACGGAAACGATTTGAGGCAAGAATTGTTTGATTTAGAAAGAATTGACAGCATGATTTTATTGTGACACACTGTCACGAGCGACATAAAAGATACACCGTTTTCGCATGAAATCAAGAAGATTTTCGCCTCTTTAACTTGAATTTGTCAAATAATGCATTACATTTAATAAAAATTTCATGTTTCAAACCGTGAGGAGACCGAACAAATGAGCGAGACACCGCTGCCCGACCTGACACAACCGAAAAGCAAATGGAGCGTTGGTACGCTCACGTACACGGCGGCGGGGCTCGCCCTGCTGTTCGTCCTGCTGCTGTGGGGCGATTTCGCGTGGTCCATGAAGGACCGCGTGGTGTTCCCGATGACCGTGAAGCTGGCGAAAGACCGCTTCGAGATGGACGACACATGGTACTCCATCCTGATCATCTCGTTCCCGAACTTCACGAACATCTTCCTCATGCCGATCGTGAGCTATCTTTCCGACCGGCACCGCGGACGCCTCGGCCGCCGCATCCCGTTCCTGCTCTTCACCACGCCGTTTATCGTGATCGGCCTGCTGGGCATCGGCATGAACGCGGAGATCGGGAAGCTGATCCAGTCCGTCACGACGTTTGACGCGCGGACCGCCGGGCTGGTCGGGTTCTGCTTCTTCTGGGTGCTGTTCGACTTCGGCAACACGCTGGCGTCGGCGATCTTCAACGCGCTGGTGAACGACGTGGTGCCGCAGCGCATCATCGGCCGGTTCTTCAGCCTGTTCCGCATCATCAGCCTGCTGGCGGGCATCCTTTACAACTACTACCTCTTCGAGCACGCGCTCGACTGGTTCAAATGGATCTTCCTCGCGCTCGGCGCGCTGTATGCCGCCGGACTCTATTCCATGTGTTTCTTCGTGAAGGAAGGCAAGTATCCGCCGCCCGAGGCGATCCCGGAAGGGAAGAGCCGGGTCCAGCGCGTGTTCGGCGCGTTCTTCGACTACTTCCGCCAGTGCTTCTCCGTGCCGTACTACCGCTGGATCATCGTGGCGCTCCTGCTGGCGTCCATCAGCTTCCAGCCGATCAACAACTTCTCCATCCAGTACGCCAAGGCGCTCGCCCTGCCGGACAGCTCCTACGGTCAGCTCCTCGCGATCACGTACTGCTTCTCCATCGTCCTGAGCTATCCGCTGGGAAGCCTCGCCGACCGGTTCCATCCGGTCCGCACCAGCTTCATTTCCCTGGTGGCGTACGCGGTCCTGATGCTGATCGGCTGGTTCATGGTCGGCAGCACGTGGGAAACGTCGTTCACGTACCATGTTCCCGGGATCATGGCCGAACCGAAGACGCTCGTGCTGACCGCGTTCGGCATCGTGTTCATCATTCACGGCGTGGTGTCCGGCTGCTACTTCACGCTGTCGAGCTCGCTGCCGCTGCGTCTCTTCCCCGGCTCGATCTTCGCGCAGTTCGCCTCGGCGAACGCGATGATCCTGGCGATCGGGACCACGGTCATCGCCCCGGCGTTCGGGTTCTTCCTGGACGTGCAGGAGAGCAATTACCATCTGCTGTACCTGCTCGGCGCGGCGCTGTCCCTGATCTCCGCGATCGCATTCGTGAAGATCCATCTGTACTACAAGCGGTTCGGCGGCGACGAAGGCTATGTGGCGCCGGACGTGATGACCGCGGAGAATATCGCGAAGGCGGGCGACAAGTACCGGACGTTCATCATCCACGGCGCGGTGGCGGGGATCATCGCCGGCTGCCTGCTCGGCTACTGGTTCGAAAGTCCGGTGATCCGCGCGGAATACGGCTGGGGCAAGTTCTACGGGAACTTCCTTGAACTCATGCAGCGTTCGAGTTATGAGATCGAGGAGAAATACGAGATCATCGATTTGTCCGGAACACAATCCGCCGACGCGACGGCTGCCGATGCGGCTGAAACCGTGGATGCGACTGTTGCCGACGCGCCCGAAAACGCCGACGCGGTCGTCGGAGAAGTAATCAAGTCCGAGATTAAAATAAGGAAGGTCGCCGCTCCGGCGATGCCGTGGCTGCTTTCGGTCGTGACGTTCGGCCTGATCGGACTGTTCCTCGGGGCGCTGATCCCCAATAAGAAGCGTCCCGTGGCGAAAGCATAACGGAATAGCGGGAGGATAAAAAACGCGCAGCCTGATTCGGGCTGCGCGTTTTTTCAGCCGTCGATGCCGTTGTCGGACGGCTGCTCTGCCGTGTCGTCCGGGACCTGTGTCTGCGGCTCCGGCGCGTTCGCGGCGATGAATTCCGCCATCCTGATGAACTGGTCCGGCGTGACGCGTTCCGCACGGATGTCCGGGTCGACCGATGCGTCCGCCATGGCGGCGGCGATCACGTCCGCGCCGAAGACCGCGGCGACCTGCTTGAACATCTTTTTGCGCCGGTGTGCGAACGAGGTGCGCGCGAGGCGGGACAGGATGATTCGGATGTCTTTCGGAGGGATCTCCGGCTTGCGGACAAGGGCGAACAGCGCGGATTCGACGGACGGCTCCGGGTAGAAGACTTCCGGCGGGACCATGCGGACGATACGGCCCGTATAGACGGCGGAAATGCGCACGGTCAGCGCGGAGTAGTCGGGCGTGCCGGGACCAGCCAGGAAACGTTCCGCGACTTCCTTCTGGAGCATGAGAAGCATGTCGGCGGGAGGCGTTTCGAGGTCGAGGAGCTTCGCGATCACGATGGTGCCCGCGCTGTAGGGCAGGTTGGAGATCACGCGGAAGTCGCCGGGGAACAGCTCGTCGTATTTGACGCGGCAGGCGTCGGCTTCGATCAGGTGAAGTCCGAGCGGGACGACGGCGGTGCGGAGGTATTCCGCGAGCTTGCGGTCGAACTCGATGGCGGTGACGTCCGCGCCGGATGCCACGAGCCCGCGCGTGATCGCGCCGAGTCCGGGTCCGATTTCGAGGATGGTCTGGCCGGGCTTCGGGTCGGCTTCGTGAAGGATCTTCGCGCGGAACTGGTCGTCCACGAGGAAATTCTGCCCGAGGCGTTTGCTCGGGGCGACGCCGAGGCGTTCGAGAAGCGGTTTGAGTTCGGCCTTGACCATGGATCAGCGGCCGTTTAGTGATGGTGGTGTCCGCCGCAGCCGCATCCGCAGCCGCAACCGCCCTGCGCGGCCGCCATGCAGTCGTTCGACATCTTGCAGGAGCCGAAGGCGGTTTTCGAGGCGGCGGCGAAGCGGGACAGGAGACGTTTCGCGCCGGAAGCATGGCATTCCGGGCATTCGGGCGCGGGTTCGGAGGCGGATTTGAGAAGCGCCTCGAACTGGCGGCCGCACTTTTTGCATTCGTATTCGAAAATAGGCATGGTTCGAATCAGTGTTTCTCGAATTTCTTGATGAGCCAGAAGACGAAGAGCGCCAGTCCGGTCATCAGGATGAAGAAGAGCGGGAAGGAGAGGTACCAGTATTTGTGGTTCGGCCCGCTCAGGAATTCCGTGAACTCGCTCATGCCGAAGACGCCGGTGAAGAAGGTCGGGATGGCGACCGCGATCACGATGGCGTTCATGTTCTTCATCAGCACGTTCAGGTTGTTGTTGATGATGCTGGAACGCGCGTCGACGAGGCCGGAGAGAATCTGGGAGTAGACCTGCGCCTGGTCGAGGAACTGCCGGTTTTCGATCTGCAGGTCTTCCAGCAGCTCGATGTTGTCCTCGGTGAACTGGAATTTCGCCTGGCCGACCTGGATGCGTTCGAATACGCGCCGGTTGCCGCTGAGCGCGTTCACGTAGTAGACCAGGCTTTTCTTCAGCGTGAACATGTCGAGCAGATTGCTGTTGTTGTACGACTCGTTCAGGTGCGTTTCGATGTCATTGCTGCACATGTTGATCACGCGCAGGTGGCTCTCGAAATGGCGGATGGTCTGGGTCAGGACGCGGAGCATGACGTCCTGCTTGGTGTAGATCTTGGTGGCGAACCTCCCCGTGAAAAGCTGGGGCAGCTCTTCGTCGATCACGAGCACGACGCGGTCGGGGAAGAGGAAGATGCCCATGGATTTCACGAGGAAGAGGAAGTTGTCGTCCGCCGAGTAGTTCTTCGGGTACTTGACGATGATGGCGGTATACTCGTCCTCGAACTCGATACGGGGCGTCTCGTCCGGGTCGATGGAGGATGCCAGCGTGTGCGGGTCGATCCCCAGGACGTCGGTCAGGAACGCGCGTTCGTCCCCGTCGGGCATCACGTAGATGTCGACGGGGAGCGTGCCTGCGTCGGAGTGGGCGATTCGCCCGTCTAAAACGGAATAGCGGTCGAGCATGACGACACCATCCGGACAGGTCAGTTGTTCTTCTTGAAGTCCTGCATGAAGGAGACAAGACGTTCGACGCCTTCAAGCGGCATGGCGTTGTAGATGCTGGCGCGGATGCCGCCGACGGAACGATGGCCCTTCAGGCCGATCATGCCGGCCGCCTTCGCCTCGTCGAGGAACTTCGCTTCGAGTTCTTCGGAGGGGAGACGGAAGACGACGTTCATCTTGGAACGGCTGCACGGGCAGACGGGGTTGCGGAAGTATCCGTCGGAGCCGTCGATCGCCGCGTAGAGGGTCTCGGCCTTCTTGTTGTTGATGCCTTCGAGGACTTCGAGGCCGCCCATGTCCTTCACCCACTCGGTGATGAGGCCGAAGATGTAGATGCCGAAGGTCGGCGGGGTGTTGAACAGGGAGTTGTGGTCGATGTAGGTGGCGTAGCGGAGCATGGTCGGGACGTTGGCGGGAGTGCGCTCCACGAGGTCCTTGCGGATGATGACGACCGCCATGCCGCTGGGGCCGAGGTTCTTCTGCGCGCCGCCGTAGATCATGGCGAACTTGGAGACGTCGAGCTTGCGGGACATGATGTCGCTGGACATGTCGGCGAGCATCGGGACGCCGGCCGGGCAGTTCGGGAACGCCTGGTACTGCGTCCCGTAGATCGTGTTGTTGGAGGTGATATGGAAGAACGCGGCGTCCTCGTCGACTTTCATTTCATCGACCGCGGGGATCCTGGTGTATTTCTCTTCCTTGCTGGAGGCGATGACCTTCACGTCGCCGAAGAGCTTGGCTTCCTTGATCGCCTTGCTGGACCACGTGCCCGTGTCCGCGAATTCCATCGGCTTGCCGGGGACCGCGAGGTTCATCGGGATCATGGCGAACTGCATGCTGGCGCCGCCCTGGATGAAAACGATCGCGTGGGTGTCCGGAACGCCCATGATCTCCTTGAAATTGGAGATCGCGTTTTCAAGGATCTCGTCAAAGAGTTTGTGGCGGTGGGAGTGCTCCATGATGCCGCAGCCGCTGCCCTTGTAGTCGCAGAATTCCTTCTGCGCTTTTTCCATGACTGACTGCGGGATCATCGCCGGACCGGCGTTGAAATTGAAAACTTTCATCGTTCTCTGCTCCTGTTGAAGGTTGAGGTGGTTGACGTTGTTTCAAAAAAAGGTATTATATAATATACCATGCGCACGCGGCGACTTCAAGGCGGAAACGCCCGGAACATCAAAGAAAATGCGGAAAAAAAGCATGTGTTACAAATCCTGTAACGACAGACATGAAAACAAAAACGGCGGGCAGGGGCCATTCCGGGCATCCCGCACCCGCCGGTTCACGGACAGGACTTGAACGGAAGACGCGTCAGTCTTTCTTCCCGTCCTTCTTCTCTTCGCCGTCTTTCTTCTCGTCACCGGACTTCTTTTCGACGAACTCGACATAGTCCAGATAGACGTCGGCCACCGATCCCGTGTACTGGCTGTTCGAGGAAATGCTCAGCGCCCATCCGGACGGGATCTTCTTGAAGAACTTCATCATGTCGTCGTAGACGTTGACTTCCTCCTCGAACCAGGTGTCCATCTTGTCGTTTTTATCGCGCAGGGTGAACCAGTCCACGTCCACGATGTGGTTGTAGGTGGAATGCCCGGTCTTTCCCTTCGGCGTCTCGGTCTGCCATGTATACGAAATGCTTTCCTGCGAGAATCTGCCGTAGCCAACGTAGACGGCGATGCCCTGGTCGTCCTTCGCCTTGACCTCGGCGTCGGCTCCGGTCGGAAGCGTGACGGCTTTCCAGCGCCAGCGCATGACCGGGTATTTCTTCAGGTCGATGTCGGAGCCTTCGACCATGATCACGCCGGTTGCCTTATCGGACTTGATATGCAGGACCTTGTGCTTCAGCTCCTTGTCCTCGACGATCTCGTATTTTACGTCGGGTGTGCCGATCTTGCCCTGATAGCTCCAGCCTTCGGGAATGCCCTTCTTGTCGAGCTTCGACGTCTGGAAATCCCAATGGCGAACGGGTTCCTTGGCGTTCAGGCCTGAGGTGAAGAATGCGCACGGAGCGAGCAGTGCGGCGGCGAGAACGGCGGATTTGAAACGACGGTTCATTTGATCTTCTCCCATTTCCATTCACGTTCGTATTGGTCGCGCCGGTCAAGGATCTCCTTGACGTACTTGCGCGTGGATTCGATGTCGATGTTCTGTATGACGTTTCCGTCGTGCAGAAGCGGTTTCCATGTCTCGGCACGCTGAATGCCGGCGTTGTACTCGCACAGGGCGAGCGTTTCTGCCTCGGTGTAGTCCTTCCAGCGGTTCAGCGCGCGGCCGAGGAACCACGACCCGATCTCGATGTTGAGCTCGGGGTCCATCAGCGCGCCGTCGGACGGCACTTTGCGGTGGAACGTGTTTTCCCAGTCTTTCACGGCGGCCTGCGGCATGATTTGCATGAGGCCGATCTCGCCTTTGCTGCCGATGCAGGAGGAGTCGAACCGGCTTTCCTTCCAGATGACGGCTTTCAGGAGCGGCGGATAGACGCCGTTTCTGCGTCCGGCGGACACGATGAGCTTGTCGTAACGGGTCGACCGGTCCATGTAATTGAGCACGAAAGAACCGGCTTTCCACAGCCCGACGCCCATCAGGACACCGATCAGCGCGAACAGCAGCAGAAGCAGGACCGCCTGTGTGCGGTGAACGGAGATCGCAAGCGAGCTTCGCCGGGGATCCCTGTTCATCCCGGCTTTCTTTCCGTTCGTTTTCCGCTTGATGGTCTGTTTCCGTTTTTGCGGCATATCGGCCCTCCGGTCGGTTGGCGGGCTGCGGTCTCCGGGCGGAGGGGAATTACTTCTGCTCCGGCGCGGAGGAGGCGTTCATGGCGGCCGCCGCGGCCTCGGCGGCGCGGATGCGCTCGGCTTCGGCGAGGAGCTTCTTGAACGTCTCTTCGTATTTGAGTTCCTGCGGGACGGGGATCACGCGGAGTTCGCGCAGCTGCTTCATGTCGACGGCGGCGGGCGCGTTCATCATCAGGTCTTCGGCCTGCTGGTTGAACGGGAACGCGATGACCTCGCGGATATTCGGAGCGTCGGCGAGGAGCATCGCCATGCGGTCCACGCCGGGGGCGATGCCGCCGTGCGGCGGCGCACCGAGCTTGAACGCGCGGATCATGCCGCCGAACTTGTCGTCGACGACTTCGCGGGAGTAGCCGCACATCTCGAAAAGCTTGTACATGAGTTCGGGCTGGTGGTTGCGGATCGCGCCGGAGGAGAGCTCGATGCCGTTGCACACGATGTCGTACTGGTACGCCACGATGTCCAGCGGGTCCTGCGTCTCGACGGCCTTCATCCCGCCCTGCGGCATGGAGAAGGGGTTGTGGCAGAAGATCAGCGCGCCGGTCTCCTCGTCGGTCTCGAACATCGGGAAATCGACGATCCAGCAGAACTTGAAGACG
>JAEEGG010026546.1_pt1 | contig 11046 bp, 7 predicted proteins | sample 9134161 | NCBI WGS metagenome assembly JAEEGG01 (sample SAMN16246543, study PRJNA631951) | gut metagenome | biome: gut microbiome; feature: rumen; material: CR-attached | host: Bos | place: Iran: Karaj | collected 2018-10
CTTAAACTGATGCAGGTGTATATATTTTTGGCAAAGGTGTCTACTTTTACGTTACCACTTCACTCTTGCAGTAATTTGGGGCCTTTTGGGGCCGAAGTTACTGACATACATGCTGTATACGCAGTAACTTTTGCAGTAATTTTGTTCCCAAGCTAACGTCAACGCAGATCCCAAAAATGGTACAAACGGGTGATAGTAACCCGCGCTGTGATTCATTACCATATAGACATTACAGCAATTGGCTGCAGACATCTTACCTCAACATTAGGGGTGGCGACGGGAAGAGCGTTGTCACCCCTTAACCATTGCTCAAAAATGGTACGAATGGGTGATAGGAATGCCAAGACCCCAGCAATAGAATCAAAGAGTAATTGATTATAAAGGGGGACTATATTGTGAAGACTCGTTCAGTAAAAAGCACTGTAAGCTTAGTGCTTATGCTGTCAATGATGCTGTCTGCGATCGGCGTGCTTACCCCGAGAGTCAATGCAGACGGGAACAAGCCCAATGCTCCGACCGGACTTGAGTGGCAGGGAAATACAGCTACTTGGCAACAAGTAGACGGAGCAACAGATTATACAGTCTGCTTATGGCTATCTTACGATAAGAAAGAAACAAAAAATGTCATGGACCCTTCATACGATTTCAGTAACGAATTGGACTACCATGGCAACGGAGTTTACAAGTTCTCGGTCACGGCAAAGAATAGTTACGGGAGCAGTGAAGAAGTCTTCTCATATCAGATGTTCTACGTAATAAACGGATGCGTCGCAGTTTCCAGTCTGACCGCGTCGATCACTGAACCGGAAGTGGGGCAGACGCCTGCTACCACTGCTGTCTCCGGTGATGCCGCAAAATACAGTGTGTCTGTTGATAAATGGTTTAAAGGCGGAAGCGCAGGTGTTCCGGGTACATTAATGTCAGAAAGTGATGTTTTTGAACCGGGTGAGACATATGTTGTAGAGTTAAAATTCACCCCCAAGGCAGGTTATGTTTTTAACACTCTTTCTCTTTCTGCAAAGCTGAACGACGTACAAGGAATGTTTTGTGCAACTCAGGACAACTCGAAATTCTGCAGATTTGCTTTCACCACACCATCTGAATCACAGCATACTGTGACATTTTCAAATAATTGGGAAAATGGTAATTATAAGACCAGTATTGTGGAAGACGGCGAGACTGTCTCACAACCGGCAGATCCGACATATGACGGTGGAATTGAATTCCTGGGTTGGTATACAGATCTGGACTTCACTACAGAATTTGATTTTGATACTCCTATTACGGAAGATATAACTCTTTACCCGAGGTGGAAGTGCGGTGTCAAAGTGGAGATCGTTACGCTTGATAAGGATGGAGATAATGTCATCCCCAGTGAGATCAGTTCCACCGGATTCATGCAAGGTTTGGGTGGAAACGGTTCGATCAACAAAACAGAAGCTGCAGCCGGAGAGAAAGTCAAAGTAACAGGAGCAACACCAGCGGAAGGATATGAACTCGTCCGTGTAGTCTGGACTGATGGAGCCACTGATTGTGGAGCAGTGGGTATTGGTGAAGAGTTTTCGATGCCTAACTATAGTTGTAATGTTGAGTTTGTTTTCCAGGAAATAGATGACAGGACCGAGTATCCGGTTGTAATCAATCTATGGTCTAGAGACCAGTATGATTTAACTATCTATCCTGGAGGCACCGGCGGTACAGTTGAGACCAATAAAACCACTCTTAAGCCCGGCCAAACTATAAATATAACAGTGACTCCCGATCCGGGATTTACCGTAACAAAGATATCCATTGGCGACGGTTATCAAGACTTTAGTACTCCTGTCTTGAACGATAGTACTGCTCAGTTCACAGTCCCGGATGACTGGTATTCGGCTTCCGGAGTAATTCAGGTCGATGTCTTACTTAAGGCTAACAGTTCAATATCAACGAGTACGTTTACTTTGATCGGTTACGGTTCTTTTGGATATACATATTCCGCTATAAAAGGCGCAGAGTTTAAGTATCCGGATTATCCGGAAAACTGGTCGGTACCTGCCGGAAAGCATTTCGCTGGATGGTCTTTGACTGATGACAATGTTACCAATGGAATTATTAATCTGGGGACAATAGAATTCGGTTCTTATACTGTTGATGGTGATGCGGAGTATACCGCAATCTTTAAAAACTGGATTACCGGATGGACAGATACCGGTGCCGGTGGCGTCGAAGAAGATGGTGTCGGCAATCTATTAAGAATCATATCTGAAACTGATGCTGAATTCGATGTTACCGCTGGTGAAGAAGTAACGCTTGAGATATATCTGAAAGATGGATATGTCTTTGATAACGATGGCTTAGTTGAGGTCATTGGTTCTGATGGAACTACAGTTCTTGCTTATGCTTATATGACTAAATACGGCAGCAATTCTTATCGCGGCACGTTTACTATGCCAAACGAAGATGTAAGCCTTAAGTTTGCAACGACATCAGCAAATAAAACAGTTACTTTCGATTCTAACGGCGGAAGCACTGTTGCAGCTCAGACAGTGACATACGGCAGCAAGGCAACCAAGCCTGCTGATCCCACCAAGTCCGGTTACACTTTTGGCGGCTGGTATACCAACTCAGCATGCACAACCGCGTACGACTTTAATACTGCTGTAACCGCAGATGTTACTCTCTACGCGAAATGGACAGCAGTATCCACAACACCAGCGCCGACTCCTGCTCCGACAACACCTGCACCTACACCTGAGCCCATCGAAACACCCAAGCTCACAACAGGTATCGCACATGTCCAGGATATAGGTGATGTAAGCTATACAACTGAAGCAGGTGTACTTACCATCGGTACAAGAGGTATGGGCAAGCGTCTCGAAGAGATAACTATCAACTTCGAGAACAATACACCTTACTCGGGAACACTGCAGTACAGAGTACATGTCCAGAACATCGGCTGGATGGATTGGACAGATGCAGGCCAGAAGTGCGGTACAGAAGGTCAGTCCTTACGTATCGAGGCTATCGAGATCAGATTCACAGGTGAGCTCGCAGATTATTACTCAGTAGAGTACTGCGTACATATCCAGGACTATGGTGATATGCAGGGCTGGGTAAAGGACGGAGCACTTGCAGGAACAACAGGCGAGTCCAAGAGGATAGAAGAACTCAAGATAAGGATTGTACCTAAGAACTCCGGTTCTTCAATGTCAGTAAAGTACAGAGTACACGTACAGGATTACGGCTGGGAAGGAGCTTATGCTTCCAATGGACAGATGTCAGGAACCAGCGGTGAATCCAAGAGACTCGAAGGTATCGAACTGTTCCTGTCAGGCACACAGTATTCAGGCGGAATCAAGTACAAGACACACGTACAGGATTACGGCTGGCAGGGCTGGAGCTATGACGGAGAGATGAGCGGAACCCAGGGCGAGTCCAAGAGACTTGAAGGTATCTGCATCGAGCTCTACGGTGAGATAGCAGACTACTACGATATCTATTACAGAGTACATGCACAGGATATCGGATGGATGGCTTGGGCGAAGAACGGCGAGTGCGCAGGAACTGCAGGAAGATCTGCAAGGCTCGAAGGTATCCAGATCGTACTGGTACCCAAGGGCGAACCTGCACCCGGTGCAACATACGAAGGCATTACAGCCGTAACTGATAAGGCGTTTGTAGAGGGTTTCTAATTCTTAAGAGGGATATGAGTAAGGAGAAGGGCGGAGCGATTGCTCCGCTCTTTTCGTTGGGTCCGGTGCAAGATAAAAGTACACTGCATAGCGTGGACTTTGCAGTGTATTTTCGCGTCCTCTCGAAGTCCGTGCCCCGGATCAAGGCACTGCCAGGGCAAAAAACACCCCCGTCATCAAAAATGGTACAAATGGGTGATAGTCACCTCGGCCAATAACAACTACAATGGAGTCAATAACGTTATAAAGGGGTATTGTCATGTCTGATAAAGCAAGAGTTCTTGTAGTAGACGACCAGAACATCTCGAGAGGATTCTTTGAGATGTATGTGCGTGCATCGGTTAATTACGAGCTTGCAGCCGGCCTGCGTACGGCTCAGGAGGCTGTCAGATATGTTGACGAGAATAAGGTCGATCTTCTGATACTGGACGTCATGATGCAGGACGGTATCGACGGCCTGACAGCAGCTGAGATGATCAAGCAGAAGCACCCCGAAGTCAAGATCATCCTTACGACATCCACATCGGAGACGAGCTGGGAACAGAAAGCAAAAGATGCGGGCATCGAGAGCTTCTGGTATAAGGAATACGACGAGCACGGCCTTCTGGAGATCATGGAGCGCACGCTGAACGGTGAGTCCATCTACCCCGCGGATGAGCCGAATGTTCCTTTCGGCAAGATAACCAGGGCAGACCTCACGGACCGCGAGATCGAGATATTAAGAGAGCTTACTGCGAGCCGGACGAACGAAGAGATCGCAGAGAGCCTGGTGATATCCGTAAATACAGTAAAGAGGCACATTCAGAACATCATGGAGAAGACGGGCTTCGAGAGCCGCCTTGAGCTTGCCATGAATGCCAAGAGCATCGGCCTTGTCGTAAACGACAGCGACAGGCTTGGCGCGGATCAGTAAGACTGCAACATTTCCCGCACATTACCTGTATATATGGTATCAACACCAGCGGGAGGTAACAGGATGAAGAGTGTCACAAGGAAGTATATCAGCTGCACGGCGGCCGCCATGGCCGTCGCTTTGGCGTTTGCAGGATGCAGCGCAGGTACAGCGGCGAAGAGCGAAGATAAGGATGACGGCGACAAGCCTGAAGAGACCACAATAGAAGAATCTGAGACAAATACCGAAGAACCGTCGGATCCCGTCTCACAGCCGTCCAAGGCATCCTTGGATTATCAGATCATGACCGTGAACGGCACAAGCAAAGACAGGGGATATTATGTGGTCGAGGTAGAAGAAGACGGGTATCCGTATGATGTGATCATCTCATCGGGAGAGCAGTCCACCGGCGGATATGACATACAGATAATGAGCGTGGACTACGACGGCAGCCTTCTTACGATCACGGTCGAAGAGACAGCGCCCGGCCCGACGGACATGGTGACGGAGGCGCTCACTTATCCGTCCTGCGCGATAGAGCTCAGCCTTCTGCCGGATGAGATCAAGGTCGTTACCACGGCAGGCGACGAACTCAAGTGTCTCGATACCAAGCTGAGCGACAGCGCCATCGAAGACGGCTGGCTCTGCGTGATAGAGGAAGGTACCGGCGAGATCATGCTCAAGACTTTCGTGTATGAGAATGCAGACGGAACGTACAAGTACATCAATGTCGAATCCACCACGACAAGCTGGGGTGCAACGACATGGAACGATGTTGTGAAAGGATCCGGCACGGCAGACACCAGAGATGATGTCGCAGCCGCCGCAGAAGAGTTCGGCTCGTGCGGTTTCGTGCTTCTCCCGAATGATTACCAGACCGTCTACACGGTAGAGGAGTTCACCGCAGGCAAGGCGTTCTGACCTTATCCACGCAGCGTAGGTAACAACCGATGCCTTCTCATGCTATCTTGGTAGCGTAAGGAGGCATTTGTTATGGACAGATACATTACCGGAGCCGTCATAAGAAAGCTCCGCGAGAAAAAACACATGACGCAGGAAGAACTGGCGGAGAAGGTCTTCGTCAGCAGCAAGGCGGTAAGCAAATGGGAGACGGGGCAGGGCTTCCCGGACATCAGTCTGATCGAACCGCTGGCGGAGGCGCTCGGCATCTCCGTCATAGAACTTCTCTCAGGCGAGGACATCCGTAACCTCAACCGCACTTCGAAAATGTCCCGCTCCAAATTCTACGTCTGCCCCGTATGCGGGAACATCCTGCAGGCTTCTGGCGAGGCGGTGATAAGCTGCTGCGGTATCACCTTGCCGCCCTTGGAAGCAGAGGTCCCGGATGAGGAACATATTATCTGCAAAGAGATCATCGAAGACGAGTACTATGTCACGGTCAGCCACCCGATGACAAAGGACCACTATATATCGTTACTGGCGGCAGTATCGGATCACGGCATTCAGCTGGTAAAGCTCTACCCGGAAGGCGCCTGTGAAGCGAGGTTCAGGATAGACCGCGTTACCGGATTCTATGCTTACTGCAACCGCCACGGGCTTTATGAACTGAAGAACTGATTGGAGTATAATATCATCAGGATATGGGATAAAGGAGATACCTGATGAGAAGATATGCCCCCGTCTTGACCTGCATGATCTTATGCACCGTTTTACTGTGTTCCTGCTCGGTAAAGGGCAAGGGCGCTCTGATCTCTTATGCGAAGAGTGAATACGGCCCGTGTGAGTTCGTCAAAGAAGAAGTCAAAGGCACCGGCAACGATAAGGTCCGGACAATCTGGCTGATCGACGAAGATACGGGGATCGAGTACACCGTGACCTCCCGCATGCAGGATATGAATATCGACGGAAGCAGCTTCGGTTATACGGAATCCACGAGCTCGGACTTCCCGAACCTTTACTGGGATTATGTCATAGATAATGCGCAGGACGACTTGGACGAGATAGCGGAAGAAAACGATGTCGATATGAGCCAGCTTTCCAAAGTGCTGTTCAATGGCAGACCTTCTTCCGGACAGGCTGAAGCTGTGGCAGAGGCCGTTTTCGATACCATAAAGGAATACGATGTGAAGGGTCTGTTAGAACCGACGATCCCGGTATATGCGGAGAACGAGAAGGTGTACCTTGGTATTCTGGACGGCGAGACGGGCGAGTGGTGCGCGAACGATTCCTATAAGGTTATCGATTATGTTGTAAGCGTGTTCCCCGATGCAGAGTATTTGTCTGACATATACGGCATCACGGAATCATATGTTAATAGGGATGACCTTGACAGTCTGGTGGCAAAAGGCGCAAAAGAATCGGGCGCATCCGATGTGGAATTCTACTTCTTCTCCGAGCCCAAATACGGAAAACTGATCGCATTCGACATGGAAGAGATCGGTCTGGACGGTGTGTTCATCGGAACATACGAGGACTACGGCGCAGGCGAGACCTTGGACTGCGATGCGCTCGGGATACACCACTGAGACACAAACAAAACGGGGCCGGAATTACCGACCCCGTTACTTTTAACTTTTACGCCGCATCAGATGCCGATGTTGTATTCCACATCGCTCTCAAAAGCCGCGATGGCTGCATCGAGATCGCCGTAGTAATCCCCGTACGGATCAACGTAATTGTCGACTGCAGAACGGAAGAGGCTGCTGATCTGTGTGTCATACTCAGTCATGTTATCGCCTGTCGCATACTCATTTGCTTCGATGTATACGCCGAACATGTTCTGACCGCCGAGTAGGTCTGATGTGCCATCGGACATAGCCATTACGGCGGCGGAAGCAACGGTATCGCTGCAGCCGTAATCGTAGAACAGGTTGTTTGCCCAGAGATACTGGAGTCCGTCTTCAGTGCAGTCTAATGTGATCCAGTAAAGGAGTTCTGCAACGCCTTCGGGCTGATCTGTGTCCGCGTTGGCAAGAAGCCATGTGCCGCCCCAGCAGAAGCCCACGGGAGGTGTGCATACAGCCCAATCGCCATATGTGTCGCCGCAGTTCAGTGCCAATACATAGTTGAGCAGCCACGCGGGTCCAAGATAGCAGAATACCGGCCTCTCGCCATTACCTGCCATATCGGCGTACCAGGCTTCCGTCCAGTCTTGAGTGCCGTTGGACCAGCCGTTTGCCGTGAGTTCGTATGACATATCGAAGAAATCGAATCTGCCGGAATCCATGTTGAGCGAACCGTTCTTGATCCAGCTGTCCGTGGAACCTTCCACGGCTTTCCAGATATCACCGTCACCGGAGACCATAGCCACGCCGTTGTCTGCGCAGACTGCCGCAGCATCCCAGAAAGCATCCCAGCTGCCGGAGCCGCCGCCAACGATCTCTGAGATCTCTTCGGGGTCATCCGTGCCGAAAACTTCCTTTGCGATGGAACGTCTGTATATCATGGCGCCGCCCGTCGACTGATATGCGAGAGCAACGATATCTCCGCTGCTGTTTGTACCTACATCTATTGTGTACTGTGCAATATCCGCTTCTTCGATCGCAGCATCGATATCGATGCCGAGGTCTTCGTATGGAGCGGCATATCCGGAGAATTCTCCCTGAGTGAATTTCGTCGCAAAGCCTGCCTCGACGGCATAGATATCAGGAGCATCAGAACCGCCGTTGATAAGAGCGTCTTCGAGAGCAGGCTGGTATTCATCTGTTGTCGTAGGTATTATCTTGCAGACTACCGTGTATTCATTGCCAAAATCAGGGTTAAGCTCGATATACTTGGCGACCATATCCGGGACTTCGTTCGTGAAAGACCAGAGATTGATAGTCTCAGGACCGTAACCGTAAGTCTGTGTCTGGTAATCTTTATACAAGGATTCAAAATAGTCGGTGTCATCGATGTCATCATACTCGTATCCGTAGACATCGACAGAGTCTGATATGATCTCCGCGCCGATGTCATATGTATAGAATTCGAAGAGGTCTTCAAAATCCTTATCATCGATGTTGTCCACGAGCCATTTGTCACCCTTGTTCTTGAACTCCAGGCCGACAGTGATGTCCATTGTGTCTTCGCAGTCCTTGAGAGCGTCGATGACATCATCGATATCCTCGCAATCTCCATCCTTAATGGCCTTCTCATAATCGACCATCGTGAAGACGACATCTACCGATCCTCTTTCCGTGTCGGACTTTACGGTATCGGACTTGACCTCGTATGTCATGGTGTCAGCTACCGCATCGATAAACTCCTTCTGGTTGGAAGAATAGTTGTTCTTGTTAAGCAAAGCTCCAAGTTCAGCCGCTGCGTTGCTGCTCTTCTTCTCGGTCGTAAGCTTAATGATCTCCTTGGTATTTCCTTTGATGACCGTGGCAGCAAAGTTATCTGCTGCGTCCACGATCTCTTTGGAAGTCCCGAAAAGAGCACAGGAAGCAAACGACAATGCCGTTACTGCGGCGAGAACGCCGGCAACGAGCCTTCTCAATCCCTTCCTTGATCCATTCATACTAAATCTCCTTAAAAGGTGTGCCAACGTCTATTTTACTACCCAAAACGCGTCAAAAGAATTAAAATGTTAGATACCACATTAAGAACACAAGAACTAATGGGAGATGGACTATGAGACTTCAGAGAATAATCAACAGCCTGCTCGAGACTGACATGTACAAGTTCAGCATGGGACAGGCCATATTCCACCAGTTTACTGACTACAGGACGACCTGGACATTCAGATGCAGGAACAAGGATGTCAAGTTCACGCCGGAGATGGTCGAGGAGATCAAGGACCAGATCAGGGCATACTGCGACCTCAGGTTCAACGAGGAGGAGCTCGACTACCTTCAGAGTATCGTCTGGATCAAGAGTTCTTATGTATCGTTCCTCAGGCTCTGGAAACCGAGATACGATGACTTCACCATCACGACGGATGCGGAGTGCGGCCTTGCCATCGAGACGACAGGCACATGGCTGAACACTTCGATGTATGAGATCCCGACGCTCGCCATCGTAAACGAAGTCTACTTCCGCATGAAGTACGATTACGATGCCCTGATGGATTCGTTCCGCCGCAGGCTTGATGACAAGATCTCCAAGCTTCAGTCAGGCGAATGGAACATCGGCGTGTTCAGCGAGTTCGGTCTCAGAAGAAGACTCTCGGGCGAAGCACAGGATCTCGCAGTCAAGGAGCTCTGCTCGAAGGATCTCGGCGCATCACACTGCGTCGGTACATCCAACGTCTACCTCGCGATGAAGCACAACGTAACGCCGGTAGGCACGATGGCTCACGAGTGGATCATGTGCGTAGGCCAGGGCAACCACAAGCATAACCCCGCTTACTCCAACTGGTATGCGCTGGACTGCTGGGTAAAGGAGTACGGTATCCTTAACGGTACTGCGCTCACCGATGCTATCACGACAGACTGCTTCCTCAGAGACTTCAAGCTCACATATGCGACGCTCTACAGCGGTGTAAGACATGACAGCGGCGATCCTTATGAGTGGGGCGACAAGATGATCGCTCACTACGAGTCGCTCGGGATCGATCCCAAGACGAAGACGCTGCTGTTCTCCGACAGCCTCAACTTCGAGAAAGCAACGGCGATCTATGCCTACTTCAAGGACAAGGCGAAAGTCGCTTTCGGCATCGGCACATACATTGCAAACGATACCGACGCTGAGCCTCTGAACATCGTCATGAAGACGACGGTCTGCAACGGCATGGACGTTGCCAAGGTATCAGACTCCGAAGGCAAGGGCATGTGCAAGAATCCCGACTATGTCGAGTATCTCGAGCGCTGCATCAAGTGGAGGATGGAACACTAATATCCGTCAGCAACAGGCAAAGAAGAGGGCTGTATCGGTTTGATACAGCCCCTTTTGTATGTTCGAATCTCGCTATTCCCGGCTTTACCAATCCGAATCCCAGTCAGAATCGTACGAATCGTAACTGTCGTAATCGTAATCCCAGTCGTCATCGTCCCAGTTGCTGTCATTCCAGCTGTCGTCGTTGTCGTAGCTGTCATTGGAATACGCTTCGGTCGGGTACTCTTCGACTTCGTCTGCGTAGTCGCTGTCGAGGCTCGAGTAATCCTTGGCTTCAAAGTAGTCGTTATAGTTCTCTTCGAGCCTGTCTGGAGCACCGTAATCCCTTACCCATTCGCCGTCATCGTCCGGTGTGTACCAGGCGCCGCCGGTGTAGTAGTAAGGTGTTCCGTTGTATTCGTAGTAACCCTTCTTGGGAGTCTTCGCATCTTCGAGCGAATTGACGAACGCGACGATCATGATCATGATGACCAGGAAGATCACGATTCCCGTACTGCAGCCTGTTGCCAGACCGCCGCAGCCGGAGTTCCTCTTTCTTGAAGAAGACCTGGCAGGATTTGGTCTGGACGTCGTTCTTCCTTTGTTGATATCGGCCTGCTTGCGCTCTAAGAGCTCCGCCTTCATCTTCTGGTAGAGTTCGTTGACGGCATAAGCTTCGTCTGCGCCCTGGTAGCGGGTGGCACGGCTGCCGTCTGCCTTGTT
>JAEEGG010026554.1_pt1 | contig 11043 bp, 6 predicted proteins | sample 9134161 | NCBI WGS metagenome assembly JAEEGG01 (sample SAMN16246543, study PRJNA631951) | gut metagenome | biome: gut microbiome; feature: rumen; material: CR-attached | host: Bos | place: Iran: Karaj | collected 2018-10
ATGGTGCTAGCACCAAGACGCAGGACTTCATGAAAATCAGCGAAGAACGTCGCAAGGGCTACCAGTGGGCAGGCGATTACGGCTCTGCAATTCTAGGCACCGAAAATGCATACCTTGAAGCACTCGCCAAGATGGACGACAATTACGTTCCTCCTCCGCCAGCACCAGCTATGTGCGGAAACGACACATGCAAAACGTACATTGACGGTGTAGACTTTATCGACATTCAAGGCGTCAAGGAAACAACCAACACGGGATTCGTTGGCGAAGGTTACGCCAACGTTGACAATTCCACCGGAAGCTACGTGACCTACGGCGTTACCGCATTGAAAGAAGGCAAATACACCTTGTTCATCAGCTTTGCAAACGGCGGCGGTTCTGCACGCGGTTACAGCGTTTCTGTTGGCGACAAGACACTCATTGCCGAGGGCAGCATGGAATCCACATCCGCATGGACAACATGGAAAATGCAATCCATCGAAATTGAACTGCCTCAAGGCTATAGCGAACTCAAGTTCACGAGTCTTTCGAAAGACGGCATGGCAAACATCGATTATATTGGTTGGATGAGCGAAGACTTGAAAATTGGCGAAGTCGAGATTCCGCCTACCTCCATTGAGGCAATGCGCACGATACGCAATGCGCAACAGGACAATCGCTATTTTGTAGACTTTGGTCGCAACAATAATAGCGCAGGAGCTTACTTTACGAGAGGAAAAAACACGTTCCGCGTGAATGGGAAGATGAGATAATATGTTAAATAGTTGGGTTTACAGGTTTGCAGTTTGTATGCCGCTTGCAATGGCGGTGAGCGCTTCCGCAATTACGAAGCACGGTTTTGACTTTGTCCTGGGCGTCGATGGAGACTTCAAGGCGGCAATCGCCAAGGCATCTTCTTCGGGCGCCACCGAGTCCAAGCGATTCATTCTCTTTGTGCCAAATGGTGAATACAACATCACCAAGATCACCGGTGACGAACACGGTAAATCGACTTTCAGCGGTTCGAACATTTCCATTATCGGAGAGTCCGTTGACAAGACGATTATCTGGAACACGACCGATACCGAAGGCATCAGTACAACAGCAACGCTGTACTTCCCTAGCAACAAGAACATGTACATGCAGGATATCACCCTGCAAAACAGAAGTTCCGTCAGCTCTTCAAACGCAGCACGCCAAGTTGCCCTACAGCAAAATGCAGGCGACAAGTTCATCTACAAAAACGTTCGCCTCTTGAGCGGTCAAGACACGTACTACACCAAGAAAGGGCGCACCTATTGGGAAGGTGGCGAAATTGACGGCACTGTAGACTTTATCTGCGGTGGCGGTGACGTATTCTTCGAAGGCACCAAACTTGTGATGACGCGTAACGGGGGCTACATTACGGCATCGCAAAACCCAGACACCTGGGGTTACGTTTTCAACAACGCCATCATCGAAGTCAGCAATTCCGGTTTCAACAAGACATTCTATCTCGGACGTTCCTGGGGTCGCGCAAAAGTAGTCTGGTTGAATACCATCATGCGCGCAGAACCCAAAGCCGACGGCTGGGGTCCCGACATGAATTCTGCTCCCGTAATTTTCGGCGAATACAACAGCAAGAACGGGAGCGGCGGTGCAATCAACACGAGCCAACGTAAAACGTATTTTAACGGAGGCAAAGACGCATCGACAGCAACAACACTCAAGACCGTGTGGAATGCAAACGATGCCGCGAAATATACATTGAAAAACGTCTTGGGCGGTAGCGATAACTGGGAACCGAACAAACTCACAGCGCAAGTCTCCGCTCCTAAGATTTCTCAGGAAGGCGCAAACATTATCTGGAACGATGACGACAACGCTATTTGCTGGGCGGTATTCGTGAACGGCAAATACCACAGCAACACCACCACAAATTCCATTGATATCGGAGGTATTGCCGCAGGTTCCAAAGTTACGGTCCGTGCCGCAAATTCCATGGGCGGTCTCGGTGCAAGCTCCAACGAAATCACCGTTCTCGAAGCAAATGTCACCTACTACAACTTAACAATCAACTCTTCTATTGGCGGCTCCGTTATCGCCTCCCCGAATCGCGAAAAAATCGCCGAAGGCACTGCAGTCACGTTTACCGCAGAACCCGCTAGCGGCTGGAAATTCGCAGGCTGGACAGGCAAAAGCGCAAGCGACGCCGGCAGCGAAAGCACTTGGAAAACCACGATGACCAAGGACATCGAACTCGGCGCGATCTTCGAAGCCAAGGGCACAACCACCTTCCAAGCAGAAGACGGCATCATCGATAACGCCATCAACGAAAGCACAAACGCAGGCTTTGCAGGCACAGGCTATATCAACTTTGGCACAGGGAAATCAACCGTTCAAGTCCCTGTCTACGTAGAATACCCCGGCGAATACACAATGGAAATGACATACGCAAACGGCAGCGGCAAAGCACGCAGCCTAGCCTTCGCCGAACCCGGCACATGCACCGCAGGCGTTGACGGATGCAAAGGCGCCCAAGTCATTTCGTTCGAAGCCACCGACAAGTGGACCACATACCAGACAAAAGAAGCGACCATTACACTCCCTAAAGGCGCAAGCTACATCACGTTCTCCATCGTTGACGGCAACGACGGTCCGAACCTCGACCAAATCAAGCTGACCGAAAAAGACGTCGATAAAGGAAGCGTCGCCATCGCGAAAATCAACCGCATAAACACAGCAGTCACCGAATCACGCATCTACGATACGAACGGAAAACTCGTACGCTATGCGAAAGGGAACGCCAATTTGACCGGGCTTACCCCCGGAATCTACGTCGTAAAGACCTCTGCGCAAGGTTACAGCAAACAAAAAATGGTCCAAGTCCGCTAGATTTTGTTAATTTTAAATCATGCTTGGAATCGAACAGAAAAAAGGAAATGACGAACAACTGTGCGGCAGAATGATTGCCTATGCGCGCATTTTGCCCTCCCCCGACGCCGAACCCAACGAAACGCCGTTTGACGACATGATCAAAAACGGGCTTTTGACGTTGGAAGGCGATTTTCGCCAGTTCGAACACAAGCCAAGCAGAAGAGAAGTCAACCGCGCCGTCGATGCAAAGTTCAACAACTTTCTCAAGACGATGGAAGAAAACGGCGTGGAACTCCCCGAGAATTTGGACGTTGACGCCATGCGCGAACGCCTCCATGAACTTTCGAACATGGAAGTAATTCCCATTCCAGCCCGCATCGGGAACTTCAACAACGAAGAAGACATCCTCAAGGAAGACGCCGACATCTACTACATCGGTGAATTTATCGGTGCAAACCAGGCGCACTATTGCCTCACGACTCTGCCGATTTACTACCAGGCAAAGTATCGCGAACAAGCTAAACGCAACGAAATGGACATGCTCAACGAAATGCTCTTGCAGTTCGAAGAGGGCGATTTCGTGAACACCGAAGACATCCAAAAAGACACGGAAGAACTCTTCCCGAAGGGTCTCACGCTCAACACGTTCATGGGCGACCTCTCGAAGCTCCTCAACGTACGCGTCATCCCGTTCTTGCTCGCCTGCGAATCCGACAGCGAATACGACTCACAAATTCAGCTTTTCTACGCCTTCATGAAGGGTTACCCCGACCAAAAGGACATCGAGAGAATCGACAGAGCTCTGCGCGAACTCCGCAAGCAAAGCGACTCCATCGAAGCCCGCAACCTGCTCGAGCTCAGCTGCAAGCGAATCAACGCCATCTACAACGAAGATTCTCAACAAGCAAGCGAACTCGGCAAGCAGATCGAAGCCATCGAAGGGGTGTAAGGGATCAACCGCAATTCAAAATCATATAGAGTGCAGCAGTTTTGCTGCACTTTTTTGTGTTCTAAACTCAAAAGTTCAAGCTCTTGACTACTGTTTTACCATTATCTAGTTTAAAAGGAGACAAGCTCAGGGAGTTTCTTATGATGAAGAACGCTAGATGGGATAACGAAGTTGTGAAAAAAACATGGGCGTTCCAATAGACATCATTGCAGATACGTTCAATCTCACCAAAGAAGAAATCGAATCCTTGTAAGGCGACCCCGGAATAAATCCGAGGTGACAACATCAAAAAAGCGACGCATTAGCGTCGCTCGTTTTATAAAGGTATCCCTTCACGTCTCGTTTTATTCTTTCACGAGGAAGCCGGCGATGGACTTTTCACGGACAAATGTTTTTTTCGCGACATTCTGCACGTCGGCAACATTTACCTTGTCCAAGTTATCAGCCCAGTTGAGGAAGATGCGGTAATCGCCATAGACTTCGTACCAGCCAAGCATGGTCGCAACGTTTTCCATGTCGGTCAAGCTGCGGACAAGTCCTGCGTATGCGCGGTTCTTGACTTTCTGGAATTCGCGTTCGCTGACTTGCTGAGACTTCAATTTTTCAAGTTCTTCCCAGACAATTTTTTCGACCTTTTCGCGGTTGGCATCGGGGCGGAGATTCACGCGGACGGAAAATTCGGAGATGTACTTATTCGGGCTATTGCTTGCGCTCACGCCAACGGCGAGTTTTTCTTCTTCGACGAGGCGCTTGTAAAGGCGGCCAGAACGTCCGTTCAAAACACCTTCAGCGATGTCGAGCGCATAGAGCGTGCTATCGCCCACGGCAGGAGTCTTGAAGACGAGCGTGTAAAGATTCGGAGCATCCTTGCGCTTGACGGTCAATCGCTTTTCGCCAGCCTGTTCAGGGTCGCGCACGGTAAGCGGAGGGAACGCTTCGCCAGCCGGGATCGGTGCGAAATACTTCTTGACAAGTTTCATCGTTTCAAGCGTGTCCAAATCGCCAGCCATCACGAGGATTGCATTGCGCGGTTTGTAATACTTGCGATAGTGCTCTTCAGCTTGCTCGCGGGTCAAGTTTTCGATATCACTCGGCCAGCCAATGGTCGGCACGCGGTACGGGAACGCTTCGTAAATCATGGAATTGAGCGTTTCGTAATAGCGACCCGTCGGGCGGTCATCATAACGCATGCGGCGTTCTTCACGAACGACAGAGCGTTCCGAATAGAACTCACGCAACACGGCATTCTGCATGCGGTCAGATTCAAGCCACATAAAGAGTTCTGTTTTATTCTTGGGGAGCGTTACAGTATACGCAGTGACCAAATCACTCGTAAAGGCGTTGAGACCTGTTCCGCCAGCAGCCTGGTAGGCGCCCCACAGTTCATCCTTGATAAAAATCTTGCGGTGTTCGTTCAGCACGGAATCGTGTTCAGCCGTCAGCTTTTTCACACGAGCGGTATCGTCAGCAAGTCTTGCCGAGCGGATCAGAGCCTGCAAGGAATCCTGCGTTGCCATGAACTTGACATCAGCAATGCTATCGGAGATGCCGACCTTCTTTGTGCCCTTGAAAAGTTCGTGTTCCAAGATGTGAGCAAGCCCCGATTTGCCGGGGACTTCGTGGACAGAGCCGGTCACGTAAAACAAACGGAAACTCACTGTCGGAGCTTGCTTGTTCGGGTACAAAAGAACGGTCAGTCCGTTATCAAGGACTTCCTTGTGCACTGGCAAATTTACTGCAGCCTCGGACGTTCCAGCCAACAGCGCAGGCACCAAAGCGCAGCTCATAGCAATTCTAGCGAAAAGTTTTCTCATGTTGAACAATTTAGATATTTTCTATAAAAAGGAGATTCCCGCTCGAGGCGGGGATGACATTTTGCCATAGCGGAGATGGCATATTACAAAAAAAGGGGCTTTTGCCCCAATTTTTAGTTCACGCGAACTTTATACGATTTTATCAATCGCCCTTCAGATTCGAGCGTTGCAACGACAAAAGCCTTACCTCGCAACGCATCCATGTGAATTTCACAGACTTCACCGGTAAATGACTTTGTCATAAGGAGCGTTCCGTTGGCATCAAAGAGATTGACGGTCTTAAACCCAGCCATCTTCGCATTTACCATCAAAACGTTTTCCGACACCGAGAATCTAACGACAGACGCAACGCGCATCTTATGAGCATTCACGGAACCTTCAGAAGACGAGCTCCATTCAGAAACTTCCATTCTGCTGGACGAGCTTGCCGCTACAGAAGAACTAGAGCGATTTGCAGAGCTACTAGAACCCTTCAAAGCAGATTGCAAGCTAGACGAAGATACTTCTTTACTTGTAGTTTCCTCACTAGAAGAGGATTCAGCCTTGCTCGACGACGAAACTTTAGTAGCACTCGACGAACTTTCTGCCACTGGAGAAACACGGCTGCCGCGCGTCTTAAATTCTACATGGTCATCTACAATTTGGATATCATAGATTTCAAGTCCGAGACTATCGCCCGCCCACGTGTTAAATCCGTTATAACTATTCACACGACTTGTCGGGAACGCATCCGCAGATATCGTATTATCATCAGCCCTACCATCCGCTTCGACCAAATCAACACGCATCGGATCTGAAATATTTATCCTATTATACATCCAGGCGGTTTGGTCATAATTTATATGCCAAATGAGCAAGCCTTTATTCGGGATCGCTTTATCAAAGCCTTCTTTCAAACGGAAATCGACAAAGTAATATTCATTATCGTTCTTCGATGTCAAGACAAGACCATCATTTTCGGAAACAGATTTCAAGATGACCGTTGTATCCGAAACTTCCAAGCGACGCGGTTCAAGCCAGCCCAAACTATACTTTTCAAAAGCAGACATATTTGCAGGCGAGCATGATGTAGAATAATTTTTATTTAGCGGGCAATTATAAGACCCCGCATCCATCAAGTCCCACGCACCTGGCGTAAAGCGAACTCTCACCTTCGTGGTATTGACGGTCACATCGTAATGATCCATAAGCCCAAGCACATGGCTGAACTCATGGCAAAATGTTCCTATACCATTTAAAACATCCGTAGATTTCCGGTACTTATAAGCTTGACCGTCTAATTCCGAAGAGCAAGCATAATAGTCCATGGAATAGTTACGGGTTAAGCGCTTCATAAGACTGTAGGAATGAGGCCAAATCGCAGACGAAACATCTGTATCGGCAGAGCCTACACCTGCATAAATGAAATAGACAAAGTCGACAACATGGTCACCATCACTATCGTAAGGAGAGAAATCCACACCTTGGGCGACGAGAACATCCATAGCTTCGCTAAAGCCCTTCATCGTACCTACAGGTTTGCCCCCTTCATCCATCAGGGCGCCATACGAATCTCGCGTGCCGCTCAATGTAATCGGGCCCGCAACATCAAAAGACGGTCTATATTTGCCGTTTGAATTTGCAATGAAGAAATCCCTAACGCTACCGCTCATATTGTAATTAGAATACCCCTCTTGATTGAGGTAATTCAAATACTCTTCCTGAGCATTATCGCGCTTGAACTTGACATCGCTAAATTGGACAAGAACAACGAGCCCGCGAACATCACCTTCTTTTTGGATAGAATTCTTTGCCGGGCAAGTCGGCCAGTTAGTGTTTTTGACTGGTTCAGTCCAAGTCCAGTTGCCCCAACCGCCCCAGCCATTCCAGCTATTCGCCTTCTGGGGCGCACTAGCCGAAGATTGGAGCATCAGCGGCTCCGACAACGTGTCCGATTGCTGTTCCTGGAGCTTTTTCAGCCGGTGTTCGCGGAATTTTTCCAAAATTTGGCGAGAATCGCGTTTTTTGAGGAAGTTTTTCTCTTTTGCTCCACGCTTGGACTTGGCATGAACCCTCATACCCGTCTTTTTGCCATGTTCGTCGGCATAGTTCCAATAACCGGCGGAGTCACGAACCACAAGCACGCTATCTTCTCCAGTCAGCGTGTAATTAAAGCGTGCGTTCCCGACCTTGCGGATTTGGATGACAGAGCCGTCTGGCTGCGTCGAATTGATTAAAAACGGAGCTGCTTTAACGGCCCACACGGATGCGGAACCGACTAAAGACCCAATCAAAATGCACTTCCACCAACTCATGCTATAAACATATATTCAGAATTGGGGATGAGCAAAAAAGCAATATGTTTTTTACATGTTTTTCGTTGACAGAACGCCAACGGGCAACAACAACTGCAACAAAAAGTTACAGTCTCTTACATTTTTGACAATGCAAGCAAGGCTCCGCCACAAAGAATGACAGAAACCGCAATGGCAAGCTTAATTCGCTCCGGTTTTGTCGGGTATTCGTGGAAAACCACCACCCCCCAGAGCAAGTTCACGAGCAGGTTCAATTGCGTGAGCGGGTAACCAACGGCATAGCCCAAAGCACCGTTCGAATCAATCGCCCAAAAGCAGCCATGCTGCCCAATGACCCAGAGGATACCCATAAACATAGATGCCACAGACGGAGCAAGGCCATATTCAAAAAGAGCACGGCGCTTTATACTCAAAATTGCAACTAAAAGTTCAGCGGACACAAAAATACCCAAAGCAAACGAGCCCATGAATTCAAGTATGGGGACATTGGCAAGCTTGTACGGAATAAGGAACAGTCCAAAGATGAGACCGCCCAAAAGCGAGCGCCAATTTCTAAAAACATTGCCCTGAGGAGGAGCAAGCCTACTTAGGCCAAAAAGCAAAAGAAGGATTGCCGGGATCGAGAAATAAAGCAAGGTCGATTCCGAGAAAATGAGCACACCCGTCACAAACGAGGCAAGGATGCTTACGCCCATCGAGCGCACACCGGCACCCGTCAAGTCCTGTTCCGCCTTGACCGCCCAGAAGCAAAATGCGCCAGCGCAAACCCAAAGGAACCCGCAAAGGAGACCCACCGGCAAAAAGCGGAACGAGTCCGTTGCAAAAGAAATGCAAAGCTGTCCGAGGAACATGCCCAACGCCATGCAGGAGAGGTAAGCCCACGACGAGAACTTGGACCAAGCCTTGAGAGGGACCATGTAAGTGCCAAACGCAAAGACGGCAAGGAAGAGACCAACGTAACTATTTCCCAATGCAGAACCCCGCAAATATTTGTTGTAAAACGTCTTCGGACGAGATTTCGCCCGTTATACTCTGGAGCGAACGGCGCACCAGTTGCATTTCGAAAGCCAAAAGTTCCACCGCCGGATTCGTGCGGATAAGGTTCAGCGCACGATCAATGCCAGCAAGAGCTTCTTCGAGGCAGGTCTTTTCGCGCTCGCTCGTAATCCAGAGGTCTTCGGAATTTTCAGTTTTCTTGAAAAGGGAGGCGTTCATCGCGCGCTTGAGTTCCGCGAGCCCCTCACCTGTTTTGGAGGAGATACGGAGATTTCCGTCCTGACGAGATGCGCCCAAGTCCGACTTTGAAACGACGACAAAATCCGGTTTTATATTCTCTGAATAACAAGATGCGCCGCACATGTCCGATCCGTCGAGGACCAGAATCTTCATGTCCGCTTCGGCGAGGATTTCCTTGCTCTTTTCCATGCTGAGCGCATCGAGGGCGTCGGTCGCCTTGTCCGCGATACCAGCGGTATCGACCAGGCGGATTTCACCCCCGTCTAGGAATAAGCGGACTTCGACAAAGTCACGGGTCGTGCCAGGGATGTTACTCACGAGGATTCGGTCTTCACCGAGGAGCGCATTCACGAGGCTCGACTTGCCCGCATTTGGAGCGCCGTACAAAACAGCAAGCGGCAAACGGCTGACCGCCGCCTTGCCCTTAAAACTTTTCAAAATGGATTCTACGCTTTCGCGAATCGCAGAAATTTTCACGCCCCAAGTCGCATAATCCGGGTCGGCTTCTTCTTCGGAGAAATCGACATCCAATTCGAGGCGAGCCGAGATATCCATGACCTGTTCCGTGAGCGTCTTAACTTTTTTCGAGAGCGCACCACCGAGCAAACGATGGGCGTTTTTGAGTTCGTCTCGGTTAGCGCTGTGGATCACATCGGCGACAGATTCTGCCTGCACCAAGTCCATGCGACCGTTCAAGAAAGCACGGCGCGTGTATTCGCCCGGCTCTGCCAAGCGCACGCCATCAACACTTTTGATGACCTGAATCAGTTCACGAACGATAATCGGGTTTCCGTGCGGGTAAAGTTCCAGCACATCTTCGCCGGTATAGGAATTCGGACCTTCAAAAAAGATGTAGAGGAGGCTATCGATGACCAATGCTGTTGCGCGGTCTTCGCCGACCATTGTACGGTAATCCCTAGCCGTCGCAAGTTTTGCTTCGCGAGGCTTCAAATTCTTGATTGCCGATTCGCCGAACAAGAGGCGCACCACTTCGCGCACCTTCGAGCCACTCACGCGGATAGCGGCAACGGCACTCACGCCCGCAGGCGTCATCGGAGCAACAATCGTCTGAGAATCCATAATAGCAAAGATAGTAATTGCTAAATTAAAAACATGAGCAACTTCAAACTTATTTCCCGTCCTTTGGGCACTGTGCAGTGCTTTGTTTTGCAGCGTGACGACGGCGCTGAATTTGAAATTTTGAGCGGTTACGGCGCAGGCCTCAACGCTTGGCGCATTCCCGACAATAACGGCAAGCTCCAGGACCTCCTTTTCGGTTACCGCGAAGGCGACGACATTTTCAAGATGGGTCCCGACACAAACGCGGGTTGCAGACTCGCCCCCTTCCCGGGACGCGTAGCCTACGCCAAATTCAACTGGAACGGCAATGACTACCAGCTCGTCAACAATGTGAGCTGGGCACCGCACGCCCTCCACGGCTTTTTGCAGAACAAGGAATGGAACCTCCTGAGCTTCGAAAGCGATAGTGAAAAATGCGTCGCAACATTCGGTATCGACTGGCCAGGTGCATTTACAGGTTTCCCGTTCCCCTTCCGCGCCATCAACAAGGTTACGTTCACCGGCGAAAGCTACACCGTCGAATCGACCGTCACGAACATCGGCAAGGGCGACCTCCCCTACTCCGAAGGCTGGCACCCCTATTACACGCTCGGCGAAAAAATCAACGGACTCCAGATGACACTCCCTGAATCGAACCTCGCGATTCTCGACAAGGCAGACATCCCGACGGGCGAATTCAAGCCGGATACCCGTTTCGTGGGTGGCAGACTCATCAACGACGAGTTCATCAACGATTGTTTCTGCTTAAACCAGGGCGAAGCCCCCTACGTTCTCAAAAACAAGAAAAATTTTGAGAACATTTTAGCCACCGTAGAACTCAAAAGCGATACCAAAT
>JAEEGG010026559.1_pt1 | contig 11041 bp, 5 predicted proteins | sample 9134161 | NCBI WGS metagenome assembly JAEEGG01 (sample SAMN16246543, study PRJNA631951) | gut metagenome | biome: gut microbiome; feature: rumen; material: CR-attached | host: Bos | place: Iran: Karaj | collected 2018-10
GGTGCCGACCAGCAGGGTGGCCTTTTCCTCGAGGGTCATAGCCCGAAGGACTTCGTCGATGTTGTTCCGGTTCAGTTTGGGCTGGGCTGAAACCGCGAGGGTGGTGAGAGCGGCTGCCAGCAGAAGGGTAATTCTCTTCATAGTGTGTGGTTTTTCTAGGACAAACTTATGAAAGAAACCGCAGATTTGCCAACGCGCCGGCGTTATTTGAACAAGAGACGGTTAAATTTGAACACTGCGCGAAAAATAACTATCTTTCGGATATGAAACGCATTCTCTTCACATTGCTTCTCTGCGTCGCGGCTCTCACTGCCGTCGCCCGCGAGAAGGTTCCGGCCGCCGACAGCCGGATTACCTATGTCGGACGCACGCTCATTTCACAGGACGGCGCCGTCTCCTTCGACTGGAGCGGCGTGTATGCCCGCCTTTCTTTCACCGGCGGTTATCTGGCCCTGGAGGCCGGGGACACGGGGAAGGATTATTTCAATGTCTGGATCGACCGGGAGCCGTCCGCGGAGCCGGACAAGGTCGTGGTCATCGGCGGGGACGCCACCGTCGTGCTGTTCCAGCAGAAGGAGCGGAAGCCACAGCCGCACCGGATTGTCATCCAGAAGCGGACGGAAGGCGAGCAGGGACGCGCCACTTTCCGCTCCTTCGAGGTCGAAGGACAGTTCCTTCAGGCCGCAGCCGTCCGGAGCCGTCTGATTGAGTTCGTCGGTGACTCGTACACCTGCGGCTATGGTTCCGAGAACAGCGTCCGAGAGGACCCGTTCCGGCCGGAGGACGAGAACCCTTCGAAGACGTATGCCGACATCCTGGGCCGATACTTCGGCGCCGATGTCATCCGCGTCGCCCATTCCGGCCAGGGCATCGACCGGAATTACAACGATGCCGGTCGCGGCTGGCACATGCCGCAGCGCTATCTCCAGACCTTCGACCTGGCCAGGGAACCGGCATGGGAATTCCGGGGAGAGCGGCCGGACATTACCGTCATCTACCTGGGAACCAATGACTTCTCCACCGGTCGCCAGCCGGGTTTCCCGGAGTTTAAGGCCGGTTATGACCGGCTGCTGCAGGCCATCAAGGCCCATTACGGGGAATCGCATCCCATCCTCTGTGTTGCTGCCAAGCACACCATGGATTATCACGACTACATCCGTCGCGTCGTGGAAACCTGCGGCCTGCCGAACGTCTATTACGCCGGCCTTCCCGTCGAGGTCCACAACGACGATTCCGACCTCGGTGCCTCCTGGCACCCGAACTATACCGGCCATCTGAAGAAAGCCTATTCCCTCATCCCCGTCCTGTCCACCCTCACGGGCTGGCCGATGGAGAGCAAACCTGTCGAATGATGAAACGCTTCCTACCCCTTCTGCTCGTGCTTACCGCCTGTACGGGCGTCCCGCAGCGCGGACTGACCCTGCATTACGACCGTCCGGCGACCTTCTTTGAGGAAGCCTTGCCCGTGGGCAACGGCCGCCTGGGCGCCATGGTGTACGGCGATCCTGTCCATGAGCATCTTTCCCTCAACGACATCACCCTCTGGACCGGCGAGCCGGACAAGGGGACGGAGCATCCGGACCTTGTCAAACTGGGCCTGACCGGTGACGGAGCGGAGGCCCTCAAAGCCGTCCGCGAAGCCTTGGATAACGAGGATTATGCGGCGGCAGAACGGCTCCAGAGAGGCCTGCAGGGGCATTTCAGCGAGAGTTACATGCCGCTGGGGACGCTTCGGATCGACTATGACACCTGCGCCGTATCGGCCTATGAGCGCATGCTGGACCTGTCCCGGGCCACGGTCACTACCTCGTATCTGCGGGACGGTTCCCTGTTCAGGAGCGAGGTCTTCGCCTCGGCCCCGGATTCGGTGATCGTCGTCCATATCGTCTCGGAGAAGCCCGTGGACGCCCGGGTCTCCCTGGATACGCCTTTGCCGCACGGACTGGCGGTATCGGCGGAGGGCCTGACCGTGGACGGCTATGCCGCCTGGCATACCTATCCGGGCTATTTCGACAACCGCGGAGTCAGTCCGGAGAGATACCTGTATGATCCGGACCGAGGCATCCATTTCCGCACACGGCTCGCTGCGGACGTTTCCGGCGGTACGGTGACGGTTGCGGAAGGTGCCCTGCAGTTGGAAGGCATCCGGGAGGCCACCCTGTATGTGGTCAACGCCACGAGTTTCAATGGTTTCGACAAGGATCCGGTGAAAGAAGGAAAACCGTACAAGGCCCTGGTCGATGCGAATCTGCAGCGTGTCCGGGAGGCCGGTTTCACCCGCCTGCAGGCCCGCCACGAGGCCGATTACAAAGGTTATTTCGACCGCGTTTCCATCGACCTGGGTGCGACGCCGGACTCCGTCCGTGTCCTGCCCACCGATGTCCAGTTGAAGCGATATACCGACCTTGGCGAAGCGAATCCTGAACTGGAAGCGCTTTATTATCAGTACGGAAGGTATCTGCTCATCTCCTCATCCCGGACGGACGGCGTACCGGCGAACCTGCAGGGACTCTGGAATGAAAGCATGGATCCGCCGTGGAGTTGCAACTATACCATCAACATCAACCTGGAGGAGAATTACTGGCCTGCGGAGGCCGCCGGCCTCGGCGACATGCACAATGTCCTGCGCACGTTCATCCACAATCTGAGCAAGAACGGCTTGCCCGTTTCGCGCCGCCTCTATGGTGCTTCGCGCGGCTGGAACGCCGGTCATAACTCCGATATCTGGGCGATGGCGACGCCCGTTGGACTGGGAACCGGCGACCCTTCCTGGGCGAACTGGACGATGGGAGGCGCCTGGCTGTCCACCCACCTCTGGGAGCATTATCTCTATACCCGTGACCGGACCGCCCTGGAGACAGACTATCCTGTCTTGAAAGGCGCGGCCGAATTCTGCATGGACTGGCTGGTAGAGAAGAATGGCGAACTGATTACTTCGCCCGGAACATCGCCGGAGAACATCTACATCGCACCGGACGGTTTCCGGGGCGCCACGCTGTACGGCGCCACCGCCGACCTTGCCATCATCCGCGAATGCCTGACGGACGCCGTTGCGGCGGCCCGCGAACTCGCCGTGGACAACGATTTCGTCGCCGAGGCTACCGATGTGCTCGGCCGCCTGCGCCCCTATCAGGTCGGTGCCGCCGGGAACCTGCAGGAATGGTACTACGACTGGCGTGACTGGGAGCCCCAGCACCGCCATCAGTCGCATCTGATCGGCGCTTATCCCGGTCATCAGTATGTGACCGGCCCGATGGCCGATGCGGCACTGAAAACCCTGGAAATCAAGGGATTCGAAACCACCGGCTGGAGTTGTGGATGGCGTGTGAACCTGTACGCCAGGCTGCGCGACGGCGAGAGCGCCTACAAGATGTACCGGCGCCTGCTCCGCTATGTGAGTCCCGACAACTTCCGGGGGCCGGATTACCGCAGCGGCGGCGGTACCTATCCGAACCTGTTCGATGCGCACTCTCCGTTCCAGATCGACGGGAACTTCGGCGGCTGCGCCGGCGTCATGGAAATGCTCCTCTACAGCGGTCCCGACGGCACCCTCCAGCCGCTTCCGGCTCTCCCTTCCGCCTGGCCTTCCGGGTCCATCAAGGGCATCCGCACCCGCAAGGGCACGACCGTGGACCTCGTCTGGAAGGACGGCAAGGTAGTCTCGTTGAAGGAACGCTGAATCAGTCGCCCTTACCCCACGTACTCCGACGGCGGGACGCCGAACTGCTTCTTGAAGGAAGTGGAGAAGTGGGAGAGGGTGTTGAAGCCGGTCATGTAGGCGATTTCCGACATGTTGTACTTGCCTTCCTTGAGGAGGTCCGCCGCGCGGTTTAACTTGTAGCGCTTGAAGAACACGCTCGGGTTCTCTCCGGTCAGGCCTTTCACCTTGTAGTAGAACTTGGTGCGGGAGATCTTCATCATCTCGGTGATGCGGGTGATGTCCAGGTCCACGTTCGCCAGTTCCTTTTCCATGAGTCCGTACAATTCCTTCATGAAAGCGGCATCACGTGGCGAGAGGGCTTCTGGTTCGATGTCCTCCGTTGTGGTGATGGAACCTAGTTGCTTGTGCAGTTTCGCGCGGTTGTCCAGCAGGGACTTGACGAGGGCCAGCAGGTAGGCGGGCTGGAAGGGCTTGGTGACATAGGCGTCGGCCCCTTCGCGCAGGCCTTGGACCTGGTTCTCCACGGCGACTTTGGCCGTGACCAGCACCACGGGGATGTGGCTCAACTGGAGGTCCGCCTTGACGGCCTTGCAGAGTTCGTAGCCGCTCATGCCGGGCATCACGACGTCAGAGATTACCAGGTCGGGAATCTCGTCCTCCATGCCCTTCATGGCTGAGGCACCGTCGAAGTACACGGACACGTTGTAGTACGGGCCCAGGAGCACCTTCACATAATTGGCGATGTCGATGTCGTCGTCCACGACGGCAATCCGCTTGCGATCCTCGCTGTCCGGCGTCTCCGCCGGCATTTCCGTAGTGACCGGGGCGGGAATGTCGTACACCGGCTTGATTTCCGTCCGCTCGTCCTCGGTATAGGAGCTGGCGCTCACGGGGAGAACGAGACTGAAAATGGCGCCGCCTTCTTCGCGGTTCGCCGCCTTGATATAGCCGTGATGCATGCCCGCCAGGGCGCGGGCATAGTACAGGCCGATGCCCGATCCGTGCGTATCACCCTGGTTGTCAGCCTGGTAGAACCGCTCGAAAATCTTCTCCTGCTCTCCTTCCGGAATGCCGCGCCCCGTGTCCGCCACCGTGATGAGGGCGTACTGGGTGTCGGTATCGGCCTTCGTGAGCGGGAAGGCGGCGGCCGCTTCGCCCTGCGGGATGACATCGAAGGAGAGCGTTACGCGCCCGCCCGTGGGCGTGAATTTCATCGCGTTGGACAGGAGGTTCATGACGATTTTCTGCACTTTGTCCACGTCGGCCCACATGGGGAAGGAGTCCTCCAGGCCGTGGGTCTGGAACTCGATGCCCTTGGCGCCGGCGTTGAAACGGAACAGGTCCGCGATGCCCTTGAGCGGGGCGACGATATCGCCCTGCGCGGCCCGCAACTGGAGTTTCTTGTCGCCGATGCGGTTGAAGTCCAGGAGTTGGTTCACCAGCGAAAGCATCCAGGTGGCGTTGCGCTGGATGATGCCCACCAGTTGACGGTCCTGGCCTTTCACGCCGTCCGATTCGGCCAGTTGGGAGACCGGCCCCGCAATCATCGTGAGCGGGGTGCGGAACTCGTGCGCCACGTTGGAGAAGTAGTTCATCTGGATCTTGCTCAGCCGCTTCTCCTGCTCTTTCTCCTTCTCCACGCGCTCACGCTCGCGGCGTACCTCGTGGATGCGCCGGGCCGCTTCCTTCCGGACGCGGCGGATCCGGCGGTACAACCGCCAGATGGCCGCCAGCACCAGCAGACCGGCGAGAATGAACAGCAGGATGGCCCACCAGGTTTCGTACCAGGGCGGCAGGACCCGGACATTCAGGTATTTTTCGGTTTCAACGATACTCTGGTTGTTGTTGGTGATGCGGACGCGGAAACGGTAACGGCCTGCAGGCAGGTTCGAGTAATAGGCGTCATGGTCGTTGCCGGCATCGACCCAGTCGGGGTCGTAGCCTTCCATCATGTAATAATAGTGCGTCCTTTCGAGTCCGCTGAAATCCAGCGCCGCAAAGGAGATGCTGAAGGCATTCTGGTCGTCACGGATGACGATGTCCGGATCATCCCGGAGTTCCCGCTTGATGGCGGCTCCCATGCCGGGTTCCACCAGGACATTGTGGATCTTCAAATCCTCGAATACCAACGGGACGGAGCGCTTCTGGGGCACGTCCAGCGGGTTGAACCAGGTGAGGCCGTGGGTTCCACCGAACACGAGCGTGCCGTCCGGCAGGACGCAGGAGGCCCGTTCCGAGAACTGGTTTCCGCCGATGCCGTCCTCCTCGAAATAGTTGACGAACCGGCCTACGGTGCGGTCGAACTTGCCGAGTCCGTTCATCGTGGACACCCAGATGTTGCCCTGGCGGTCCTCCTCGACGGAGCAGATGTCCAGGCAGGGGACCCCGTCCACCGGTGCGGTGACGTCCCCCCGCTTGGTATGACGCAGCAAGCCGTTGGCCGTCGTCCCGGTCCAGAACTCGCCGGCGCTGTCCTTGAGGAGGCAGGTGGCCCGGAGGGCGGAATGGCGGGCGCAGGCAGCCTTTTCTTCCTCGGACAGGGGAAGTTCGGTCACTTCGTCCGTGAAGGTGTTGACGCTCACCAGCATCCGGTTGAGGCCGGCGACTACGAGCCCGCCCTGGTCGGTCATCTCCAGGTCAGTGACAAAGGGTGTTTCAGAATCCTTCCAGACGGTGACCGGCGTCGTTTCCCGGGTGGCCTTGTCGTAGCGGAGCAGGTTGGCGCTCGCGCCGCCCAGCCAGATGCGTCCTTGCCCATCCTCCTCAATGGCGGTCGCGTTCGGCACCAGACGGGTGTCCAGCACCTGGAAACGGTTTCCGTCAAAACGGCACCGGACCACCCAGTACTTCTCCTGGAAAAACAGCCACAGGTCGCCGCCGGAGTCGCAGAAGACTTTCGAGCAGCGGTTATAGCCGACGCTGTTGTTCGGAACCAGGGAATCCTCGTTCACGTTCCGGAGATCCTTCTTCCGCAGGTCGTACAGCCACAGGCCGTCGCGGAGGGTAGCGATCCACAGCCGCTGTTCCTGGTCCAGGCACAGGGAAGTGACGGTTTTCCGGTCGAAGGCCGATGTCAGAGACTTATTGCTGTTGAACTGGTTCTTGTACAGATAGGAGACCGTGTAACCCTGGTCGGTCGTGCCGAACCAAAGGTTGTGCTCGCTGTCCCGGAAGATGGTGCGGATTTCGGCACCGGGCAGTTCGAAGGGGAAGCCGGCGTCATTCTGGAAGAGGATGCGTTCCGTTGTCCGGTAATAGTGGAACATCCCCTTGCCGATGACGTTCAGCAGGATGGACCGGTCATCGACGTTGTAGATGATGTCCACATCGCCCTGCATCAGCCGGGGTTCGTCCCGGATAGCCTCCGGCAGTTCCTTCCAGGCCCGGGAGCGGGTATCGAAGATACTCATCCGGCCCATGCCGGCCATCCAGAGTTCTCCGTTCCCCGCATCGCACAGGTGATAGACGGTGTGGGAGGTGGGATAGGAAGCGGTGAGGGAGAAATCGTCTGTATTGTAGCAGTACAAGGCCCTCCCGTTTTCGGAGAGGACCCAGAGCAGGTTGCCGTCCTGGACGGAATACGGGTAAGCGAAGGCGTTGAAGTCGCGGATGACCGGCCGGAACCGGTCTTCGTCCGCGTCATATTGGTAAAGGATGGCGGAATCGCTCATCAGCAACTTTCCGTCCCGGGTTTCCCAGAGGCGGTTCGCATTCGGGCGGCCCGGAGCGGGCACGCACCGGAACTGGCCTTCGGGCGTCAGGCGGGCGACACCGCCGTTCGTCGCGGCCCAGATGGTTCCGGTCGAACTGCGATAGACGTCGTTCACCTGGTTGTCGGGGAGACCCAGCGTGTCGTCCGCGCTGAAGTACTGATGGTATTCGTGGACGCTGAACCGGTTGAGTCCACGGGAGGTGGCGATCCAGATATGCCCGTCGGCATCCTCGGCGAAGGCGTTCACACGCGGGTTGGAGGGGCGGTCCGCGACGATGATGCTTCCGGACGGGTTGGCGGTGGGAGGCGTGGCACGTCTGCAGCCTGTGAGGGCGGCCAGGAGGATGAACAGGGTCAGAAGTCTGTATTTCATAGGTGGTTAGTCCGTTTACTTTTGTAAATATAGTGATTTTTGAACAAATAGAAACAATATTGAACAAATCCCGGGGAGGGGCGTACGGGTATGAAAAGAATTGAAAAGGATAAAAAAGGATTGTGCAGGATAATGCGGACCTTTGTATCGTAGAAAACTGACTGTCATGACACTGAAACCCCACCTCGCTTTTCCGCTCGTCCTGGCGCTGGCCGTTTCCTGTGGACAACCGTCCCGGAGGAACGTCGAGTGTCTGGGCAGTCTCGAGACTTCCGCGAAGCAGACGACTGTCAAGACGTTGTCCGGTCCCGTCGCCGGCTATGTTGACGACGGCGTATTCATCTACAAAGGCATCCCGTATGCCAAGGCGGAGCGTTTCGCTCAGGCCGTCGATCCCGACCCGTGGACGGATGTCCGTCCCAGCCGGGCTTTCGGTCCCACGGCTCCGGCTCCTGCCCGCGCCGGCTGGTGGTCCGACGACCAGGCCTTCACGATGCACTGGGACGATGGTTTCCACGACGAGGACTGCCTCCGCGTAAACGTCTGGACCGGCGGCATCAACGACGGGAAGAAGCGTCCCGTGATGGTGTGGCTCCATGGCGGCGGTTTCCGCGAGGGCTCCGGCCAGGAACTCATCAGTTATGACGGCACGAACCTGGCCCGCGACCATGGCGTGGTGGTGGTTTCCCTGAACCACCGGCTCAATGTCCTCGGTTTCCTGGACCTGTCCGCCTTCGGCGCCAGATATGCGTACAGCGGCAACCTCGGCATGCTGGACATCGTCAAGGCGCTGGAATGGGTCCGTGACAACATCGCGAACTTCGGTGGCGATCCGTCCAACGTGACCATCTTCGGCCAGAGCGGCGGCGGTGGCAAGGTGTCCACCCTGATGGCGATGCCTTCCGCGAAGGGCCTGTTCTGCAAGGCCATCGTCGAGAGCGGCTCCATCACCCATCTCCTTTCTCCCAAGTATTCCCGCCGGATCGGCGCGGCCACCGTCGCGAACCTGGGTCTTACTCCCTCCAGGGTTGAGGAAATAGCCGCCGTACCTTACGACCGGCTGCTTGCCGCTTATGACGCGGCCATGAAGAAGGTCGGAGAGGAAGCGCGGGAGGACGGCGCTTTCCCGACGAACCTGCTGGACGCCATCCTGTTCGGCCAGGTGCCCGTGGTGGACGGCGAAATCATCCCCAGCCAGCCCGGCACGGCCGAGGCCCTGGCCCTTTCGAAAGACGTCCCCGTCATCATCGGCACGGTCTATCACGAGTTCACCCGGGATCAGGAGGATCCCATTTTCAAGCCCCTGGCGCTGCAGCAGGCACAGGACCGGGCGTCCGCGGGCTGCGCCCCCGTGTATATGTATCAGTTCACCTGGGAGTCGCCCGTGCTGGACGGCGCCCTGGGCAGCACGCATTGCATCGAAATCCCCTTCGTTTTCGACAATGTCCTCCTGCACCGTACATTCACGGGCGGGGGAGACGAGGCCGTGGAACTCGGTCACCGTGTCAGCCGCCTGTGGACTTCGTTCGCGAAGACCGGCAAGCCGGAAGCCGAGGGGATGCCCGGCTGGGAGGCCTGGCCGGCCGTCCTGAAAATCGATACCCGTTCCGTCCTGGAAAAATAAGACCGAAAGTTTCAATAATCATCAACTCATAAAACACTGACACATGAAAAGAATCCTTTCCACCCTCGCCCTCTGCCTGGCCGTTGCCGGCACGATGCATGCGCAGGAACTGGCGAACTTCAACTTCGGCGGCCGTCAGCGCCCCGTCATCTCCCCGGAGATCCAGAACGACAGCGTCACCTTCCGCCTGAAGGCCGACTACGCCACCGTCGTGAAACTCAGCGGCTCCTGGATGCCGAACCCTTACGGCGCCGTGGACATGCAGCGCGGCGAGAACAATGTCTGGTCCGTGAAACTCCCGCTTCCGGAGCCGGAAATCTACACCTACAATTTCGTCGTGGACGGCGTTGCGGTGAACGACCCGCAGAATGTGTACGTCCAGCGTGACGGCACCCGCTTCCTCCCGATGCTCATCGTCCCCGGCGAGCGCACCGAGAATTACGGCGAGGCCACCCGGCACGGCACCGTGAGCCATCCCTGGTATCACAGCAACATCCTCGGCATGGACCGTCGCCTGACCGTCTATACCCCGTACGGATACGAGAACAATCCCAAGAAGAAATATCCGGTGCTCTACCTCCTGCATGGTGCCGGTGGTGACGAGGAAGCCTGGACCTCCATGGGCCGTACCGCCCAGATCCTGGACAACCTCATCGAGAAGGGCCTGGCCGAGCCGATGATCGTCGTCATGCCGAACGGCAACGCCAACCAGGCGGCCGCCCGCACCCTCGGCATCCCCGAGAAGCAGATGCAGAACCGTCCCAGCCGCGAGGCCCTCGCCCAGATGCCCGAGGCCGAGCGCAACCGCCTCATGAACGGCTATGTGATGAGCCTCTGCGAGGAAATCGTCCCGTTCATCGAGAAGAACTTCCGCGCCATCGCGAAACCGGCTTCCCGCGCGATCGCCGGTCTGTCCATGGGCGGCGGCCACACCATCACCGCCTCCAACATGTATCCGGAGATGTTCGACTACATCTGCCCCCTTTCCGCGGCCGGTTCCGCCACGCCTGAGCAGGTTGCAACCCTCAAGAAGGCCGGCGTGAAACTCTACTTCCTCGCCTGCGGTAACACCGACTTCCTGTTCGAAGGTTCCAAGACCCTGGACAAGACCCTCACCGAGCAGGGCCTCCAGCACGAGTTCTTCGTCTCCGAGGGTGGTCACGTCTGGGCCAACTGGCGCCTGTACCTGAACACCTTCGCCCGGAAACTCTTCAAGTAGCGTCAATCCAATCAACCTTATTTATAACCAACTAACCTACACAATGATGAGAATCAACAACTTGCCTAAGCGGTTGCTGCTTACGCTCTTGGGAATCGTCCTTGGAGCGTCCCTGCTGTCCGCCCAAAACAAGACCGTCAAGGGCGTCGTCCTTGACGAGACCGACCAAGGCGTCATCGGCGCCGCCGTCATGATCAAGGGTACCACCACCGGTGTCGCCACGGACATTGACGGTAATTTCGAACTCAACTGCGCCCCCAGCGACGTACTGGTCGTCACCAGCATCGGTTACAAGGACGTGGAAGTCACCGTCGGTGACAGAACCAGCATCACCATCAAGTTGGAACTGGACACCCAGATCCTGGACGACGTCGTGGTCATCGGTTACGGTACCACCCGCGCGAAGAACTTCACCGGCTCCGTGGATGTCATGAAGACCGACGGGGACGCTC
>JAEEGG010026560.1_pt1 | contig 11041 bp, 10 predicted proteins | sample 9134161 | NCBI WGS metagenome assembly JAEEGG01 (sample SAMN16246543, study PRJNA631951) | gut metagenome | biome: gut microbiome; feature: rumen; material: CR-attached | host: Bos | place: Iran: Karaj | collected 2018-10
GATGCATGGGAGCCTCGGCCGTGTGGATGTCGGCGTCGCCGAGATGCCGGGCGACCTCCTCCGTGTCGAGCGTGGCGGACATTACGAGGATGCGCAGGTCGGGGCGCAGGGCGCGGCGCACGTCGAGCGCCATCGCAAAGCCGAGGTCGCAGGCGAGGGAGCGCTCGTGGAACTCGTCGAACACGACGAGGCCCGTGCCGGAGAGCTCGGGGTCGGAGAGGAGCCGCTCCGCGAGCAGCCCCTCGGTGACGATCTCCAGCCGCGTGGCTGGGCCTGTCTTCCGCTCGAGGCGGACCTGGTAGCCGACGAGCCCGCCGAGCTCCGCGCCGAGGCGCCCTGCGATGTATGCGGCGCAGCTCCTCGCCGCGAGGCGGCGGGGCTCGAGCATGACGATCTTCCTGCCCGCGAGCCAGGGCTCGTCGAGCAAGGCGGGCGGTATGCACGTCGTCTTGCCGCTTCCCGGCGGCGCGGTCAGCACGACCGTACGGTTGCGGGCGAGCGAGCGGCGTATGTCGTCGATCTTCTCCTCTGCTGGAAATCTCATCCCGCCTATTTTCTCACATCCCGCCAAGATTTTCAAGGATGAAATTTTCATTTACATTTCGCTCCCGTTTGTGCTATAATCTAGTCAAACAACAGAGGGGCGTTGGTGTGCCGCGCAGGGGCGCGGACGCAAGACGCATAGAAAAATGGCGATATTTCAGTTCAAGGCAAAAGACGCATCGGGCGCGGAGACGCTCGGACAGATAGAGGCGGGGGACCGCAACGAGGCCATCGCCGCCATCAGGGCGCAGGGCTTCTTCCCGACCGCGGTCGGCGAGGTGAAGTCCGCCTCGGCGTCCTCGGGCGGCGCGCCGAAGCGCGGCGGGGCGAAGAAGCCCGCCAAGGGTCCGGCGCCCGCCGCGCCCAAGAAGAAGGGCAAGGGCCTCCACGCCGAGATACGGCTTCCCAAGTTCCTTCGCGGCAAGGTGAAGACGAAGGTCCTCACGCAGTTCACGCGCCAGCTGGCGACTCTGGTGAACGCGGGACTTCCGCTCATGCGCGGCATTGAGGTCCTCAAGCGCCAGATGAAGGACGCGCAGATGAAGGAGGCGCTGGAGGGAATCTCCGAGAACATCCAGTCCGGCGGCACGTTCTCCGAGGCGCTGACGGCGTATCCGAAGATATTCGACAACCTGTACGTCAACATGGTGAAGGCCGGCGAGGCGGGCGGCGTTCTGGAAGTCGTGCTCGGTCGACTCGCGGAGTTCGCCGAGAAGAGCGAGAAGATCAAGAACAAGGTGAAGGGCGCGATGATCTACCCGATCGTCGTCCTCGTCGCGGCGATCGGCATTACGGTGTTCCTTCTCGTCGCGGTCATCCCGAAGTTCAAGCAGGTGTTCAACGACATGCTCGGCGGCGCTGCGCTCCCTGCGATCACGCAGTTCGTCATCGACGCGTCGGAGTGGGTGCAGCACAACTACATCACGATCGGCATCGGCGTCGTCGTGTTGATCGTCCTCAAGAAGGTCTTCGGCAAGACGGAGAAGGGCGCGAAGTTCTACGACTGGCTGGCGCTCAAGATGCCGGTGACGGGCACTCTCGTGCAGCGCACGGCGGTCTCTCGCGTGACGCGCACGCTCGGCACGCTGCTTTCCTCGGGCGTCCCGATCCTGCAGTCGCTCGTGATCGTTCGCGACACGACGGGCAACAGGATCGTCTCGGACGCGCTTCAGGACGTCCACGACGCGGTTAAGGAAGGCGAGGGCATGACGGCTCCGCTGGCGCAGTGCTGGGTGTTCCCGCCGATGGTCGTGTCGATGGTCGAGGTCGGCGAGGAGACCGGCGCTCTCGCGGAGATGCTTACGCGAATCGCTAACACGTACGACGACGAGGTCGACAACGCGGTGGCGGGCATGACGGCGGCGATCGAGCCGGCGCTCATCATCGTCCTCGCCGTGGTCGTCGGCACGATCGTCATCGCCATGTTCCTGCCGATGATCAAGATCATTTCGTCCGTTTCCGGAGCGGGCGCCTAAGGAGGTGCTGTGATGAAGAGGGGCTTCACCCTGGTAGAGATGATGATAGTCGTCGCGGTGCTCGTGACGCTGATGGCCATCACCATGCGGATCGGAAACATCGGCGCCGAAACTGAGGCTCGCACGATGACGATAGCGAGAATGCAGCGCCTGGAAAACGCTCTTTCGGGCTTCCACGCGGCGTTTGGATGCTATCCGCCGGTCAAGGTGCACGGCAACCGGAGCCTCGAGAACCAGGAGCGGACAATAAACTGGGGCAACGAGGGCGAGGCCTCGCGCTGGGTCAGGGAGGTTTGCCGCTCGCAGCCTCTCGGCTGCCGTTTCCCGTTCCCGCCGAACAGCCAGGTCACGGAGGCGATCAACACGCTGAGCGACCTCGTCAAGGAGGCGTCGACGATGGACGAGTACAAGGACGTGTTCGACCAGAGGGACAACCGGGAATGGGCTCAAGTGGGCTTCATGTCTCCGGCGGAATCGGCCGTCACCGGCAAGCTGCACGGCAAGATGCAGGAGACGCTCTGGAGCGAGATCAAGCTCTTCCAATACGGCGTCATGAGCTTTCTGCTCCCGCGATACCTCGTTATGATGGGCGGCGCGCGAGAGTACTACGAGGGCGACGGCGGCGAAGGCGGTTACGCGCAGTGGTCGAAGAACAACCAGAACCCAAGCGATCCGTATACCGGGCACCAGGTTTCATGGGGCAAGGTGTACGACTGGGTGCAGACATACGTCAACGGCAACGAGAGGATGACTGAGGACGTGGCGAAGCTGAGGATGATGCCGTCGCAGGCGGCTTCGGCGAGGTGGATGCCGAACCTCGAGGGAATCTGCAAGTGCAACCGCAACATCAGGCTCTTCGGCGTCGACATCAAGGCGGTTCCGGGACGCGGCAACAGGTTTGACGGCGGCATATTCGACGGACTGGGCATAGCCCATCTCGTGAACGCGCTCAGGGACACGTGCTTCTCGCCGAACGACGACGGCAACTACAAGGACCAGTACCTTCTTGACGAGGTAACGGTGAACGACGGCTGGGGCAACGAGTTCTACTATTACTCGCGCTCGCCGTACCAGAGCTACACGCTGTGGAGCTCCGGGCCGGATGGCAAGACCTTCCCGCCGTGGATCTCGCGCGACAGTCTGCAGTCGAACGCAAATGGCACCGGCACGGGCGAGGCGGCCTTCGCCGCGAAGTGGACCAAAGACGACATCACCCACCTAAGCAACTGACGAAAATGAAAAGAAAAGGCTTTACACTCATAGAAATGCTCGTCGTGATCGGAATCATCGCGACGCTCATGGGCGTCACGATCGCCTCCGTCTCGAAATTTCTGAAGTCCGCCGAAAAGGCCCGCTGCCAGGAGCTCGTTTCAAATGCGGCGACGGCGCTCACGGCCCTTTTCCAGAAGGAGGGAGCGTGGCCGCGCGCGCTGATCTCGAACAACAACTCCGAACAGGGGCTCGACAGGAAGGCGGCGCTTCCGCTCGCGAAGGGTGGCTACATGACGCTCACCGTCAGCTCGTCCGGGACGGAGCTCTCCGGCTTCGACCGCTTCGGCATAGTCTCCCCGTGGGCCCTTGCGGTAGTCAAGAGCAGGGGCACCTCCGCGAGCGAGTCGACGCCGGTCCCCGGCGGCGGGACGATTCGCGACCATGTGCTGAGGTACGCGGTCGACCTCAACGGCGACGGGGTTATCCCGGGCGTCCAGGTAGGCTCCGACACGATCGACATCCGCGCTACCGCCGCGGTGTGGTGCTGCGGCAAGGACGGCAAGATCGAGGCGTACGCGACGGGCCTCAAGAAAGACGACGTCTACAGCTGGACGATCGGACAGACTAGGGAGGTGCAGAAGTGAGGCGGGGCTTCACCATAATCGAGCTCGTGATGGTCATCGCGATCCTCGGCATTCTGCTCGGGATCGTCACGACCGCCGCGGCGAACTCCATAAAGCAGGCGCGCTCGCGCAAGGCGGATGCTTGCTGCCAGGTCGTCCAGGCGGGCTTCGAGACGTACTACGCGCAGAAGGGCGAGTGGCCCGGCGGCATCGACGCCAAGATCAAGGGCGAGAAGACGAACAGCGAGGGCAAGAACTACAACTCCGACGACGACCTGTATGTCCTCGAGCCGGGCGATGTCGACGAGATGATGCGGGATATCCTCAAGGAGTACAAGAAGGGGAACCCTTGCCTCGACATCTCCGGGCTCTTCGTCTCGCGCAAGCAGGGCCTCCCAGGCTCGAAGGACCTCGGGCTCGACTTCATGACTGCGATCCGCGGCACGCCAAGGGAGAAGAACGGACAGCGCATGTCCACGAGCGAGATGCACTTCGGCTATCCCGAGACGAGCCACGGCTACTTCAGGCACTTCAAGGTCGTATACTCCAAGCCAACGGACCAGATGAAGGTTTCAAAACAGTGAACAGAAAAGCCTTTACATTGATCGAGCTGCTCATGGTCGTCCTGATAATGGGCATCCTCGGCTCCATCACAGTCGGCGGATACCGCGCCATGCAGCGCGGCATGGAGGAGCGCGGCGTGATGGAGAACGTCAACCACTTCATACGCTCGGCCTACCGCAGGGCCCAGATCGACCGGCAGCCCGTCGCAGTCTTCTTCTGGAACGAGATGCTGCGCGCCGAGACAGACACCGACCCGATGATCGTCGTCGGCAAGGCGGTCGCCGTGCGGCGCGCGGGGCGCATTTCTCGCGTCAGCGGACCGCAGCTGTACGACGAGTTCTCCGATCTGGACAAGGACCGTCTCATAGTCGACACGAACGACGAGGAGGAGGACAACTCCTCGAGCGGGTCGACCGAGAAGGACAACCTCGTCCCGCTCTACAAGATGAACTCGCGCTCCGGCTGCGGACGCTCCCTCGTCAGCCAGACCACGGTGAACGTGAGCACGCAGAACAAGGACACGCTACTGTCGTCGATGCAGGTGAGGGAGATTCCGTGCTACGCGTACGTACTGCAGGACGCAGGGACGTCCGGCGGATGGCAGGCGGGCGACGCCTACGGGCTCGAGTTCGAGGAGATACAGCTTCCGCACAATTACATATTCGGCAGCTCCTATCCCAAGCAGGCGGGCGGGCGTCCTCAGACGACCATGATCTGGTTTGACGTGAGCCTCAACTCCGGATCCGGCTCTGCCGGCGGCGCAACGGGCAACTCGACGATTCAGGTCTACAGTCTGAGACCGGGCGAGTCCGGTACGCTCGAGCCGCAGGTCGTGGCATCGTCAGACAAGCCAACGGAGGGCATACACTGATGAAAAGGGCATTTACGCTTATAGAGGTCAACCTCGCCATTATGGTGATGGCGGTGGGCATCCTCGGCATCATCTCGCTCTACGCCTTCGGCTACCGGGAGGAGCGCCAGAGCCGCGAGGACGTCGCGTCGGCTGCGTATGCGGACGCGGTGATGGGGCCGCTCGTCACGGCGCTCACAGCGACGAACGTCAAATGGTCCGCATTCAAGCAGATACCCGACTCTCCCGGTGCGGAGGGGTGGGGGCACTATCTGCAGAACAGGACGACGGGCAGGGTCGTCTCCAATCCGGAAAGCCTTGCGCAGTCAGCCTACTCCAGGACAATCGGCGCGCTTAGCCTCGGCGGCTTCCCGTCCTCCTGGCCGGTGACGCGCTCGAAGGCGGGAGACCTCAAGGCCGCGCTCGTCATCATCCATGACGAGGACAGCGCGGTGGTCAGGATCGCATTCAGGGCGGTCGACAAGGAGAATCTCCTCTTCTCCGCGCCGCTTTACTACACAGAGGCAAGATTTCAGGGGGTTATGGACGAATGAAACGCGGCTTTACGGTACTTGAGCTACTTGTGGCGTCCCTTCTCCTCGGAATGCTCGTCACGGTGCTGACAATGATATTCAACCAGTCGTCGATCGCGTGGCGCACAGGCGTCGCCGGGCTTCTGGACATGGACGAGGTGCGCGACAACATGGCGGCCGTCCGCGACGAGGCCGACAGTCTCTACGTGTGGAACAAGGAGCTCCACCGCACCGTCTCTATCTGGAAGGAGGGCTCCGGCGGGTCGAGGGCGCAGCTCAGGCAGCGTGCGATAGACGCTTCCGACAACGCGGACGTCTCCGAGCGCGAGAAGGTGCAGATACTCAAGGGCGAAAGCGAGCTTAGAAAGGACGAGCCGGACGCGAGCAGGTCGTTCGGTCCGGTCAACGTCAAGCAGGGCGACGCGCAGTCCGGCAGGAACTGGATAGTCAACGTGAAGAGCTGCGGACCAAACCGCGTTCTCAACGACTACGACGACATTTGGAGCAACCCCGATGACTTCGAATAAAAGAGGATTTACGCTCATCGAGCTGATGGTCGTGATCGCGATGATCGCGATCTTCATGACGGCTGTCGGAACTTCCGTCGGCAAGACGCGCGAACGCGCGAGGATCGAGAAGGCCAGGAGCGACGTGAAGGTCATCTCCCAGGCGATTCTCGCGTGGGAGAACTACGACCGCGGAGGGAAGAGCGAGCTCGAGGAGATGAACGACCAGGAGGCGGACTCCTCTTCGCTCAAGTTTCTGCTCGGACAGGGCGAGGCGGCGCGCTCCGGGCAGATTCCTGGGCTGCTGATGGCGCAGTTGGCAGCCGGCGGCAAGATGCGGGACCCCTGGGGTACGCCGTACCGCATCCGCATAAAGGAGGGTGCGATCACGAGGCCTGACAACCTCAACCTCTCCACTTGCTATTTCATACCCAATCTCTACAGACTGTCCGCGGAGGAACGCAAATGAAGCGAAAAGGTTCCGCACTGCTCATCGTCCTGGGCGTCCTGTCGTTTCTGGTCGTCTCAGCCGTCGCGTTCTCGGCCTTCATGCGCCGGGCGCGTCTGCCATCGAGCTATCTGAGGCGCGTCGTCGCATCCCGTCAGCTCGCCAAGGCAGCGCTTTCGGAGGCGATAGACCAGATCGACCGGGCGATTGCCGACGGAGTCCACCCGGGCGTAGGAGGCACACAGCAGAACACGTGGAACGACCGCGTGTTCTTCAAGGGCGGCGGAGAGCAGTCCGTCGTGCTCACTGCACCAACCCTCACGCTCGAGGGGCTCGCCTACATCCCGCCGCCGCTCGTCAACGAGGCGCGCTACTGGTCAAGGAAGACGCCTACCGCCGTGTGGCAGAACATCCCGTATGACGTCGGGCGCTACGCGTACTGCGCGATTGATGTCTCCGACTACTTCGACGTGAACAGGCTTGTCGCGGACTATCCGCGCTCCTCGGCTGCCAACCGCCGCGTCACGATCGCCCACCTCTTCGAGGACGTCAACCACAGACAGGCACCCACTGGAGCGGACCAGTGGGACGATTTCATGGAAAAGTTCCGCACCATCGACAAGGACACCCTTGAAATCGACTTCGAGAGCGCTTCGAAGATTCCCCTCGTCTCGCTCGCCGACTTCAACCTCGCCCTAGCGGACAAGGGCTCCGTAGGCGACCTTAAGAGTCCCTTCGGAGAGTACATCAAAAACGCGAGCGGGAGCTTCTATCCCGGCAACTCGCAGAAGGAGCTCGAGACCTACGCCGCCATGACGTTTGTCACGGACGGCTGGTTCCCCAAGGTCAAGAAGACCGGGGCCGACGGCAAGGAGACGACGACATACGACCTCTCGAACGAGAAGTACCAGCCTTTCCAGATGACGTCGCTCAAGAAGAGCAATCCCATCAAGCTTTCCGGAGCTGCGCTCTCGACAGGCCTCAACTCCCAGAGCGCGGAGACGAAGGACCTTTGGTTCAGGAGGCTTAGCGGACTCGGCTGCGCGGTGCTCGCCGACTACCTCGACGCCGACCGTGTGCCGATCTCCCTCGCCATCCCGACTGCCGAGCGTGTTCCGATGATCTGCGGCATCAAGCCCGAGATCGCCCAGCAGGCCTCCTTCGCCGTCGAGAAGTCCGAGGGACAGATGACCGGTCCCAACGGCGGCGCGCTGGACGAGGGCGGACAGGCGACGGAGCGCGAAGTCGAGCAGCAGCTCAAGTGGAAGGTCAAGGTCGGCGAGTTCAGGAAGTTCTTCCTCGGCTCGAAGCTCAAGACCCTTGTCGCGTTTCCGTTCCTCCACGAGGACGAGGGCGACAAGTCCTTCACCCTTGACGGAAAGATGTCGCTCTTCCTCACGTCCGACGCCGAGATTCCGCTCCGCACGGAAAACCAGGGCGACGTCCTCCACCTCGACAGGCCGATGCTGCCTAACTCCGACCTCAACACCGGCACGGGCGTCATGAACGTCAAGCTCGAAGGCGGCAGGCCCAGCTTCAACAAGACGATCACGCAGGAAAGGGACGCGGTCTGGAGCGGAGCCCTCCCGCTCAACGACGGACAGGAGGTCGCCGGACGCTTCGCGCAGGACGGCAACGAGCTTCTTTCCGTCACCTTCAGGTGGAAGCAGACCCGCCAGAAGAACCCCAACGGCGGCTTCAGCGAGTGGAAGCCCGACTTCCAGACGGTTCAGGAGGATCCGGGCGGCAACGGCGCAAGTGTCGTCAAGGCGCACACCGTGCTCCCAGCTCTCGGCGGACGCGGCTCGCGGAGCGCCGGAGCTCCCGACGAGGACTTCTCCGACGCCAGGCTCGCCCAGAACCTCACCGGAAACGCGAACTGGAGCAAGAAGGTGTTCCTCAACGTCGCCGTTTGGCTTCGCATAAAGGACAGCGACGGCAAGATCGTCGACATGGCCCCCGCGAGCATAGCCGATGACTCAATCCAGAATCAGATTAACGATCCACTTGCGAGGGTGTTCTCGCAGACCGGCTCCCAGAAGATCGACGGGCAGCCATATCCCGTGCTTCGCTTCTCCACGGGCGTGAGCTTTGACTTCGGCATCAAGGGCATGAGCGCACTTGAGGGCGAAGGGCAGCAGATCGACCTCTCCCCGAAGGCCCTCATGGCCGGCGACCCGCGCTTCAACCACGCGCCGGAGAACTGGTTCTCCGAGGCGGGCGGCGAGGTAAGCGAGGAGACGTGGCTCCAGAAGAACGGGACCAGCGCCGACGGACGCGATGGAGACATCTTCATGGCGACGAGCGACGCCGGCTATCTCCAGTCGATCTACGAGCTCGCGTTCCTCCCGAGGTTCACAGACCTGCGCAACTACGGCAACAGCCAGATCGCCGGCAACTGCGCGGTGCCGAACGGAAGCTTCAACAACGACCAGTACGCTGATTCCGTCGCGCGGACACTCAACTACGACATGATGTGGCGCACGTACGATCCGATCGACATGGACGAGCAGGCGTTCGAGGACTTCCCGTTCACGAGCGAAGGCACGGGCATGAAGGTGAACCCGTACTCGAATTCCACCAACGTCCTCATGGCCGCGTTCGCCAATACGCCCGTCGACTGGCGCCGCGCGTCGACGAACGCGATGGACGGCACCACGGACTATGCGGCAATGGACGTGAAAAGCTTCAACCAGAAGTACGCCTGGAACGAGTACTCGACTGGCGGGGCCATCGCCTGGGAAGACCTCGAGAAGGTCGCCGGCAAGTTCATGGACCGCGTGCGCGCCTCCGGCAACGCCGGATGGAAGAGCGTCTGGAACGACCTTGGCTGGTACAACGACGGCGAAGGCGAGTTCCTCGGCGTCAAGACGACCGGCAACACCGACGAGATGTGGGATGCAGACCGCAAGTTCCTCTACGGATTCTGGCGCGACTGCTTCGACGCGAAGCAGCAGCTCTTCCTCATCTTCGTCCGCGCGGAGCCGCTGCTACTCGGCGGCGGCATGGCCGATCAGCTCCCACCGCAACTCGGCGCGAGGGCCGTCGCGCTCGTCTGGCGCGATCCCGCGACTTCGAGCAAGTCGACTGGTGGATATCCGCACCGCACTCGCGTTCTTTTCTACAAACCACTTGACTGAGGTACATTATGAAAAAGGGATTTACCCTCGTAGAACTTCTCGTAGTAATCGGCATCCTCGCCATCCTCATGGGCGTGCTCATCGCGACGATCGGCGGCGGAACGGAGTCCGCGCGCGCGGCCAGGTGCCTCACGAACATGCGCAACCTGGCGACGGCCTGCAACGCGTGCGCCACGTCCGGCGGGGTGTATCCGCTCGCCGGAGGCGTGGAGATTCGTGACATCAACCTCAACGGCGGCACGGGCGGGAACAACTCTACCTACCACGAGGCGAAGGCGTGGCTTAGCTGGAACTCGAAGGGCGCCTATCCCGGCGGCAAGTCCAGCTCCCATGCCTCCAGCGGCAGCTGGTTCACGTCCGCGTACTGCGACGATGTCGAGACCCGCATGTATGCGCTGACGAACAGCGCCATATGGAGCGCGATCTCGGGCAACACGGATCTTTTCGTGTGCCCGTCGCACCGGAAGCTCATGAAGAACAAAAATCCCCTGTGGTCTTATGTCATGAACGAGCGCTTCGGTTACGACGATTCGATCGGCTCGCGGGCAAAGCTGCACTGGCCGGGCATTGAGTACGGACACCTTGGCCGCGCCGACCGTACTCTCATGTTCGCCGAGCTTCAGTTCGTTCAGAACGACAAGGTACAGGTCAACACAGACTCCGGGTCCGGTATAGCCAACGACTGCACGCTCCAGTACAAGCACAACGAGGCTGTCGGCTGCAACCATGCGAACGGCAAGCGCGGACTCTGCGCGCATGTAGCCTTTGCAGACGGCCATGTCGAAAAACTTGCGGTGCCCGCACGCCGCGAGGCGGAGAGCTGGGCGATTCTCGTCGGGCGCAGCGACCTCGAGAATCTAACGCGCTGGCTCTGCGAAGGCAAGGACGTCTCCTTCAACGGAGACCGCTACGAAAAGCTCCAGGACTGACACGATGATTTCTCTGATGATAGTCGACGACCATCCCATGGTCAGGGAGGGCCTCGCGGCGATGCTCGAGAGCGAGCGCGACTTTACCGTAAGCGCACTCGCGGCGACAGGCGAGGAGGCGATAGCGATCGGAAAGATTTCCAAGCCGGACGTCGTGATGAGCGACATCAGGATGCCTGGAATCGACGGCTTCGGAGTCCTCGCGAAGCTGAAGGAGA
>JAEEGG010026564.1_pt1 | contig 11040 bp, 9 predicted proteins | sample 9134161 | NCBI WGS metagenome assembly JAEEGG01 (sample SAMN16246543, study PRJNA631951) | gut metagenome | biome: gut microbiome; feature: rumen; material: CR-attached | host: Bos | place: Iran: Karaj | collected 2018-10
AGCAACTGCGGACTACCCGACTGCTTCCAATACCTACCTTTGGCATTAAGCCGCATTTCGGTTCAGGCTGAATCGGCGCATGACAGGGCCGGCATCTGGATGATTTCACGACTGACAGCAATACGCTACGGACTGCGCTGCGATTCATTGGTGGACGAACGCTTTGACCCACAGAAAGCCTCCGCCGTGGCCGTGGCCGAACTGCAAAGGCTGCTCAAGCTGTACGAAGGGAACATTTGGGAATGCCTGCTGGCCTACTGTACCAGCCCTGCCGCTGTAAACGCAGAAAAGATACGGCTCGGAATGGACAACCCCTCACCCTGGCAATTACAGGAATCGGAACGTCTCGGCATGGAGAACCATCTGGCATCAATGCTTTCATGGTTCTATGTCATGCACGGGCAGGAGGTTCCGCAACGCAACACATTGCACGGAATCGTGACCGAAAAGCCAATTATCCGCAGCCAGATGCTGGAATATTTGAATTGGCCTGAAAGCCAGTTTGTACGCCAGAATCCGACCCTGAAGGGATGGCACATGCCAGCAGGCACGAGAATCTGCCTCTCAACTGAGATGCTGGCCCGCTGGATAACGGCTCGGGACACCATATATTTGATGTACGAACAGCACCGGACAGCGGATTCGCTTGCAAAAGTCCGTGCAGACTCGCTGCAACATGCACAGGATTCAGTGCAACAGGCAAAGGCGGCCAAGGAGAATACAACTGTCACCCACACGGTGAAAAGCGGTGAGACATTGGGCGGGATTGCCGCCAAATACCATGTCAGCGTGGCCGACATCAAACGGTGGAACGGACTGAAAGGCGACCTGATCCAAATCGGACAGAAACTGAAAATCCAACGATGAAAGCCTCCCCACTCCTTCTGCTTCCGCTGCTTTTCCTTGCCTGCAACCGTGAAAAGCCGCTGCACGCCATCCACGGCGAGGCGTTCGGCACAATATATGAAATCATGTACGCCGGTGCGGAGGATGACCTGCAAACCGCCCTGCAGAGCGATTCCCTTTTCCGCGCCTGCAACAGCGAATTCTCCATTTTTGACTCACTCTCCCTTATTTCGCGGCTGAACCGGAACGAGACGGACAGCCTGGACGAAGGGCTTTGCAAGGTGATACGCCGCTCCATAGAGCTCTCCGAGGCCACCGGCGGCGCCTTTGACATCACCGTAGGGCCGTTAGTCAACGCATGGGGCTTCGGCAACACGGGCAGGCAGATGCCTTCCCAACAGACAGTTGACAGCCTGATGCAGCTGACCGGCTACAGGAAAATACAGGTGGATGACAGTAGAATCAGAAAGGATGACAAACGCATACAGCTAAACCTCAACGCCATTGTCAAGGGATACATTGTTGACAGGACGGCGGAACTGCTCGGGAAAAGGCATCCTGACCTTCTGGTGAACATAGGCGGGGAGATTGCCTGCCGGGGCAAACGCCCTAACGGCCAGCCTTGGACCATCGGCATACAGCTGCCCACAAACGACAGCCTGGAAAGCGGAGCCTACACCCACCGCTTCCACCTGCAGGAAGGTAAGGCCGTTGCAACCTCCGGCGACTACCGCCGCTACCTGACCGACAGCACAGGCCGCCGCTACTCACACATAATCGACCCGAGAACCGGCCGTTCCGAACAGTCGGACCTGCTGAGCGCAACCGTCATCGCGGAGGACTGCATGACCGCCGACGCGGTGGCCACCGCCTGCATGGTATTGGGCAAAAAAGGGTCGCTTGAACTGATGGCCGGACATCCCGAATGGGCGGCCTGCCTCATCAGCCATGAAAATGGGAAATGGGCGGTCACCACCACCCGCAATTTTCCGAAAAGCCTCCCATAGCCGCCGTAAGGCATACGGAAGAGGTCAGGCAAACAACTGCCTGCAAACCTCCCCCACCTTGCTGTAAATCTCCTCCTCGCCCTCCACATGGCGGTTCTCCATCAGGATGCGGCCGTCGCAAATGAGCGTGTCGGCGTGATAGCCGTTGGCGGAATAGACCAGATTGGATACAAAATTGAAATTTGGCACAAAAGCGGGAGTGTGCAGGTCGTAGAGCACCAGATCGGCCAAAGAGCCTTCAGCGATTATTCCGGCATCAATGCCAAGGATTTCCGCGCCGCCGCGCGTGGCGGTATGGAAAATGTCGCCCGCCTTGACAGCCGTCGGGTCGAAGCGCCAGGCCTTCCCCATCAGAGATGCCGTCCGCATAGCTTCGACCATGTCAAGGTTGTTGGAGGAGGAATTTCCGTCCGTACCCAATCCGATGCGGACACCCTTGGCCCTCATCTCCTCATACCTGAACTGGTATCCGGAGGCAAGTTTCAGGTTGGAGGCGGGATTGTGCACCGCGCTAGCCCCGTGGTCGGCCATCAACTGGATTTCATGGTCGGAAAGCCACAACGCATGTGCGAAAATGACATTCTCACCCAAAAAACCGATGCTATCCAGCCACTCTATAGGACGCATGCCATGCTGTTCCAGACAGTCATTCACCTCCTTTTCAGTCTCATTGGCGTGCATGTGTATAAGCAGATGATGCTCACGCGCATAGGCGGCCACAGCACGCAGCACCGGCTCCGGCACAGTATAGATTGCATGTGCCCCGATGGTGAGCGTGACACGCGGACCGAACTCGCCCGCATGGGCCATGTCCGCATCCATCTTCGCCCTCGCCTCGTCCGCCGTCATTTTCATGGAGGGATCCATCACCAGACCGGCAATGAATCCGCGCAGTCCGGAATCCTGCGCCGCCTTGGCGACCACCGGAAGGTTCATATACTGGTCGTTGAAGCAGGTGGTGCCGGTTCTGATCATCTCCAGGCAGGCCAGCCGCGCACCCCAATAATACATTTCGTCCGTCATTTTCGCCTCGTGCGGCCAAATTTTCTGCGTCAGCCAGGGCATCAGCTCCATATCGTCCGCAAATCCGCGGAACAATGTCATCGGCACATGGGTGTGCATGTTCACAAAACCTGGGGAGACCGCCTTCCCCGCCCCTTCAATGACCTTGTCGGCCGTTGCCTCAATATGCGCGGCCACACGGGCGATGCGGTTTCCCGAAATCAGGATGTCAACCGGCATCCCCCTGTACTCAACCTGATGTATAAGTATGTTCATGATTAAATATTATTTATTTCTTTAAAAACCAAGTCCGAACATGGACCAGAACTTCTCTTCCATCTCCTTCCACCTCAAGACCGTGGAGCCGCATATATCGGCCGTATAGCCGTTGAGCAACGTATGGATTTCATTCTCATTCTTCCCTTTTTTAAGATCCTTCACCCGATCCTCCAAAGCAGGCAGGTCGTTCAAAACCTTCTCCTCATAGTAGGCCACGTTATCCTCCACGGTTTTACGGGTCCTGCCCCATGCGACCGTCGCCAGTTTGTTGGCTTTCCGATATTTCCACACAATGGCCTGGTCGTCATAGCCGTGCTGGCCGCAACGTTCGAACAGCGACGGCAGCTGCGAAGTGCCGCAGAAGATGGGTATGCGCGGACTCTCCGCCGGGTTATCGACACTGAACCAGCAGATTCCGCCTATCTCGTCGGGCAGTCCGTCACGCAGCTGGATTATGTGCGAATAGGAGCACCATGCCACCGAGACCGTCCGGCGGAACGTGACCGCATCCTTCTGCAGATAATTGAATGTGTTCAGCAGGTTGTTGCCCATCCAGGGGTTCGCCACCGGACTGGTGATTGTGTCCGTATATATTTTCCCTGTGGAATCCTTCCGTTTCACGGGCATCTTAAGGTTCTGTGTCATGTCAAGTTCCGTACCCTTGAAGGTGGAGCGGAACAACGCCATCACCTTGCGGACATCCACCTTTTCGTCCGGCTTCACCGAGAAAGGCAGCTCCGGCATATCCATGCTCAAATGCATGGAGGGTGCCAGCGCGTTCAGGATGAAGAACTCCCGTTCCCGGAAATTCTTACCGGCCCCGTAGGAGGAATTGTACGCCTTCCAGAAAACAAAATCCCCCTGACCGTCCCAAAGGCCGTATTTGATGGCAACCGCCTCCACATTGTCGGATGCCATGAAATTCCTGGTGTCGGAACGGTCGATTTTCCCGATGCGCGGAATGTTGCAGGAGACGGCCACCTCGTTGTCGGGCACCCGCTGCGCCACCCAGACTCCGCCGGGTTCACCCTTGCCCGCACCGCAAACCTCAAACTGCCACACCTCCTTAGTGTCGGCAATGGTAAGGCATTCGCCGCCGTCAGCATAGCCGTATTTCTGAATCAGTTCGCCCATCAGCCGGATGGCGTCACGGGCGGTGGTGCAGCGCATCAGCGCAACACGCTCCAGCTCCTCAATCAGGAACATGTTATCCTTGTTAACCAGCGTATCCGGACCGGAAAAGGTCGATTCCCCCATCGCCAGCTGCTTTTCGTTCATGCAGGGATAGGCGGTGTTCAGGTAGGCGTAGGTGTGAGCCGCCTGCGGAATCTCCCCCACCAATGTCAGCCCCTCCATCGCACCGTGCCGTGCGGTATGCAGGGTCCCCTTATAGACCTTGTGCATGCTCCCCTCCGGCCAGTCCTTGGCCGGTTCAATCGCCACCCATGTGCGGTAGCGGCCGTCGCAGGTGTGCGAGGTTATTACCGAACCGTCCGCACTCGCCTTGCGCCCCACCATGATGCTGGTGCAGCTCTCCCCCGGGTAGCGGATTTCATCCGACGGCTGCGCGCACAACGTGACCGTCACCGCCAATGCCATCCATAGTATCATATACTTCTTCATATTTGTTATGTTTTTTTGTTTGCAGTTTGTCATAGGTTATTTCTATTCTGAAAAAACAATGCTGTCAGTCCGTTCAAGCGTTTCCCACAATTCATCCGTAAAATACCCCCTAGATTCCCGGCAACAGGCGCACGGGGCTTTTACCGGATTGTTGGGGAAAACCTTGTGGTATAGTGCCAACCGCTCCTCAAGGCTCATGTCATGCAACGGATCGCCACCACCAAGACGCGTGCCTATCACCATGGCAGGGTCATGCAAGGGCGGCCTCCAGCCGTCGTATATGCAAAAGCTGGTGTGATAGCGGAAGTGCATTCCCAAAACACGTTCGGTCATCGGGTTTCGCGTGTCGTATTCCCCCTGCCGGACTTTATTGGCTGCCGAACTGTAAAGCCCGACACTCACAATGGCGAAAACAAAGCAGATGATGATACCGCTCCAATACCATCCGCGAGACCGTTCAACCTCAGGATGGATGATGTAATGGCGAAAGAGCAGGAAGAGGAACCACAACGAAGCAGGATACAGCAGAACCCAGAATCCGGCAAACAGCACCCAATAGATATATACACCCGTGCTGACACCGCACATCAGGGCATTGGCACGCCACAAGCGTGTGCGCTCCAACCACGGGAAAGTGACCATATTAACAAAACTGAGCAGCTGCAAAGCCATCGCCCACGGTACAAAAACACAAAAGCCTGCATTATAGTTGATGTTCATCCAAACAGATAAAACTATCAATAAAATGCTGATTACTGAAATCGTCATCTTGAACCAAAACCGATTCCTATACTGCCGTATGTATGCGGACAACACTTTTCTTTTCGGGAAGAAACGTCCGGTGGTGCGGCAGTAGGCCTCATACTCCTCACCGAAATCGCGGCGCAGCCGCTTCTCCTCGCTGCGCACCTGAAGCAGCATCCCCACCACGAACAGTATGAAGCATGCAAATGCCTGCCACGTGTCAAACAAAATAGACCAGCCCAAAAGGTAAAGGAAGGTGCCGGAGAGCATCGGGTTGCGGCTCAGGAGGTAAGGCCCTCCGGTCATCAGGTGCCGCGTGCGCGGAGCAACCTCATGGTTGAAGGCGTCCATGGGATTGCCTTTCCCCTTGCGCCGCATATATACTATTGACCACACGCTCAGCGACAACCCGGTAACCATCAGCACCATGGCGGCAATCCTGAACATATCCTGCAGTGCAGCCCCAATGTGCAGATACATTTTAGCCGGAAAAATTTCAGGCCTGCCGCTGAGCAACCATAAAACAAGCGGCATCAGCACCACAAAAACCACACCTCCAAGGAGGTACCCGATTATTTCACGAAAAAGCTTCATATAAATCTGAAATGAAATCTGTTTTTATCAATATTATAACCATCAAAATAGCAAACGGAACAACTATAGCAAAATCAATAAATTTCTCTATTTTGGAGAGCAAAAGATACCTTTCTTTTTGTTTGGGAGTAAAATTGCCTTCTTCAACAAATTCTCTGAAAAAATGATAGGAGAATAAATGATTTACTTTTCTATAACAATACCACCAATTTCCGATTTTGTTTTTAATCATAATATTCGCCATTATATTTCTAACTATTATCCCTACAATAATTAGAAATGCAGCTAAAATAAGGAAAACAATGAAAATAATGAAAATAATATCCATATTTCTTTTATATTATTTTTTTGTCACCGCATGCCACAGCCTTAAACCTATTTTGTCAAAAAATTATTCAACCCAATTATATTCAGTCTATAAACATTGTGTATTTTACAGATATAATCTTCCACTCATCATTTTGTTTTTCCAAAATAGCATAGCCGCCCTTATCACAAAAACGGAAGTCAACAACAGCACGATGCATTCCGGAATCAAACATCAAACTGTATGCATGTGGATAAGTCACATAATTCCGGCCATGTACTTCAGGATATGTGGAGATAGCTTTTTCTATGAAACGCATTTTTATGAAACATGAATCCTTGTCTAAAGCAGCCAGAATGGAATCTTTATTAAACTCTTCATAAAAATGTATTTCTGGCTCACCCAAAAAATCATTTAACAATTCTATGTATTCATCCGTCAAATATAAAATCTTCTTGTCAGGAAAATGCACCGGAGGGCGGAATGCGATATTTGAATCCACAATTTTATTTGGAAAATCAAAATTTATTCCCATTCTGTCAAGATTGTACGGAATAGAATCTGCCACCCGAATTTCCAAAAGAGAGTTCTGCACAGTAAAGTAAGGTTTATTCTGATAGAATGAACGTCCTAACTTTTCACGTAAAGGTTGGTAAAAGGCAACAAAAACCTTATGCGCCTCCGACACCCACTTGTCGGGAGCCTCACTCTCGTTGGAGGATATTTCCTTGGACCAATTGTCAAAAAAATCAAAAAGCAGCTTTTCGGATTTCTGATGATAGGCTTTTTCCAGCAAGGCTGCCTGCGCCCGGTTCTGCCCGTGAACCGCCGGGCACATTAACATGATGGCGCAAAGCGCCAGTGAATTCAGTATATTTTTCATATTCAGATGATGTTTCATGTTTTTTTTTCATTCATTATCACCTTCAATAATTTCCCAATGGCCACCCTTGTCGGGACCTACGCGACGGATAAGACCTTTCTCCAGCATTTTCTTCAACTGCCATTTTATTCCGTCAGGAGAAATTCCGCAGATTTCAGCCAACTTCACCCTGCTGACATAACCATCGGCTTTTATTTCCTCCAATATTTTCATAGTTGTATCTCCAGTTATGTTCTGGGTAGTTTTCTGGGCAGTTTTCTGGGTAGTTTTCTGGGTAGTTTTCTGGGTAGTATTCTGGGTAGTTTTCTGGGTAGTTTTCTGGGTAGTTTTCTGGGTAGTTTTCTGGGTAGTTTTCTGGGTAGTTATTGGATAATAAGAAGCATTGGATTCATTCACAGAAGACACATTCACAGATACATCCATCGCTTCTGGTTCAATTTCAAAAGCAAACGGAATGGTAACACGCAAAAAGAAATCCAAAAATTCAAAAGCCTCCCTACCATAACTTTGTGTCACACGAGGAATACCAAAACCCGTCTGCTCCATAAGGTCCAAACGGATAAAAAGCTTGGCAAGTTCCTCATTCACAGGCTTTGAAACGCCTCGAAAAAAATCCTCTTTTGAAAGATTTGCCGGAAGCCCACCAGTGGAAACCACTTCCATATGGTCAGTGTATATGTATATGGCTGGAGGTGTACCATCTGCCCAATTATTATGCAGACAGGCATTAAACCATACTTCACGAAAAGCGTCACGGTCAAACAACGAAGTGTTGATACGCACACCACCACTAAAACTGGTACGGGTCTCGTTAATGACATCAGCGCAATAGTCAAAAGCCTGTTTCATTGCAACAACAAGGCACTTTCCGCCATATTCGTTGCGCATGGCAATCCCATCGGCTTTCCCTTTGCCCTTGAAACGCACCACCTTTATTGAAAACTCGTTTTCATCAGCCAAAAGCTCCGCCATCTTGTTGAAAACACCATCCGAAGTGAGCAGGTGGAAGTTCTCGGCAAAAGTCTTTTCATTGATATTAAAACCCTTTTCAGTAAGTAACAATTTCAAATACTGGAATGTAGGATTTTTAACGCCACTCGCAATTTCCGTAATCCTAACTTTTGAATCCAAATACTTGTTATGGGTGACAGCAATTTGCTCTTCGGTCATTGACCTGCAGGTGGTGCCGACACGAACAAAACATCCTTGTGCACTACGTCCATATCTTTTGATGTAATAAAGGCTCTCCCCCTTTTTCACAGAAATCTCAACAACATGCTTGCCATCAACATATTTTGTACCAAGTTCCACAAACGGACGTGGATCTGGAAGAATCTGGTACTCCAAAACATCTGCAATCCTTTTGAGTGTTTTGTCCATATCTTCAATACCGCAAACCGTCCCGTCATCGCACACGCCAACATAAACGATGCCGCCATCGGAATTCAGGAAAGCCACAATTTCCTTGACAACATTATCGGTGTATTTCTGTTTCAGTTCCGTTTTTTCAGTCTCTGCGAACTTCATTTACATTCCTCCAAATTTTTATTCATCCAATGCATATCTTGCTCTCCGAACTAATTAACTTGTGACTAACAACGCACTTACTAACTGATTTATTACATAAATGCAAAACATTTTCACTTCACAATAAACTCCAGGCGGGTGTTATAATATTCGTATCGAATCCGTTCCTCCCTCGTGGCATTTGAGTCCAAATGATAAAGCGGATAATCGTTCCCCATGCTTTCAATCTGGTAATTCCTTTTTACCGACCGCCGCTGCATTTCAACATCAAGATGCTCGCCCAAAACAGATGATATCTCCTTGTAAAACATTCCCAAAGCACAGTGCACATTAATCTGGAACGTCAGGGTGTCATGTTTTTTCAGGAAATCAGCCACTTCATCCACCTCGTTTGCATGAACGAACCAATATCCCGTCATGTAAAAGGAGGGAATGTTGGTCACCACCATATCCCCTTTGCGCAGCTTGACGGAATCATCCGGAAATCCGAAATGGACATATTGGGCGTAGCCCGTTGCTGCGAACCATCCGCACAACATGAAAAACAAAAACGCTTTAATGACAATTAATTTATTCATAATCATTTTTTTTTTCTACAACACTCAACAGACTACACATTTTGTTTTGCAAATTATATTTTGACTTATCTTATAAAACGCTCAATATCTTTTCAGCCACAGTCCCATCAAAGGATCCGTCAGAAAAATCATTTTGTTTTCCCTTTGGATCAAATCCTTTTCAATGAGAGATTTCATGATTGTCGCAACATTGGCCGAAGAGCCAAGATTATATCGCTTGATAATCTGATTGGAAGAAAATCCGTTACCAGTTCCATCAGCCACCGCACGAAGAAAATTCATCTGATAAGCCGTCAACCCTTCTGTTTTGGCCTCGAACACATCGGAGCATTGGATCACCAATTCACGAAGAGCCTCCCGCAGTGAAGTTTCATCGGTTTCCTTTTCTGTGCGAAGAAACACGTACCAAGCCAATTGTTGCACATAGGACGAATTACCGTCCACCTGCGTAACCAACCACTCCACCTGTTTACGTGTAATCTTCCTGCCTTCCTGCTTGAATTTGCCGGTAATATATTTCTCCCAGTATTCCATAGGAATACGCTGCAGATAAATGATATCGCCAAATTTGTAGAATGGTTTTGATGTGTCGTCAAAAAGAGCCTCCATCATATGTTTGCGACTGCCAAACAGACAGTACGACACCAGCTCATGATGCTGCCATATTGAACGCAATTCGGTCTGAAATTGAAGCGAATCGCTAAAAGAGCCTATCTGCTGGAATTCGTCTATGCATACTACGACACGAAGACCCTTTTTTCTGGCAATGTTTTCAGGTAATTGCAGCAAATCCTCCATTGAACGCTCCCGGGGTGAAAGTTCCAACTTTATGCTCACCTCACCTGTAGGGTCGGGTGATGCATTGACTCCAAAACTGAATCTGCTGAGCAAAGTGCGGGCATTTTCCAACCATTCATCCATTTTGTTGGAGGTTTGTGTCAGCACTGCCGATGCAAACCTTTCACAAAATTCCTCCCGACTACGGCAGCGTTGCACGTCAACATACACAATTTTCAGCTTTGCACCTTCTGCAATCCCTTTCGCCTTTTTCACCAAGGATGTCTTTCCCCATCTGCGCGGCGAGACAATAAAGGTGTTGATTCCATATTTGAAATTGGCAACCAACTTCCTTGTCTCCTCTTCACGATCAGTGAAAGCGTCACCACTCACTGCTTTTCCGAATACAAACAAACTGTTCATTTCAACCAAACTAATTAATTTATGACTAACAACGCACTTACTAACTGATTTATTACATCACAATGAATATTTTTTTTAAACAATTATTAATTAATTTATTGCGTTTGTTAAAACGGATTCCTTATTTTTAACGGGGACGATGTGCACATCGTCCCTACAAAAATTTCATCATGGTTCATTGCGTTCCACCTTCACCTTCATTCCGTTGGAACAGGCGGTGAATTCCGGCGCGTACTGGCATTGGATCAGCGAATAGCCATTGTTCAGCACACCCTCCTTGGTGACGAACATGCTATATTCCAGCTGGTGTGTGCCCTTGGGCAGATGCTCGATGAAGAACTCCATGTCGCTGTCGGTGTTGGACTGGTAGTACCACATACGGTCGTTGCTGCGGTAGCGCGACACCTGCTCCAGCGGCTCGAAACCGGCGGCACGCAAATCCTTCACAAA
>JAEEGG010026567.1_pt1 | contig 11039 bp, 10 predicted proteins | sample 9134161 | NCBI WGS metagenome assembly JAEEGG01 (sample SAMN16246543, study PRJNA631951) | gut metagenome | biome: gut microbiome; feature: rumen; material: CR-attached | host: Bos | place: Iran: Karaj | collected 2018-10
CTGGGCATCCTGGTAGTTGGCTGTGGCGCCGTATCTACCACTTTTATTACGGGTGTGCTCATGGCTCGCAAGGGCTTAACCAAACCCGTAGGTTCAATGACTCAGTACGATAAGATACGCGTAGGGCGTGGTGCCGATGCCCGTTATCTGCACTATGCCGACATCGTGCCTCTGGCTAAGCTCGATGATATCGTGTTTGGCTGTTGGGATGTGTATCCGCAGAACGCCTATCAGGCAGCCATGTATGCCGAAGTGCTCAAGGAGAAGGATGTCGAGCCCGTACGCGATGAGCTCGAGAAGATAGTGCCCATGCCCGCCGCCTTCGATAAGAACTACGCCAAGCGCCTGGATGGCGATAACGTAAAGGCTGGTCTGACCCGTTGGCAGATGGTGGAGGCGCTGCGCCAGGATATCCGCCAATTCAAGGCTGCTAACGATTGCGCCCGTGTGGTAGTGCTCTGGGCTGCCTCTACCGAAATCTATGTGCCTATTAACGAGGCTGTTCACTATCAGCTCTCTGATCTCGAAGCCGCCATGAAGGCCGACGACCGCGAGCATATCGCCCCCTCTATGTGTTACGCCTATGCCGCCCTGAGCGAGGGTGCTCCTTTCATCATGGGTGCCCCTAACACCACCGTCGATATCCCAGCCATGTGGCAGCTGGCCGAGCAAACCAAGATGCCTATCGCTGGTAAGGACTTCAAGACGGGCCAGACACTTGTTAAGTCGGGCTTTGCTCCTATCATCGGCACCCGCTGCCTGGGTCTTAGTGGCTGGTTCTCAACCAATATCCTGGGTAACCGCGATGGCTTGGTACTCGACGAGCCTGCCAACTTCCGCACCAAGGAGGTATCAAAACTCTCAACCCTCGAAACCATCCTGAAACCCGATGTGCAGCCCGACCTCTACGGTCATGGTAACGACGAGGACACCCAGTATTACCATAAGGTTCGCATCAACTATTATCCCCCACGCAACGACAACAAAGAGGGTTGGGACAACATCGATATCTTTGGCTGGATGGGCTATCCCATGCAGATTAAGATCAACTTCCTGTGCCGCGACTCTATCCTGGCAGCACCCCTCTGTCTCGACCTCTGTCTGCTCAGCGACCTGGCTGCTCGTGCCGGTCGTTATGGCATCCAGCGTTTCCTCTCGTTCTTCCTCAAGTCGCCCATGCACGACTACACCCAAGGCGAGGAGGCCGTTAACCATCTGTATCAGCAGTACACCATGCTCAAAAACGCCATCCGCGAGATGGGAGGTTACGAACCCGACGAAGAGATCGACTAAACTTAAACAAAAACAGAGGGGATTCGTTAGGAATTCCCTCTGTTTCTTTGTTAATACCCCATACACGAGGTAGCTCCCAGGGCTGTAACAATCGCTGTGGCGATGCTCGCAATCATCTGGATGATGAACTTAAATGTTTCCTTCTTACTCATAACTCACCTCCTTTCTTGCTTAGTTCATGTCCGAGCCGCCGCTACCTGGGTTGCTGGGCTGATTGCCGCCTCCGGTGTTGCCACCTGTGTTACCACCAGTATTGCTGCCGCTGCCGCTCTGGCTGCTGTTACCACCGTTCTCGCCGTTCTCGGACGATTGGTGCTCACCACCGTCTTCCTCGATGTCGCCGCTGTCGCCGCTGGTTACGCGCTTCAGCACGTTGCCATCCTCGTCCAGGCAGGTAATCTGGATGGCTGTATTCTTCAGCTCGTCCTTCACGTCTGTGTTAGGAGTGAAGATGATACGACGTACACTGATCAGACCCGTCTTCACGTCCTCCAGCTTGTCAACCGCCTTACTACGCACGCCGAATCGCATGGTTCCCAGTCCAGGCAGAGGTACAGAGTGTCCCTCGGTGGCCCATGTGCGGATTACTTCACCTGCGGCATCCCAAGCCGCTTTGATTACACCTGCAGAGATACCCGAGTGGGTGGCAGCCTCTGCAAATACTTTCTTCTCCTGGATGGGGATGTACAGGTCCGGACGCATCACGAACTTCATTCCAGGATTCTTACCCAGCTTTACTTCACGCTTCTGTGCAATTACTTTAATAGCCATAATTCAATCTAGTTTAATTTTTGTGTTGTTAAAATATTTGTTAGTTCTCTCTTTGTCGCCTTGTTCTGCATCCTGGAGGTACTATTAAGGCTTACAATTGCTACATTTAATGCGCGCAATTTCTAGATTTAAATCTCGCAATTTCTACCCTTAAGTGCCGCCTCTTCGCTTCTTCAATTTGACAATGCAAAGGTAATAAAAAATCAGATACAGAACAATAGTTTCCCCCGATTATTTTTCATAAAATCAAAGTTTTTTTTCTATCCAATATAGAACCAACCTACCAATATACCAATCTACCATTTCTAAAATTCATAGGTGCAAACTACCTCATTATCTTATATAATATTTTATATATATTATAATATATATAAAATTAATAATATATATAATTATTGATGTTCCTCGCGTTAGGATACACCAATATACCAAATGGTATGATGGTATGTTGGTATATTGGTATATTGCGAGGTAATGTCGAAGAGAATGGAAGCCCATGTGCTAAATTGTCTTAATATATATCCTGCATCTATTGTTAGGTGCAGGATTATTTGTATCTTTGTGTGCTTAAATAAAGTAATTAATCAATGGCTAAGAACAACAAAAACCAGAAAGAGGCTGAACCGGTCGCAAAATACGACCAGTTAGCAGAGAAGGTGGAAAATTCCTTTGATGAAGATATTGGGTGCAGGTATGTGCGCTGTGACAAAGATGCAGGTATCGCCAGAATTGATTCTTGGATTGCTGAAATAAATAGAAATAGTAGAATATAATTAAAAATATAAAACTAAAGAAATGATACAGACACATTTATTGAAATTAGACCCTCCCTATCAGATTATTGCATGTAGGGGAGAAGTGGGTATGCAGATTGCCACACTCGTTGTTATTGAAGAAACACGTAGCGAAGATGGTAAATATGGTATTACTACTCATAGCCATCCTGTGGTGACGTATGAGGATAAGACGTTGGTTAGAAAAAGACTAGAGGAACTGCCTGACAACGATGATGCTTGGGAGGATATGGCGCTGTTACTTAATGGCGAAGGCGTAGTATGGGACAAGGTAGAGGTAAATGATACTTTACTGGTATGTATGTCGGACCAAAAGGAGCGCAAGTTGAGGAGCTATGACTTCTGTCGATTGGCTACAGCGATGCTTGAGAACACCGCTCTCAGTGGGGAATGGCAGGGCCATCAACTCATGGAACTCCATAGCAGTCTTTTAGAATTTGGCGTGACCGTCCTCGAAGAAAAGGAAAAGCAACAAGAGGTAATACTATCCCTTTCAAAAGGACAGCTTGTTCGTTATGGTGATAAGGAAGTCATAGACAGCGAGAGTGAACTTTTCCCCATGCCCGTACCTGTAATGGAACCAGAGAAAATGCTCAAGTGGTATCGCAAGATAATCAGACAGTATAATATTATTCTTGGAAGCTCTATTCGCTTCAACTTCAGAAGCCGTTATGAACCACCATACGATGAAGATTATTTTGACGACGATTTCGACCCGAATAACCTGACACCTGGTCAGAAGGCTTGCAACGAGGTGGTAGAGTTGTTACGTAATACTGATCTTTATAAGGGATTATACTTGAAATGAGCGCTGTTAAGGACTACGCCAATGAGTACATAACTACTCTTCAGGGCGAAATGCCTATATCCGTAGCCTTGCTTGTGCTGAAATACCGATATGAGGATGATATCGTGGCATCACTTTACGACTATGCCTTTGTCAATCAGGATAAATATGTGGCACAGCAAGCCAACGCTGCCTTTAGTCGTGACCGCCAGCGCAATACGGGTAGCCCTGTAGGCCCTATTGCTTCGCCAGGCAACCTACCTAGAACGCCAGTCTCTACCATGACAGAAATGACGCCCGTAGAGACTTTTGTCGATAGGGTAAAGGCTATCATCCGAAAGGCGGCTACTAAGAACGGGCTGCGGATTGAGAGTCATGCACGTGGTAACACGGGCGCGTACATATATTATATAGATGCCGATGCTTTTTGCAAGGCGATGGACGAGATGGTGAACAACTATGCCGACAGCTTAACACAACTGCTGGGTGGCTCGCTTAATTGCGTGCAGGTAACCAAGGTGTGTTTCTTTGTGGGTAGTGTTATCCGGATGCATGTGATTAACGATGCGAACCTGCAAACGGTGGACGCGCTGTTTGCTTTCGAGGATTATTACGACAATCTGCAAACCGTACAGGCTAAGCTGGGCGCCAGGAAGACCAGTAGCGAACAAGACGTGATTTTGGGCACGTTCGAGGGGCTTTTGCGCAAGTATAAAGCCTGAATTACCTTGAATAACTTTCAAGTTATTCTGAGTTATTCAGTAAGACTTTGATTATCAGTGAGTTGCTAAATTAAAGTTTTACTGAATAACTTTGTTTTTATCGATAGTTATTTAGAATCTTTGCCAACGGAAATCAGAAATGACGACCGCTGGTAAATTTTATGTTTAATTCTAAATAACAAGAGAAAATGGAAACAAGATTTGAAACAGAGAATGGTAACGTACAGGATGTACAGGTTAGCTTGACACTTCAGTATCTGGCTCCTTGGATTGAGAAAACCGATGGTGAAGAGTCAATCGGAAGTTGGGAGACCACGATGGCATCGAAGATGATGATGAAACTGCTGGAACTCTGGTTGACACAGGAGAGCCACGAGCACATCGAGAAGGTACTAGGGTTCTATCACCCGCTGGATCGAGCGGCGATGGCATACGCACTGGTGGTGTATGTGATGACTGGCAAGAAGATGGAGTTTAAGAGCGTGGTGGCTCAGCAACACTACAAAATCATCTGTCAAATGCTGAAGGAGGACATGCCGCAGCTGATGTTTGCAGGCCACATGAAGTACATGATTTATAGGTACGGACCGAAGAGAAAGAAGGGAATAGTGAAGAGTGAATAGTTAAACAATAACCGAGTCGAAGAATGAGCAAGGAAACGTGTACGTACGAATTGAGCTCAAACTAAAACCTTGCCGTTCCGATGCTCATTAATTCGACAAATTATGAAAAAGTACATTGTAATAGAAGAAGAGATACTCGCACGTCTCGTTGTTGGAAAGTGCGTTGAAGGTCGCTTGTATCGTGACAAGTGGACAGGTGTAATATCATTCAAGGCATACAATCGCCAGCCTCGTGTGCGTCAGAAAGACGAGATGGTGAAGAAAACGCCTTGGGGGTGGCTGAAAGCTTCGGTAGAGCGAGTAAAACGTTTTTCGAGTATGCCGAAAGATCTCTCACTTGATGAGAAACTGGCTATCCTCGATGAAGAGAACGAGCTTGTGAAGCAGGCGCTGATTGAGAATTATATCATAGAAGGTATTTAAAATCTGTAGGACGTATGTTTACATATCAGAAAGATACTAAGAGCCTTTTTGTCGCCGAGTGCGGCAAAAAGGACTTCTGGAGGGAGATTCGTAAAAGCTCTACTGCCTTTAACATTGATACGCGTAGGGATATATTGCGTGCTGTTGAGGCCAATGATGAGGAAACTATGCAGAAGTGGGCTGAGCATACTGACTATCAGAAGTTTGACGCCAGGATGTTGCGCAGTCTGAAAACTAAGACTGGCAAGGAGAAGTGGCAGAACAAGCCGCTCGACAAGAAACTGCTGGCATGGGCCGACGATCTGAAAAAGTCGCTTACAGCATTTCAGTTCAGTTGCTATCAGTTTGACGAGGCAACGGTTAAGACCAAAGATGGCAAGACCAAGAAGGGCCCAAGGCGAGTGCTGAAAGGCTGCCACCTGAACGGCTTGGTGATGCTGGATATCGACCATGTAGATAACCCCATGGAGGTGTGGGAGAAGCTGCAGATGTGTGAGGAGCTGATGGTACGCGTGGTATTGGTACACATCACCAGTAGTGGGCATGGCATACGCATCATCTTCATTGCCGACAAACAACAAGGGAACCTTGCTGATCAGCAAATCTCGTTTGCGGCCGTGCTGGGCTATTCGCCAGACCCAAGTACGATCGATGCTACTCGAAATTCATTCGCTCCCAAGGAAAATGAAATTCTATTTATTGACGAAGAACGACTTTTTAATTATTATGATGAAGAATTTGACAAGGAGTACACTCCCATGTATCGTGACAAGAAAACGCAGCCGCTGCATCATCAATTTTCTGCTGATGGAACTGCTGCTGGTGCTAACCGCTCTGTATCTGCTGCTGTGGCCGGCAAGGGTGCTAACCAAGGGCGTGAGGATGGCGGCCAAGTGGACGCTGAGCAAGTATCGACCCCTGTAATGTGGCGTGGCTATGATATACAACGTATTATTGATGCTCGCTATGCAGCCAAGCTGCCTTGCGAGGCCGACAGTAACCGTCACACAGAAAGTCTTAAACTGGCCACCGACCTGCTGCTTATGCTGGATGGCGACAAAGCCCAAGTGCAGCGCGTGGTTGAATCGCAGTCGTGGGTACAGGAAATTATCGAAGCGCGTAATGAAAACGTGGCACAAACAGTGGATAGTGCCGCAGAGTGCGTGGCAGGTAAGGAAAGGAAATATGCCAGCAGTCTGCCCTCAAAGGCGATGCTCGCCGCGATTCAGGAGTACTGTGGCCAAACGTATCAGGACATCACGAAAACGTCGTCGCAGACGGCGGCGGTGGTGCTGAAGGATGATACCATGGCACAGATGCTGTGGGAATGGGGGGCTGAGATTGAGGCGCTGAGTGAGTACTATCCTGCCTTGAAGGATATATGTAAAGGCTTGAAGCACAACCAGTACCCAGCCGCCCTGTTTGTGGCAGGTGGCCTGCTGATGACGCTGATGACACGATGCACGTACCGCTTTTATCATCGCCCTGAGGAGCTGCGCAGGCTGAATAACTCGACGCTGATTATTGGCGATCCAGCCAGTGGTAAAAGTTTTGCTACACGATTGTTTAAGCTGCTGGCAGCACCTATTATCGAGGCTGATAAAGTAGGTAAGGATGCCATCAATGCCTATCGTGAACAGATGCGCACCAAGGGGGCTAATAAGGAAAAGCCCAAGAAGCCCAAAGTAATCGTACGTGTGCACCCAGCGCGAACCAGTAATGCCCAGTTTATACAGGATATGGTAAACTCGGTCGAGGAGGTGGATGGCGAGCCCATGCAGCTGCACATGCTTACCTTTGATACGGAGCTGGATAACACCATCTGTGTGCAGAAGGGCGGTAGTTGGATTGATAAGATGAGCATGGAGCTGAAGGCTTTCCATAACGAGGAGGACGGACAGGCGTACTCGAACAACGACTCTATCTTGCAGGATTTCTTCGTTACCTGGAACTACATCTACACAGGTACGCCCATCGCCCTGAAAAAGAAGGTGAACGAGCAGAACTTTGGCTCTGGATTAGCCACGCGCTTAACTTGCGTGCCACTGCCAGCCACCAACTTTAAGATGATGAGCAGGGAGCAGACTGTGGATTACGAGAGCGATAACCGCTTAAAGGAATGGGCTAAGAAGTTGGATCGCATGAAAGGCGAACTCTCTGTTCAGAAGTTGGTAGATGAACTCTATGACTGGACAGCCCGCCGCATGGCCGATGCTGAGGATAATGACAGCAAAGCCGACGAGATGCTGCTGAAGCGCTGTGCCTACCATGGCTTAAACTTCTCGGCTCCGTTTATCGTGATGCGCCACTGGGGCGAATTGCATCAGGAAGGCAACTTTTGGTGTGGTACGTTCGAGACGGACGAAATAGACTGGCGACTGGCCGAACTGATAGTTAACATACAATATGCCTGTCAGCGTTACTATTTTGGTGCGATGGCCGAAGCCTACTTCGACAACAAACTGAAGGATGCCAGCGTAAACGTGCAGCGTCGCAAAAAGACCTTCGAGGGCTTTGACCGCCTGCCTGATGAGTTTACCATCGAGGATGTGTTGCGCTGCTTTAAACTCAATAACAGTTCATCAGCCCGTTCAAGGGTGTTCCGTATGCAGAAAGACCGTTTGATAGAAAAGTCGGGCGAATATTTTGAAAACGGAACAACCAAAGCTAAGTACAAGAAAACGGGAGTACAGATGCTTTAAACGGTGTTGCACAGTTGCGCTGTTGCACAGTTGCATAAGTAAAATGTAAAATATTGATTATGGAAATAGTACAGTTAAATAGTAAAGCAAACCTCTCCGAGCATTTTGTGCTCGGGGAGTTCACCAGGAGCAAGCATCCTGAAGTTTATAACATCCCCAGTCATGAGGCGATTGCTAACCTAAAGCGATTGTGTGTTTGGCTAGAGGTATTACGAGATAAAGCGGGGCATGCGATTGTGATAAACTCAGGTTATCGCAGTCCGCAGTTAAATAAAAAGGTTGGCGGGGCGCCCACCAGTAATCACCTTACAGGTTGTGCCGCAGATATACGCACCTCTGGCTTTGAGCAGGCCATCCAATATGCTGCCATACTGATAGCCTATGCCACAGAGAGTGATCAGGAGTTTGATGAGCTGCTGATAGAGAAGAACCGTTATGGGGCCGTGTGGGTGCATTTTGCGGTGCGGCCTAAAGATAATCGTAATAAGGTAAGCTTTATAAGTGCGTAAGTTTGCAACCAAGTTGCAGAAAATACTGCGTACCTTTGCACCCAGAAACAATAAAAAGGATTAAGCATATGGAAAAGAATTGCGAATATTGCGGTGAACATGAGCACCACCACGAGGAGCATAACACTCGTGAGCAGCTTAGGCTGATTATCATTTCGGCTGTGCTGCTGGTTGGGGCAGTAATAGTAGAACACCAGCTGGCGCTGCCCACGTGGCAGCTGCTGCTGGTATATCTGGTACCTTACTTAATAATAGGCCATGACACGCTGAAGGAGGCGGCAGAGGGTTTGCTGGAGGGCGAGCCGTTTAACGAGCACTTCCTGATGAGTATTGCCACCATCGGCGCCCTGTGCATCGGTTTCCTACCTGGGGCCGAGACACAGTTTCCCGAGGCGGTGTTTGTGATGCTGTTTTTCCAGGTAGGTGAGCTGTTTGAGGGCTATGCCGAGGGAAAGAGTCGCGACAGCATTGCACACCTGATGGAGATTAAGCCCGACTATGCCACACTGGCTGATGGCGACAAGCGCGTAAAGCCGGATGAGGTGAAGGTGGGCGACGTGATTGTGATCCGTCCAGGTGAACGTGTGCCTCTGGATGGTGTGATTATAGATGGTACAAGCGCGCTGAATACGGTGGCGCTGACGGGCGAATCGCTGCCACGCGATGTGGCCGAGGACGACGAGGTGATATCGGGCTGCGTAAACCTGAGTGGCGTGCTGCGTGTACGCGTGACCAAGCCCTACGGCGAGAGCACGGTTTCGAAGATTATCAAGCTGGTTGAGGATGCCGGCGAACATAAGTCGCAGAGCGAAACGTTTATTACCCGTTTTGCCCGTATCTATACGCCTATCGTGGTGTTTGCTGCCATCGCCCTGGCCATTGTGCCTACACTGCTGGGTGGGGCCTTCAGCACCTGGCTGTACAGAGCGCTGATGTTCCTGGTAGTGTCGTGCCCTTGTGCGCTGGTGATCAGCGTGCCCCTGACATTCTTTGGTGGCATCGGCGGTGCCTCGCGCCGTGGTATCCTGATAAAGGGTGCGAACTACTTGGATGTGCTGGCGAAGGTGCGTACGGTGGTGTTTGATAAAACGGGTACGCTTACGCACGGACAGTTTGCCGTAACAGCTGTGCATCCTGAGGCTATCGACGATCACCAGCTGCTGCACTTGGCGGCTCATGTGGAGCACTTCTCAACCCACCCGATTGGTGCGGCCCTGCGTGATGCGTTCCCCGACGAGGCTACTGATGGCTGCGAGGTGAGCGATGTGCGCGAGATGGCCGGACAGGGCATCATAGCCAAGGTGGGCGAGCGCGAGGTGGCTGTGGGTAATACCAAACTGATGGATGCCATCGGCGCCAAGTGGCACGACTGTCACCATACGGGCACGATTATCCATGTGGCTATTAACGGAACCTATGCCGGACATATTGTGATTAACGACCAGATAAAGGCGGATAGTGCCGAGGCGATTGCGGCCCTGCATGCATTGGGCGTGAACCGTACGGTGATGCTGACCGGCGACCGCAAAGAAGTGGCCGATAACGTGGCCAAGCAGTTAGGACTGACCGAATACCATGCTGAGTTGATGCCTGCTGATAAGGTTGCCCATGTTGAGCAGCTGATGGGGGATGGGCTGGCCTTTGTAGGCGATGGCATTAACGATGCGCCTGTATTGGCGCGTGCCGATATAGGTATTGCCATGGGCGGACTGGGCAGCGATGCGGCCATAGAGGCTGCCGACGTGGTGCTGATGGACGATAAGCCATCGAAGATAGCAACGGCCATCCGTATAGCCCGCAGAACACTGGCCATTGCCCGACAGAATGTATGGCTGGCCATCGGAATTAAGTTGGCTGTGCTGGTTCTGGCTGCCCTTGGTGTGGCAACCATGTGGATGGCTGTGTTTGCCGATGTGGGCGTAACGGTGCTGGCCGTGCTGAATGCGATGCGTACCCTGCGCGCCTAGAACTTATACGTGTATCCCAGGCCAAGGATGTGGCGGTTACCGTCGGTATCATCCTGGCCGAAGGGATGCTGGTACATGTATTTGATATCGAATGAGTGCTGCTTGTTTAAGCGCAGCTCGGTACCGACGGCATAGCGTATCTTATCCCAACCGTTCGACATGTAGGTCTCTACATTGGCATAGGGGCGGAACAGGTTGCCAAGCTTATATTTGGCCTGCAGGCGGTTACGCCACACGTTCTTGCCTTTACCGCTGTAGGTATGCTCGTCGGCCTCGGTGCCATTAGCGGTGTAGTAGCGCTGCACGGTGGTTTCGGGGGTATAGGTGTACTGCCAGCGCTCGCGTAGCGACAGGGTAAGGTTGCCAAACGACTGACTGGCTGTGGCCGATACGTTGAAACGGTGGCGCAGACCCCAGTAGTCGGCGTATTTCTTGCCGCTATCATTCA
>JAEEGG010026571.1_pt1 | contig 11039 bp, 11 predicted proteins | sample 9134161 | NCBI WGS metagenome assembly JAEEGG01 (sample SAMN16246543, study PRJNA631951) | gut metagenome | biome: gut microbiome; feature: rumen; material: CR-attached | host: Bos | place: Iran: Karaj | collected 2018-10
AATGACGATCTTTCCATGCATGAGATCGCTGAGCATCTGCTGATATCCAAAAGTGCCGTACAGGATCTGATCAAACGATCGCTCATTCAGCTCAATGATTATGAAAAAACGCTGAAACTGATCAAAAAAGACCGGAAAATGAATGAGATCCTTGAGCAGATGAAACAGGAAAGCAATGAATTACTGGATGCTTATATTCAGAAAATAGAAAACATAAAGTAGGGGAGAGACAAATTTATGACAAAAATCATGGCAGTAAACTCAGGCAGTTCATCACTGAAATTCCAGCTTTTTGAAATGCCGGAGGGAAAAGTTCTGACTAGCGGCAATGTTGAAAGAATCGGTTTGCCTATGGGCATTTTCGGCATCAACGTCAACGGAGAAAGGATCTCCAAAGAAGTTCCGGTTCCCAATCATCAGGTCGCTGTCGATCTGCTTCTGGATGCGCTGATCGCTTTCGGTATCGTACATTCTCTTGATGAGATCAAGGCAGCCGGACACAGAATCGTCCAGGGCGGTCCTTACTTCAAGGATTCCGTAAAAGTAGATGAATATGTCGTTGACAAAGTCCGTGAGCTGATCGACATCGCTCCGCTTCACAACGCAGCTCATCTGACCTGTTACGAAGCATTCAGGAATGCGCTTCCGAATATCGAACATGTATTCGTATTCGATACAGCTTTCCATCAGACGATGGAACCGGATTCCTATCTGTTCCCGGTACCTTACGAGTGGTATACGGACTACAAGGTAAGAAGATACGGTGCTCACGGTACATCCCATAAATTCGTTGCCAACAGGACGGCAGAAATCATGGGCAGAGACATCGAAGATCTCAACCTGATCACTCTGCACTTAGGTTCAGGCGCTTCCATTACAGCCATCAAGGGCGGCAAATGTATCAATACATCCATGGGCCTTTCTCCTTTAGGAGGCATCATGATGGGCACCAGATGCGGTGATATTGACCCGACTGTCGTCTATTTCATGCTGAAGAAACTCAACTGCACTCCGGAAGAAATGGAGACTTACCTGAACAAGAAATCAGGCATGGCCGGTGTTTCCGGCATCTCATCCGATTCAAGAGACGTTGAAAATGCGATCAAAGAAGGCAATGAAAGAGCACAGCTGACATACGATCTTTATGTCAACAGAGTCATCAATATGGTCGGCGGCTATGTCATGCAGCTTGGCCATGTCGATGCACTGACTTTCACAGCCGGTCTTGGTGAACATGCGACGCTGGTCAGAGAGATGATCTGCAAGAAACTGGAAGAAGGTCTCGGGCTCAAGATCAACTATGAACTCAATGCAAAATGCCATTCCGAAGCAGAACTGTCATTGCCTGATTCCAAAGTCAAGGTCTATGTCGTTCCTACCAATGAGGAACTGGCTATCGTCAATGATACTGTCAGGATTTTAGGTCTCTAGAATGTATTGCGAAATCCTGGAAAAGATCAGAGAATATGATTCAATAACTATTTTCAGACATCAGAGACCCGATGGAGATGCCATGTTTTCAGCATTGGCTCTCCATCGTTTTCTTTCTGACAATTTTCCTCAGAAAAAGATCAAAGTAGCCGGAAAAGATGTCTATAATATCATTTCCAGGAATGACCGAATCTCCGATCATTTCATCATCAATTCACTTGCTATCATTCTAGATACGTCAATTCTTAACAGGATCGATGACGAAAGAGCCTCGCTGGCATCATATATGATAAAAATCGATCATCATCCTTCCGATGACAACTACGGAGATATCAATCAGGTCGAAGTCAGGGCATCTGCCTGTGCAGAGATCCTTGCAAGGATGTTTTTATCCAGAGCTTTCAAGGATCTGATCCTTTCTCCGGAAACATGCAGATATCTGTATTGCGGTCTGATTTCCGATACAATTAACTTCCGTACGACGAATGTAACGGCCGAAACGATGTCAATTGCATCCAAACTGATCGCAAAAGGTGATCTTGATGTTTCAAAACTGGTGGAATATGTCATCGATACTGATCTTGATTCCTTCAGAAAATCAACAAAAATACGCACAATGACACAGATCCGTGATAAATTTGCCTATGTCATCTTAAAAGAATCAGATCTGAAAAAGATGAATATGTCATTAATGGAAGCAAAAAACAATATCGATGAGCTTGGACGTATCAAAGAAATCAATATCTGGGCTTTAGCAATAGAAAATGAGAAGAAATACGACTGTTCTGTCAGATCAAAGAGGGGATATGTCATCAATTCTATATGCAAAGAGTATGGCGGAGGCGGGCACATCAACGCTGCAGCAGTCAAGAAACTTGACAGAAAGTCTTTGGATCAGTTCTTTGAAAGATTTATCGCATTGTCAAAGAAAAAACCGGTCAAACAGAATTGATTGAATATTCAACTATTTTATCAAAAACATTAAAAAAGCCTTTAAAATAAGGCTTTTTCATTGATAATGAGTCTATAAAGATATATAATAATAACGGAGGTTTTAAACATATGGTAAACAAAATTACTAAAAAAGATTTAGCAGAAAAATTAGTAGACAAATATGGTTATACTAAAAAAGAAGCGAACGAAGTTGTAGCGACAATTTTTGAAGAGATCGCTGCAAAATTAACTGAAGGAGTTACGACTGATATTTCCGGTTTCGGCAAGTTCGTTGTCAAGACCAGAAAAGAAAGATACGGCATCAATCCTGCAACAAACGAAAAGATCATTATTGCTTCCAGCAAAGCTCCGGCATTCAGAGCAGCGAAAGCATTAAAAGAAGCTGTTAAATAATTTAAAAGAGAATTATCTTTAAAAATCAAAACAAAACGCCATCAGGAGTGAATAAAATGGCGTTTTTATTATATATAGCTTTATAACTGCTATTTTATATACTATTTCGCATAATGTATGTTATGCGATTTTTTTAAATGGATAATTGGACGACAAGACAAGGCTATTCAAGCCCTTCTATTTCTCTGATGATATCTTCAATATTTGAATAAGTTTTGTTATTAACAAGACCGCCGACAAAGTTATTCAGTTTATAATTTTCGTTATAATAATTCCTAACATCAGATTTATAGGCGAATATGATCTTATTCAGTGCATAGCACATCCCTATTTCGGCAGCTGTGCCCGAATCAACTTCAATCCCATTACAGTTGGCTACAACGATCTGACACAGATTAATCGCTTTAAAATCCATATAAAAACATGCATCTTTGACTAATTTGCTGCTGTCTTTGTCAATTACGACTTCCTGAGGCAGAAAAGTTGCATAGCCGGCTTCTCTTAACGCATCAGAATTGATCTGATTGCTGTAGCGATCTCCTTCATTGAACAAAGGACCGGCCATATAGATGTTCTTTTTGCCTTTTCCATAGGGATTCATATACTTATCAAGAGCTTCTACTTCCTTTTTTCCCTCAACTTCTTTCATATTTTCATTGCAAATAACAGGTTCTGTGCCGTATTTTTCAGCAAAAACAGGAAAATACGCTCCGTTTTCATCTTGATACACAACAAAAGATTCATCTTTTTCATCTGCATAATAGTACTTCATACAGTTTTCCTCCCTATTTATTGTTCATTTATTGTTTATTTATTTTTTAAACTGTCTGTTTTTGCCAAAGGATGCGCCTTCAGATAAGATTCTTTCAGTCTTTCTGATTCAACGTGTGTATATATTTCTGTTGTGGATATATCAGAATGGCCTAATAATTCCTGAATGACTCTGAGATCTGCTCCCCCTTCCAGAAGATGTGTTGCATAGGAATGCCTTAGTTTATGAGGTGTCAGATGTTTCTTGATTCCGGCTTTGATATTTGTATTTCTGAGCATTTTTTCGACATATTCCGAATAGATCGGCTTCCCCAGATGATTGATGAAGAAGCGGTTTGTGCTCTTTTTCAGCCATAATCCTCTTAAATTCGAAGCATACTGCTGCATCAGTCTTCTTGTCGTATCAGGGATCGGAATCACCCTTTCTTTATTCCCTTTTCCAAGAATTTTGACAAAACCGTCTGTCAGATTGATCTGATTTGTTTTCAGATTGCAGCATTCACTGACTCTGAGACCCAGTCCGTATATCGTTTCCAGTATCGTATGATCAAGCAGATCCTGGGATATTTCATCATCAAAAACTGACATCAGTCTGTCGATTTCGCTTTTTGTAGCGTAGATCGGGAGCCTTTTCTCCCCTTTTGATACCGTTATATTTAATGAAGGATCTTTAAAATCATATTTGAAATTCAGAAAACGATGAAAATTACGGATCGATGTCTTGATCCTGCTGACAGTCGCTTGTGCATATTTCTTATTCAGAAGATCAATAAAAGAGAAGATATCATCTTCTCTGATATTGTTTGTATCTTCAATTTCTTTTTCTTTCAGATAATCTCTGTATTTGTTCAGATCACGGGCATAATTGGATATCGTATTGTCCGACATGCCTTGAGATGAGGACAGAGAGATCATATATTCCTTGATTGCAGTATCAAGTTTCATTTCCGGATGCTGTCCTGGGCGCTCTGATACAGTTCTTCTGCCGCTTTGATTGCTGAATCTGATGTATCTGAGGAAGAGATCATTGCCAGTTCACGGATGATATCCTCATGATCGAGTTTCTTTACTGAAGTATTGGAATAAGCATCGGAATCAGTCTTGTAGATAAAGAAATGCTGTTTTGCACAAGCAGCAACGGCTGCAAGATGCGTGATACATAATACCTGCGTGCTTTTTGCGATCTCATTGATCTTCTGTCCGATCGCCAGTGCGACTTTGCCGGATACACCGCTGTCGATCTCATCGAAAATAGCCAGTGAAGTGTCACTTAATTCAGTAAATACAGATTTTAATGCCAGCATCAGCCTGCTGATCTCACCGCCGGAAGCTGCATTTTTCAAAGGTTTGAGATCTTCTCCTTTGTTCATGGAGACATAGAACTCAACATCATCGATTCCGTTACGGTTCATATCTGTCTCATCGATATTGATCTTGAAAGATACATTCGGAAGCATCAGGTCTCTGGCATTCGTCATGATCTGATCCTCTAGAACAAGTGCCTTGTTCTTTCTGATGGAACTCAGTTTCTGCGCAAGTTCATAAGCCTTGCCATGAAGCAGATCGAGTTCTTTTTTCTTTTCTGCCAGGACAAAATCGCGGTCTTCAAAGAAACTGATCTTATCTTTCAGTTCCTTCTGCTTTCTGATCAGACCGTCTGTATCTGTATTGTGTTTTCTTTTCAGCCTTGAATAGCTGTAAAGCCGCTCCTCGATATATTCTATATTGATATCTTCATCCGTGAATTGAGAAAGGATCTTCTTTAACCCGTCCATTTCTTCTTCAAGCGAATAGAACAGATTCATAGTATTTTCTTTGATGGAAGATATCGCGCTGTCATCCAGATTCAGCAATTTGATCAAAGCTGAAAGCTTCTCTGAGATCCCTTCTTCACCGTCAAACAGATCGATGGCTCCTGTCAGTACATTGATGTATTTTTCAGCTGATTTATATCTTTTTTCCTTATCGAGAAGCTCGTTTTCTTCATCCGGGTCGATTTTTGCTTCTTCCAGTTCATTCAGATCATATTTATAGAAGTCCAGTTCGCTCTGGTTATAAGTGTTGTTTTCCAGTTCTTCATATTCTTTGAACGCATCATTGTATAAACCATAGGCATTCCTGTATTCTTCGATCAGATCCCCCTGTTGTATGTATTTATCAAGAAGTTTCAGATGATTGTTCTTGCTGAGAAGATATTGGGAATCTTTCTGTGAATGGATATCGATGTGTTCATCGAACAGATCCGTCAGAAAAGAAAGTGTGACGGAACATTGATTGATCCGGATCGAATTATGATTATCTCTTGATATCACTCTGCGGATGATCAGTTCATCATCATAATCGATTTCTGCTTCATCAAGACTGTTCTTCATATAGTCTTCTACGGAAAAGACACCTTCAATGATCGCTTTGTCACTTCCGTTTCTGATCACGGAAGGATCCGCCTTCCCTTTGATCAGATATGAAAGCGCACCGACGATAATGGATTTTCCGGCACCAGTCTCACCTGTAAACACAGTAAAACCGTCGCTGAAATCCAGTGTCAGTTCATCGATAATCGCATAGTTTCTGATATAAAGACTTTTAAGCATTACTCTTTTCTTTTACTGTATCCAGGAATTTCCTTGCTGAAGATTCATCAATGAATGAAACAGTACAGTTCTTTCCGCTTTCATTGATGTATTTCAATATTGCTTCTTCTGCTTTATGACCATAAATAAACAATTGTTTATGATTATCCAGAACTTCATCGACAGTTTTCCTGTCGATCGGCAGCAGACAGTCAATATTGATCAGTTCATATGGCAGATCATTGGATACGATCATATCACGGATCGTCCTGAAATCGGGACCGCAGGAAGCGACTGCGATATTCCCTACTACATTATTCGCATATTTCTGCCAAATTCCTAACTTTTTCTCACAAAAATCGCATTTTTCTTTGAATTCGATGCATTTATCCGGGTAAATGATGATCAAAGGACGTTCAGTTTTCAATCCGGTATAGACGAAATCCTGCAGTTCATCAGCATCACAGGGTTCGCAGACATAGACGTTGTCCAGTTTTGACAGCAGATCATAATCCAGATTTCCGTCACTGATCAGGCCTATGATCATCGGCCTATACAGCTTGTTGACCTGGTTTTTCAGGATCTTATAGGCATTTGGCAGTTCAAAACTGCGCAATGTGATATACGGTATCCGTCCGTCCAAAGCAAGTCCCGAAGCGAAACTGAGCGAATTCTCGGCACTGGATGCCGCATCGAAACAGCGGTCCGGATACTTCGCAAAAACATTGGCGACACCGTAGTCATTGATGTTCCTGGTCGTGACACAGACCAGATTCCTGTTTTCCGCCATCAGTTTTTCGATCGTCATACCGGTAATGTTTTTCGGATACATGAGATCCTGTGTTTCATCATGGACCAGTTTTCCGCTTTTCACATCGAAACTGCCGACTCTGTTCCATGCATCATTTGTGGAAGCTTCCGCATAGCCATAACCCTTCCCTTTTGTCGTCAGACAGTGCACGACACAGGGATAGGCTTTGTCTTTTGCGATCTCAAACGCTCTCTGCAGGTCATTCAGATTATGTCCGTCGATCGGACCGATATAATCGATATCGAATCCGGAGAAGACACCTTCATCGATGACGTTCTTCTTGATGCTGGTCTTGAGATTATGAATGTTTTCGATGATCTTATCACCCTTCTTTGCCGGACGGATCAGATCTTTGACATTGTCCTTCAGGTTCGTATAGGATTTTGTATTTCTTAATCCCGAGATCAGTTTATCGATCAGTCCTATGCCTCTGTCGATCGTCGTATCATCATTGAAGACGATGATCAGTTTCTTTCCCAAAGCAGAGATCAGATTCAATGCTTCGATATTTCTTCCCGAAAGAAGATCGTTTGAATTGACTACCACGACGATATTGTTTTCTCTGTGTTCAAGATCTCTGGAAGCAGCCAGACCGATGGCGTTCCCCAAAGAATAGGCACCGTTGGAATTCATGTTCAGTTCATCGGCTTTTCCGTTGAGGATCTTATTCGTGTAATTCAGATCGTTTCCGTCAAACAGCAGCGAATCTTCATCGGAAAAGACCTTGTTCAGCATGACGCTGAGTTCGACGGATGAAAGGTTGCCGGATAGATAGCCGCCGTTTCTGCTGACATAAGTGATGATATAATCCCTGATTTCGCTGCAGACGTTTTTAAGTTCTTCCTGATCCAGTTCTTTCAGAAACAGAGGATTTCTGATTTCGGAAATATTCATTCTAACGCTCCTTCAGTTTTTTCAATATGTCTTTCAGATACGATGTATCAAAAGTAGCTTCTTCAAGATATCTGTCGAGTTGGGCAAACTCTTCATCAATGAGATCTTTCAGTTCCTGCAGGGAATAGACAGAAAGCGCCGTTCCCTTATTGTTTTTGGCATCGGAAAGATTCTTGCCCATTTCCTGTTCGGTCTTGATCTGATCAAAAAGATCGTCCTGGTTCTGGAAGATGCGGCCGATCAGAGAACCGAGTTTTGTATAATATGCTTCATTTTTTTCCTTGCGGATATACATCGGGATCAGACAGGAGATCTTGAACAGACCGCCGGTCTTGTTGTCCTGAATCTCTTCCAGTTTTTCTTTGTCGATATGTTCATCATCGGCTGTGACATCCAGCAGCTGGCCATAGATCATGCCGTCACTTCCGGCATAGGTGCTTAATGCCCTGATGATGTTGACTTTGACACTGTCGTCATAATCTTTGCTTTCGCTGATGACTCGAAAGGCATCGGTCAGCAGCTGGTCACCTGTCAGTATGGCGATATCTTCCCTGAACGCCTTATGCAACGAGGGTTTTCCCCTTCTCATGTCATCATTGTCCATTGCCGGCAGATCATCATGGATCAGCGAATAAGTCTGTATCACCTCCAGCGCCAGAGCGGCATCGTAAGCGATGTTTTCATCAAAACCCATGCCTTTTGTGATCGCAAAAATGATACGCGGACGGAAGCGCTTGCCTCCCTCCATTGCGTAGGCCATGGCATCGGATATCAGACAGGGCCTCTGTCTTTTCAGATAATTGCTGATATGAGTCTCAAAATCATTCATCTTCATCATCCCTGCTTAACTCTTCGATCTTTTTTTCAAACTGATCCAGCTGTTCTTTCAGTATTTTTGAAAGTCTGAGTCCTTCTTCATAAAGGGCGATCGATTCATCCAGTTCAACATCGTTTTTTTCCAGTTTTTCGACGATATCCTGCAGTTTCTTCATCTGCTGTTCAAAAGATAACTCTTTTTCCATATCAGTTCCTTTCCACGGCGTCAATCATTCCGTCCGCAAATCTGACCTGAAATACATCTTTTTTCAGATCTGCCTTCCTTTTCACCACTCTGTCTTCCTGCACGATCAGGCTGTAGCCCCTTTTTAGGACGTTTTCAGCGTTGTAAGCTTCCAGAAGTGTATTTAATCGTTTGTACAATAAACGTGCATTATTGAGCTTTAAATCAAGGTTTAAGGACATGGAATCATCATAATGATCCACGCGTTCCTCATATCTTGCGATTTTATGCTGAATCGATGTCCTGATCAGTGTTACAGCGGCATCGATACGCTCATTTATCGATGAGAGTCTTTCCTGATAATGGAAGAGTCTGGCTGTCAGATAGTCGAATTCCATCCTCTTTTTCGCACACAGATCGTACATGATCTGTTTCAGATCGGATTCATATTCATCGATCAGCTTGCTTACTTCCGTGATATCCGGCGTGATCAGTTCTACAGCTGCAGTCGGTGTCGCTGCACGCAAGTCAGCGACAAAATCACATAAGGTAAAATCCTGTTCGTGTCCGATACCGGTCACGATGAATGTCCTGAGCCCGTAGATGCAGTTTACAAGCCCTTCATCATTGAAACAGAATAGATCTTCAAAGGATCCTCCGCCTCTTGCCAGGATGATCGCATCATAATCTTTTTCATCTGCGTCTTTCAGTTTTTCAATGATATCTTTTGCGGCATCGTTTCCCTGAACCAGTACCGGATAATAATCCGTCTGACACAAGGGCCATCTTCTCTCAAACGATCTTCTGATATCCGACATGGCTGCCGAATGATCACCCACCAGTATTGCTATCCTTTCGGGATAAGTGATCGTATATTCCTTCTTGTGCCCAAGATCGAATTTGCCCTCTTCACTCAGTTTTTTCTTCAGAGCTTCATATCTGGCATAAAGATCACCATAGCCCTGCGGTGTGATCTTCAGTACATACAGCTGCAGCTGTCCGCTGCTTTCAAAGATCGAGACATTGGCATAGACGATGACCTTGTCTCCGGTCTTGGGTTCAAAACCCAAAGTAGAAGCCGCTGACTTGAACATGACGCAGCTGATGGCGGCATATTCGTCTTTCAGTGTGAAATAAAGATGACCTGAAAAATGTCTGTGGTAATTGGAAATTTCCCCAGACACGTAGATTTTCTGCAGATTATGATTCTGATCGAGAGAATTCTTCAGATATCTGACCAGACTGCTTACTGTGACCTGCTGCATATATGATCCAGAACTCCGTTGATATACTTATAAGCATCTTCATCACAATATTCCTTTGCCATGATTACTGCTTCATCGATCACAACTGCCCGGTCATTGATCCCCTGGCTGATTTCGGAAACTGTCTCCAGCAGGATCGCCTGTTCCACAAGATTCAGTCTGTCAAACGACCATTTGTTCAGATGTTTTGCGATCTCAGAAATGTAAGAATCTTTGTTGGCAAGAAGATCTTCCTTCATGGAAGATACGAATTCATCTTCATCATTTTCGAGATTATCATCAAAACAGCTGTTCAGATCCTTGTGAAGCAGAAGATGCTGATACAGTGAAAAAACGATTTTTTCGCGATATTCATGGCGATTTGGCATACATGTATTATATAACATTTTTCATATGCTGACCACCCGGCAGAGTGAATCGGAAATCATTTCTTCAAGTCTTTGATGTATAATTTTGATCGTGGAAAACATGAGTTTTGCGAAACGCTTTTTCGGTCATCTGCATACGATCAATACACACCGTTTTCTGGTCATGAAGACCTGTTTTAAATGCGGAATGTATGCCCAGGGGCTTCTGCATGACCTTTCGAAATATTCTTTCAGCGAGTTCTGGCCTTCCGTCACCTATTTTCAGGGTGACCGCTCTCCCATCAGCAAGGAAAAACAGGTCAAAGGCTATTCACAGTGCTGGCTGCATCACAAAGGCAGAAACAAACATCACTGGGAATACTGGACCGACAGGCTCGGCAGCGATACGAAGCTTTCCTGCATAGAGATGCCCTTCAGATACATGCTTGAATCGGTGATCGACCGCATCAGTGCTTCCAAGGTATACAAAAAAGAGAAATATACACAGGCGGAACCCTATGATTTCTTTGTGAATTCAAAAGAGATCCATGTCATGAATCCAAAAACAGTTGAACAGATCTCCTATCTTCTTAAGTATCTCAA
>JAEEGG010026573.1_pt1 | contig 11038 bp, 9 predicted proteins | sample 9134161 | NCBI WGS metagenome assembly JAEEGG01 (sample SAMN16246543, study PRJNA631951) | gut metagenome | biome: gut microbiome; feature: rumen; material: CR-attached | host: Bos | place: Iran: Karaj | collected 2018-10
CCGCTTCGGCATTGGCGGCCCCCATGGGGACAGCGGCCTCACCGGCCGGAAGATCATCGTGGACACCTACGGCGGCTACGCCCCCCACGGCGGCGGCGCCTTCTCCGGCAAGGATCCCACCAAGGTGGACCGCAGCGCGGCCTACGCCGCCCGCTGGATCGCCAAGAACGTGGTGGCCGCGGGTCTGGCGGAGAAGTGCCAGATCGAGCTGGCCTACGCCATCGGCGTGGCCCAGCCCGTGAGCATCCTGGTGGACACCTTCGGCACCGGCAAGGCTTCCGACGAAGCTCTGGAAAAGGCCATCCGCAAGGTCTTCGACCTCAGGCCCACCGCCATCATCCGGGCCCTGGACCTGCAGAAGCCCATCTACCGGAAACTGGCTGCCTACGGGCACATGGGCCGCACGGACCTCCATGTCCGCTGGGAGGAAACGGACCGGGTGGACGCCCTGCTGGAGGCGCTGAAGTAATGGGCGTCCTGTTCCGGGGCATCCTGGCCCTGCTGCCGGACATGAGCATCCGGGAGACGGACGTGTATGTGGAGGGGTCGAAGATCGCCGCCCTGGGGGAGGCCCCGGCGGGCTTCACCGCCGACACGGTGGTGGAGGGGAAGGACCGGCTGCTGCTGCCGGGGCTGGTGAACGCCCATACCCACACCTATATGACCATGTTCCGGGGCTGCGCCGACGACCTGCCCTTTGCCGACTGGCTGAATGGGCACATCGACCCCCTGGAAGCGCAGATGACGGCGGAGGACTGCTACTGGTCCACCCTCCTGGGGAATATGGAGATGATCCTGAACGGAACCACCGCCAGCATCGACATGTTCATCTATACGGAGACGGCTTCCCGGGCTGCCGAGGAGTGCGGCTTCCGCACGGTGCTGACCCGGGGCCTCACCGGTCCCGAGGGCGGGGAGCGCCGCCTGCGGGAATTCTTCACCGAGTATGAAGCGTGGAAGGGCCGCTGCAGCCGGGTCACCTTCGCCCTGGGGCCCCACGCCCCCTATTCCTGCTCGGAAGAGTATCTCCGGCAGGTGGCGGACCTGGCGGCGGAGCACGACCTGGGGCTGCATATCCACATTTCCGAAAGCCAGTTCGAGCAGAACCTGATCCGGGAGCAGTATCGCTGCACCCCCGCGGAGCTGCTGGACAGGTGCGGCATCCTGGGACCCAGGACCCTGGCCGCCCATGGCGTGTATCTCGACGACGAGGATATCGCGCTCCTGGCCCTGCGGGGGACCAGCGTGGTCACGAATCCCGTGAGCAATCTGAAGCTGGGCAACGGGGTCGCCCCCGTGCCGAAGCTGCTCTCCGCCGGGGTCAACGTGGCCCTGGGCACCGACGGCGCCGCCAGCAACAACGCCCTGAACCTGTTCCGGGAGCTGAGCTTCGTGACCCTGCTCCACAAGGGCCTCACGGGGGATACCACCGCCGTGCCCGCCGCCGAAGCCCTGAAAATGGCCACCGTCAACGGGGCGAAGGCCCTGGGGCTCAGCGGCTGCGGGGAGATCAAGGCCGGAGCCACGGCGGACCTGACGGTGCTGGACATCGACAAACCCTGGCTGCGTCCCCGCTGCGATCTGCTGTCCAGCCTCGTGTACTGTGCCCGGGGCGACGAGGTGACGGACGTGATGGTGGACGGCCGCTTCCTCCTGCGGAAGGGAGAACTGACCACCATCGACAAGGAGCATGTGCTCTGGGAGGTGGACCGCACCTGCCGGAGGCTGGGCCTCATAAAGGACTGAAAAGACAATAGAACACCGGCAGAAGAAATTACTGCCCATCCTGTCTTTGGGAGGAAAAACCATGAATATCCTCGTCACCGGCGGCGCCGGCTATATCGGCTCTCATACCGTCGTCGAACTTTTACAGGCCGGCCACGCCGTAGTCGTGGCGGACAACCTGTGCAATTCCTCCGCCGTCGCGGTGGACAGGGTCAGGGAGATCACCGGGAAGGAGATCCCCTTTTATCCCGCGGACATCCGGGACAGGGACGCCCTGGAGAAGATTTTTGAAGCCCGTTCCTTCGACGCCTGCATCCATTTTGCGGGCCTGAAAGCGGTGGGCGAGTCGGTTTCCAAGCCCTGGGAATACTATGAGAACAACATCGGCGGCACCCTGACGCTGATGGACGTGATGCGCCGTCACGGCTGCAAGAACATCATCTTTTCCTCCTCCGCCACGGTGTACGGGGAGGAGGGCAAGGTCCCCTATACGGAAGACAGCCCCCGCGGGCAGTGCACCAATCCATACAGCTGGACGAAGTGGATGATCGAACAGATCCTGACGGATCTGCATACGTCGGACCCCAACTGGAACGTGGTCCTGCTGCGGTACTTCAATCCCATCGGCGCGCACCCCTCCGGCCTGATCGGGGAGGACCCCAACGGTATCCCCAACAACCTGATGCCCTATATCACCCAGGTGGCCGTGGGCAAGCGGGAAAAGCTGCATGTCTTCGGAAACGATTACGATACCCCGGACGGGACCGGCGTGCGGGATTATATCCATGTGGTGGACCTGGCCCGGGGGCACCTGGCCGCATTGCAGGCGATCGAAGCCAAATGCGGCGTCAAGGTGTATAATCTGGGAACGGGCAAGGGTTACAGCGTCCTGGAAGTAGTCAAGGCCTTTGAGGAAGCCAACGGGATCCGGCTTCCCTATGTGATCGATCCCCGGCGCCCGGGGGACATCGCAGCTTTCTGGTCCTCGCCGGCCAAGGCAGAGGCAGAGCTGGGATGGAAGGCGCAGTACGACATCCGGGATATGTGCCGGGACAGCTGGAACTGGCAGCGGAAGAACCCGGACGGCTACGGGAAAGGCTGAGACGGCCTGCTGATATGCCGAAGACGGCATGGCTGGGCTTCCCGGATCCGGCGCGATCCCGTATTTCTTCACGACTACCTTCAAAACCTCCGATGCAGTGAATTGCTGTTTGCGGAAAGAACAGTATTATTGTATTATAATGGACTATGGCGACCGGAGGCTACGACGACAGGGAGGGTATCGATATGCCGATCTTGAGAAACGCAGATCCTAAACCACGTTACAGCAGTCCGCAGCAGGCGGGGCTGAAAGCGATCACGGATGCGGAAGCAGCGGCGCTGACGCAGATGGCGGATTTCAACACCCAGCTGGGCATCAATTCCGACCAGGGCGCCTTTGAAGCCTCCTATGTCCACCTGAACAGCGGAGAAAAGGGGACGCCCAGAGTGTTCTTTGCCGTGCCCGGGCAGGACGGCGTCGAGGGCATAAAGAACCTGCACGAAACAGGGATGCAGAACTGGTGGGGGAAGGATTTCTGGAACCAGGTCCAGATGGGGAATGTTTTCGTGTATCCGGCCAGGTCCGACAAGCCCTGTCAGCTCCAGCTGGGGAAGGACGATCAGGGCAATTGGCAGCTGTCCGTCAGCCGCCCGCTGGAGGCAGGGGAGATACCGCAGCGGGTCACGCCGAAGCCCAACGGATGGCAGCGTTTCTGGAACAAAATCTATTCCGGTTTCTACAAGGATGTGTGCCAGGCCTATGATAACCGGGAGAAGTCTGCGGAAGCGGTCAAAAACGATGTTTCGCAGATGAATGATCGGAGGAAGGAGACCGACAAGTCGAAGGAGGCGGACGTGGTCACCAAGGAGGCGGACCGGAAAAGGCAGATAGAACTTGACAAGGCCCGGAGGCAGGAGATCGCACCGGTTTCCACAGCTGCGGACAGCCTTCGCAGGAATACAGATTTTGCGAAAAACCTCTACGGCATGGAGCCGCCGAAGACCGGCCTCAGACCCTTCGGGATCAACGCAAAGGGCAGTAAGGAAGAGACACTGTATAATGCCAGACAGAAAAAAATCACCGACGAGTACGCCTACGACCATGGATTTGAGAAGATCAAAAGCGAGGATTTCGGGGCGCTGGCTTACTTCAATACCGAAGATGTGATGAAGGTCGCGGAGACGCTCGCCCAGCCGCAGCACGGCGGGGCGGAAGGCGCGAAGCTGGTCCAGGAGAACGTCTATAAGGGCCGAGATAAGGTTTCCGACGCCTTTAAGGATCTGAAGAAGCAGCAGAAGTATGACGGGATGGTCTACTCCATCCGCGACGGCGTCAAGAACGCGGTGGATATGTTCACGAACAAGCAATTTCCGGGCGGAAAGTTTACGGAAGCCCAGAAGACGGCCATGGCTATGGGTGCGGATCTGTCCAAATTCATGGATAAAGTGAAGAAGGATGAATACCTGTATCCGGCGGTGGAAAAGCAAATCGGCGGAGAGAAAGTATGGAATAAGAACCAGGACATGCTGAAGGGGTTCGAGGCCTTTCAGGAACTGGACAAGAGGCGCACGAGGGCAAAGATGAACCTGATCGAGTCACAGTATGATGTGAACGACAAAACGACGGATTTCCAGAAGAAGAATCTGATGAAGGATATCATCAAGGCGGATATCGCCGAGAAGATCATGACCGGCGAACTGTCCCAGGGAAAGACGGGATTTACCAGGGGTTTGCCGGGGTATGAATGGAACCTGACCCAGATGGCGGAACAGGTGATCGATAAAGCGGCAAAGCTGGATCCGAAGCTGGGCAGCGCGGACCTGGTGAAGAACCTGGACAAGCACGATTACGATAAATCCATTGCGGATCTGGTAAATCAGCTTGCACCGAAGGAAGAGGCCGTGCAGAACAGTAATGTTCTGCAAAAACAGAATGAAGCGGAGCCGTTGCAGGCGGGTTTCTGAAGAAGAGAAGGACGGTATGCCTGAATCAGAGCTGGATAACCATCAGAAAGACCGGCATCTGGCCGACGCCGGAAAAGCATATCGGGAGCTGTGCTGGAAGGCGCAGTACGACATCCGGGATATGCGCCGGGACAGCTAAATCCGGAAGCGGAAGAACCCGGACGGCTACGGGAAAGGCTGAGGCAGCCTGCGGTTTTGCCGGAGACGGCCTGGCCGGGCTTCCTGGATCCGGTGCGATGTTGGATTTCTTTATGACTACCTTCAAAACCTCCGATGCGGTGAAACAGGAGCGCCGTATCGGAGGCTTTGATTTGGGAAAAGCCAATAAACTTCCGCACTAGTGTATGCATTAATGATATAACCGATGGTCAATAACTTCTCTGGACAATGAAGCTGAATTGCCTTATAATAAAAAGTTGACAGAGTGTCGTACAGGCACTTCTGAAGTTGCTAGACATGGTGTTTCGGCGGATGATTATTAACGATCTGTCCAGGAAGACGGTTTTAATGTCAATCGGAAGTATAATGGCGCGGCGGACGAATCATGAATGGCTGAAGCCATGATTGCTCTACGTCAGAAGCAAGAATCCTTCTCCGGACAATGAAAAAACGAGGACGCCACATGCCAAACAACAGTTTGAACCTGAAACGAATCATTTTCGTTGCCGCTGCAATCTACGTTGCTTTCATCATATGCTTCTACTTTCTGGCCGGGGATCAGCTCAGGCTTCGTGATTCCCGCGGGAATACCGAATTGCCTGCGGCGGAAGCGGGTACTGTAGTGCTGTGCCGGGGAGCCATGGTCGAGCAGATGATGCAGGTGAAGATCCAACGCTTGAACAGCATTTCCGTGCAGTTCGGCGGGTATTACAGGGAGAATTCCGGACACATTACGATGGAGCTTTGGCGTGACGAAGAATTACTGATGCAGCAGAGCTTTGACGCATCGAAGATCCAAGAGGGAACGGTACTGACTCTGCGCGCAGAGCCACCGATTGAGAGCGTTTACGGTGTTCCGCTGATGATCCGTATTCGCGCTGATTCCGATCCGGAAAGCGCTGTGACACCGCTCATGAGCATGACGTCAGCGGATGATGGGTCCGTTCTTTATCTGAACGGGGAGTCAGTGAAAGGAATGCTTTGCTTTTCTGCGCAGGGAACGGACTACATATGGACGGGCTTGCACTACTGGAAAATCGCGGCAGCTTTCGGATTGCTTCTGGCATTGTTATCTATTGTTGTTTGGCATCGTTTCAGCAAAGGAAAACGAAGCTTTATCATCAATGCCATTATTGCACTGCAAAAGTACCGTTTTCTGATTCGCCAGCTGGTTGCCAGAGATTTCAAGACTAAATATAAGCGCTCTGTGTTGGGGGTAGTCTGGAGCTTCCTCAATCCACTTTTGATGATGATGGTGCAGTATTTTGTGTTTTCAACCGTCTTCAAGAGCGATATACCGCATTTTGCCGCATATCTGATCATCGGGACGGTTATGTTCAACTTCTTTTCAGAGTCCTGCAGCATGTCGCTGACCTCGATCTTGGGAAATGCCGGGCTGATCACCAAAGTTTATATGCCGAAATACATCTATCCCCTAACCAGGACGCTTTCTTCCCTAGTGAATCTGGCGATCTCCCTAATCCCAATGGTGATCGTCTGTCTGGCGACGGGGGTGCATTTTGAAAAGAGCGCGATCCTGGCTCTTTATTTCTTCGCATGTCTGTTTACCTTCTGCCTGGGACTGGGAATGCTGCTGGCTGCATCCATGGTGTTCTTCCGGGATACTCAGTTTCTGTGGAATGTACTGAGCATCATGTGGATGTATGCCACGCCGATCTTTTATCCGGAGACGATCCTCTCTGGCCGTTTCAGGGTGGTCTTACAGCTCAACCCTCTATATTACTTTCTGAAAAGCGCCCGAATGTGCGTGTTGGACGGCATATCACCGGAACCTGTGATGTATTTTCGATGCCTGGTGATCGCGCTGGCGATGCTGTTAGTAGGAGCCATCGTGTTTTATAAGAAGCAGGATAGATTCGTCTTGTATTTATAAGGAGACCGCAATGCTCGAGACGATGATAGAGGTCAGGGATGTGACCATGCGGTTCCACATGAATACTGACAGGATCATGTCACTGAAAGAGTTCGTAACGCGGAGACTGACGGGTAAGATCGCGTATTCCGATTTCACTGCGTTGGATCGTGTTTCATTCGATGTGAAGCGGGGAGAGACGCTGGGGCTGATTGGGCGGAACGGCGCCGGAAAAAGTACGCTGCTCAAGGTGATCTCCGGTATCCTGAAGCCGACCGGGGGGTGCGTCGCTACTAACGGCAACGTGGTCCCCATGTTGGAACTGGGAAGTGGCTTCGATATGGACTTGAACGGACGGGAGAATATCTTCCTGAACGGTGCGATTCTGGGTTACAGCGAAGGATTCCTGAAAGCGAAATACGATGAGATCGTAGATTTTTCGGAACTGGGTCAGTTTATTGAAATGCCGATCCGCAACTACTCCTCAGGTATGCTGGCGCGGCTGGCGTTTTCCGTGGCATCTGTGGTAGAGCCGGAGATCCTGATCGTGGACGAGATACTCTCAGTGGGTGATGCCGGGTTTCAGGAGAAGAGCCATGCTCGAATGATGGAGCTTATGGGCGGCGGTACGACGGTGCTGTTTGTGAGCCATGCGATGAATCAGATCCGGGAGATGTGCTCCAGGGCGCTTTGGCTGGAAAACGGAAAACTGAAAATGCTCGGTCCGGCGGACGAAGTATGCCATGCATATGAATCAGATTTGTCATGATGCGCATAGGAGGTGGACCCGGTCATGACTTTCGGGAATTTCACGTTTACGGAGACCCCGATTTCCGGTGTGTTCATCATTGATACCGTTACCTTCGGAGATGAGCGCGGCTATTTTACAGAGACATATAAGAAATCCAATTTCGATGCTGCGGGCCTTATATACGATTTCGTGCAGGACAACCAGTCCGGCTCCCGAAAAGGCGTTCTCCGCGGCCTCCATTTTCAGCGGACGTACCCCCAGGCGAAACTGGTGCGAGTGCTGATGGGCGAGGTGTTCGACGTCGCTGTGGATCTGCGCAAAGGCAGCGATACCTATGGAAAATGGACCGGGTGCTATCTCAGCAGAGATAATAGAAGGCAATTCCTGATCCCTCGCGGGTTTGCCCACGGCTTTGTGGTCGTCAGTGATTACGCGGAGTTTGCCTATAAATGCGACGAACTATACCATCCGGAGGATGAGGGCGGTATCGCATGGGATGATCCTGATATCGGTATCCTGTGGCCGGAGCTCGAAACGTATATACTGAGCGAAAAAGATAAGCGATTCCCCACTCTTGCAGAATGCAGAATAGAATTTGAGGTTTGATCCATGCCCTCAGTTACAACGGATCGGAAGAATCCGGAACGGCCTTCCGAAATGCAAAGTGAAATAACGGAAAAACCGCTGATTTCCATCCTGATGGCAGTCTATGAGCCGCGTATGGACTGGCTCGGGGAACAGCTGGATTCATTGAACGCGCAAACCTATCCGCATCTTCGACTGTACATCCGCGACGACTGTTCGACCACCGTGTCCTATGAGGATATCCGCCATCAGGTGGAGGATCGCATCACCGCATTTCCGTTTACGATTGAAAGGAACGGGAAGAATCTCGGCTCGAACGCGGTGTTCGAATCGATGATCCGGGAGGCGGAGGGAGATTACTTCGCGTTCTGCGATCAGGACGACATATGGTTTCCGGAAAAGCTGGAAACGATGCACGCAGCGATGGAGCGTGAAGGAGCGGTTCTGGCGTGTTCCGACATGGTCATTATCGACACTGGGGGAAAACAGATTGCGAGCAGCATCACCAAGGTTCGGAAGCGTCATGTTTTCCGCTCCGGGGAGGGACTGGCCCCCTCGCTGCTGGTGAGGAATTATGTGACAGGCTGTGCCAGCCTGTTCCGCGCGGATATTGCAAAAGCCGCGATCCCCGTTTGCCCGGATATGGTGCACGATCATTATCTTGCTATGTGCGAAGCGCGGGAGGGGAAGATCGTATCTCTGCCGGACAGACTGATCCGATATCGTATCCATGGCCAGAGCCAGACGCGGGTGATGGCCGGCGTAACGGATAAAGAGAGCTATTACCACATTCGCATCGAATCAATGGTCCGGCGGCTCAAGTGGCTGCAATCCCGTTTCTCTGAGGACGAGAGCTTGTCGGAGGAGATTGCGCAGGCCCTCTGCTGGGCAGAGGCCCGCTCTCGAAGTTTCCGGGGGGATCGTACCGCCAGGAAGACCGTTTGGAAATGTCGGCGCTTCAGCCCAACGGCGAGCCTCTTCGAGGTGGTCATGGCGGACAAGCCGGAATGGCTGTTTATGTGGTGTATTCGTTTAATACGAAAGAATCTAATTTGACGGGAGCAGTCAAATGAGGGTTTTGGTAACGGGTGCCGGAGGTCAGCTTGGCAGCGCCGTATACAGAGAACTGGAACGCCGGGGCTCGGATGCTTCAGGAGCTGACCGTTGTTCTATGGATATCACGGAGAAGTATGAGGTTTACCACGCAACCGATGAGGGCGGGTACCTCAGCTGGTGCGATTTCGCCCGGGAGATCTTCCGGCAGGCCGGGCGGGGCAACAAGGTGATCCCGGTGACTACAGCGGAGTACGGCCTTGCCAAAGCTGCCCACCCGCTGAACAGCCGATTGGACAAAAGCAAATTAGACGAAATGGGCTTTACGCGCTTGCCGGATTGGCGGGATGCTTTGGGACGGTATATCACGGAGCAAAACAAAGTAGGAGACTGTGTGCGTGGAGAAAGACAATACCGAGGAAAAGAGTGCTGCTGAAGCGGTTCCCGGGGGGGAAGCCCCGGCTATCCCGGATTTTTCAGGATTTTTGGCGACCTGCACGTCAACGGGCGGTGTGCTGCATGGCGGGGCGCTTCTTCCCGGCAGCGGAGAAAAACCCGTTCTGCTGGTGAGCCATGAGCTCAGCCTGACCGGTGCGCCCGTCGTTCTTCTGTATATGGCACAGACGCTGAAAAGGCTGGGGATGCAGCCAATGGTGATCTCACCTAAGGACGGGCCTCTGCGGACACCCTTCACCGGGGAGGGGATCCCGGTGGCGACAGTGCCGGCGCTGTTTGACACCGATCTGATTTCCCGTGGGGCGGAGCTGTTTAGCCTGATCGTTTTAAACACCGCGGCTTCTGCCCGAGCGGCGGACATGCTCAACGGAGCGGGGACCCCTGTCCTGTGGTGGATACACGAGGCTGAGGTGTATTACAATGTCAGTTTCGTGTGGGAAATGCCGTATTATCTGCACGGGAATATCCGCGTCGTTACGGCAGGGCCGCTGGCCGGGAAGCACCTGCTGGATCATCGGGCTTTTTATCCCCGGGAGGAGTTCCTGTATTGGATCCCTGATGCTGCATCGGCCAAACACCGATCTGGTGAGTCTGCGCTTTTCCCCTTTACGAAGGGGAGAAAGGTCTTCGCCCTGGTGGGATCTGTGGAATCGCGCAAGGGGCAGGATATCCTGCTGGATGCCATAGAGCTTCTACCGGAGGAGACCCTTCAGCGCTGCTGCTTCGTGTTTGTCGGGCAAGCGTATGACCGCGATCTCGCCGGACGCATCCGTGAAGCAATCGGCAGACGCCCGGAGAGTGTGCAGTATATCCCACAGATCGAGCGGGAGAAGATGCCGGGATTTTACACCGAGATCGACTGCCTGATCTGCGCCTCCAGGGACGATCCAATGCCAGTCGTCGTCACTGAGGCGTGCCAGTTTTCCAAAATTGTGATCTGCTCTGAGCACACGGGCTCCGCCCGCTTCTTGGAGCAGCATGAGGCGGGGTTGGTTTACCGAGGCGACGATCCCGATGCGCTGGCAGAGTGCATACGGCGTGTCTGCGGAGAAAACGGCGACGAATTCAAAACCATGAGGCATCGCGCGCGGGAAGTCTACCTCATGCATTTTTCCGCCGAAGCCTTTGAGAAAAAGCTCAGGGAAGACATCCTGCCATGGGCGGCACGGATCGGCAGCGAGGGCGTTGCTTTTGCCTGGAGCCAGCGCACTCTGCTGCCGGAGGAGATTGAACGAGCGCTGTTCACCTGTGAGGCCCAAAGAAAAACGGAAGCCGAGCGGGGCTCCAAAACATTGCGCGATCAGGAGGCGCTCATCCGAGACCTGGAGACCGTGATGCACGCCCAGGCGGGCACCATCGAAGAGCGGGAGCACCGCATCCGTGACCTGGAAACGCATACAGAAGCCCAGGCGGGCACCATCGAGGAGCGG
>JAEEGG010026575.1_pt1 | contig 11037 bp, 10 predicted proteins | sample 9134161 | NCBI WGS metagenome assembly JAEEGG01 (sample SAMN16246543, study PRJNA631951) | gut metagenome | biome: gut microbiome; feature: rumen; material: CR-attached | host: Bos | place: Iran: Karaj | collected 2018-10
GGATTGTTTCCGAGGGTCGGAGAATGACGTGCTTCAACGTTTCATAGATGCCGCTGAGGCAAATCAAGCGAATCAAATTATAAGGGTTTGCTCGGACAATCCATTTTTAGAATTACACTCCATCATTAAGCTTGTTTCTTTTGTCAATAAGATCCAGGAAAAGGTTGATTATGTGAGTTTTATGGTTAATGGAATACCTTCCATTAAGACCCATTATGGCTTTTGGACGGAGTATGTTACTCTTGATGCTCTAAAACGGGTCAAGTCCATGACTTGTGAAAGCCTCTATCATGAGCACGTTACAAATTATATATATAGTAATTCTGATAAGTTTGAGATAAAATGGATAGAAGGTCCAGATGTGATTAATACCCATTCTGACATCCGATTAACAATTGATACTCAGGAAGATTTCTTTAATGCGCAGAATATATATGCTGGTGTATGTAAAGGAAATCCATATCCAACGATAGATGATATTGTATCTTATCTTGATAGACATAATAATTATTATGCTTCTATGAAAAGTCAAATAGAACAAAACAGTAAATAATATGAAACATACCTACATAATTGGAGAGATTGGTCAGAATCATAATGGTTCTGTAGATATTGCAAAATTAATAGTGGACTTAGTATGTCGTCCTATTAGGGAGGAGGTGTTTGGATTAGACCTTGCTCCAATAGATGCCGTAAAACTGACTAAGCGTGATCTTAATGAGGAACTGTCGGCTTCACAAATGAATCGCATTTATGATACTCCCAATTCCTTCGGACGTACATACGGAGAGCATCGGGCTGCTCTTGAACTCTCTGATGATGAACATCTTGAAGTTTATAAATATGCAAAATCAAAGGGACTTGATTTCGTCGAGACACTTTGCGCAAAGGGGTGTCTTTCATTGTTGAAGCTCTTTACTCCTGACTACTTGAAGGTGGCCAGCCGTGACCTTACAAATATTCCTTTGTTGGAAGCAATGGCAGAGACGAAGATTCCAATCATTCTTTCTACAGGAATGGCGGGCAAAAAGGAATTGGATGAAGCATTGGTGGCTATTACTCGTTATCATTCAAACATCTCTATCCTTCATTGTGTGTCGCAGTACCCAACAGCCCCTGACAATCTTAACTTGAAAACAATTACCTATTTAAAGGAAAATTATGGACAATATAGGATCGGCTTTTCTGATCACACTATAGGAATATCAGCTCCTCCTATTGCAGTTGGAATGGGAGCGGAAATAATAGAAAAACATATTACAATAGATCGCCACATGAAAGGCACTGACCAAGCCGGTTCTCTTGGTCCAGAGGGCGTGTATAGGATGGTGCGTGATATACGAATCGCGGAAAGATGGTTAGGGAAGAAAGATTTATATATAGAAGAAAGTGTTGCATCTTCCAGAGTAAAACTTGAGCGCTCAATAGCAACACTTAGAGACATGAGAGCTGGCGAAATCATTCAACAGGGAGACCTTCATATGCTTTCTCCTGGAGATGGTTTTAAATGGAACCAGTTGGGTGAAGTAGTAGGGAGGATGTTGACAACAGATGTCCCTCAAAATGAAATTATTTATCCTCAATTTCTGAAATAATTATCTATGCGCAAGATTCCAAAACTGATTCTCACAGATATAGATGGTGTTTGGACCGACGGGGGAATGTATTATGATCAAACAGGTAATGAATGGAAACGTTTTAGTACTTATGACGGAGGTGGTGTTAAAAAAGCTCATGATAATGGCATTCCTATAGGAATAGTCACAGCTGAGAATACGACAATAGTTGAGAATCGCGCTAAAAAGCTTAACGTTGATTTCGTCTTTCAAGGTGTTAAGGATAAATTGAGGGAGGTTTCACAGTTTTGTGCTTCTCAAGGAATTGATTTATTGGATGTGGCTTATATAGGCGATGATGTTGGTGATTTAGATTTGTTGAAAGCTGTTGGATTTAGCGCGATACCTATTGGCGCATATATCACAGGTCATATTACACCTTCTTATATTACCAAGAAACGTGGCGGAGATGGGGCTTTTAGGGATTTTGTTGATTGGATATTTGAAAGAGAAGAATAAAAGGCACGTAATCCGCAGTATGCGAGGGCATAGCAACTGGTATTGTCATTGTCCATTTTTTGGGGCGCAGGGGGATTGTCCGTGGATAGCCCTCACAAGCAGACTAACCAAATATCTTAGTACAACGGAACATGAAGAATGCCAGGTCATTGACCCCATGCACCTGTGCTCTCAATCCCTTTATCTTTGAATTGAATGATTCGGCAGAGGCGTTGGTAGACCTGTTGTTGAAGTAGTTCAGCACATATTCCCCCTTACTCTTGATGGTGTCACGTACTGAGATGATTGCGTATTCCGGTGATACCCGTTCACCAATTCCGGTGATATCCGTTCACTCGGTTGGTAATCTTCAGTATCGGCGGCAAAGTTAATATTTTTTGCTCATTTTGAGGTTCCTATAATACATTTCAGCCCGTCAACATCTTTGCCCAGTTTTAATGCTATTTCTTCCAAGGTCATGCCGTTTTCCTGCATCATCTGAATGGAGAAACGCAAAAGTCTCTGCTGCTCATTCAACTGAGTCTGCTGCTCATTCAACTGAGTCTGCTGCTCATTCAACTGAGTCTGCTGCTCATTCAACTGAGTCTGCTGCTCACTTAGCTGAGTCTGCTGCTCACTTAGCTGAACTTGCTGCTCAGCCAATTTGCGGTCACGCATCATTATTTCGGTGTCTCGTTTCTCAATGACAGAAAAATACTCATCTTCAACATTCATGTCTTGACGAACATCAGAATCGGTGGTGGCCATAAGCAATCGGTGAACAATATGCTCCATTTCAGCATCGCCAGCATAGAGGCTGTCGTCTAAGTTTAACACCTGCTGGCTTTCCTTGCTTTTGCGGGTCTGATCGAAAATGCTCAACACTTTATCCAATCGTGTGTTGACTTGACCGTGGAGACGGGGAATCTGAACAATGACGCTGTCGTGGGTCAAGCTATCAACAAACGGGTCGGGCAGTCCCTTAGTGACGGGACGATCCTCGTAGTCAAAAGCCTTATGCTGGACATACAGGACTGGTTCTTCGATGTCACCTACTTTGTGACCCAACAGGTAAATAGCTACCATGGGCAGGGCGTGGCAGTCGTGCCCTTCGCCAATGACATTTTTCGGGTTCTGGTATTGAACGCCTAAGTACTGACGGAAGCGCAACGTCTCGGTTTCAAGCCAGGTCTTCTGAAGCTCCACCAATATGAGCTGTTCCGAACCGTCACTGTTCCGAACCGTCGCTCCAAAGTCGATGCGGAACACTGAGAATGTGTCACGCTTTGTGTTAGCATATTCATGGGGGCGTACCTCAACGTGGACAATATCCATCTTCAACAGAGCCGATAGGATTGTCCGTGCTATGCGTTCATCTTCCATGAGATACTTGAACACAATGTCATAAATCGGATTTGCAATTGTTACCATATACTGTCCTGTGTACTGATACTACATTTTTCATGTCGTTATCAATTGTATGCTGTAGTTGTTCTCATTCTTCACTCACCCACTCATCAATGTTGTGGGTCTCGGGACTGAAATTGATGCCTACTTTTACTACGCGCTGGCCGTCTTTCTGGTATGCGAGGGCATAGCCGCGATCATTGATCTGGGCCAGGGCTTCAGCGGCTGTCTTGCCGTATTTCAGTTCAAAAACATAAACAGCAGCGGGCATTTTCAGTACAATATCGGCACGGCCTTTGGCTGTTGCCACCTCTGGCTGTACGTCGGCACCAAAGGCCACAAGCAAGGTATAGAGAAGTGCCTGGTAATGACGCTCATTATCATTGGAAAGTTGATAGGATACGCTGGAGTAGAATGTTTTTATCGCCTCAACAAACGCTGGCAGGTCGTCATCTTCCTTAAAATCCTGATAGGACATGTACAGCCAGTCGCGTTCAGATGCTTTTCCAGGATTGGCGTATTCAAACAGGCTGTTAGCAAAGCCACGACGGACTTCCAAGTTGGGGAAGCCTAAGACATAGGTGTCACGTTGGCGGTTATAGTCCTTGATGGTCAGATAGCCGCTCTGATAAAGCACTGGAACAGGATCGGCCACATGCTCCACCGGCTGGTCGAAACGGGTTGACATGCAACTGATGCCATCCAGATCACGAAGATCCATCTTGAATTTGTGGATGAGCTTTGTCAAAAACGTGGGTGTGGCAGTGCCAAACCAGTAAGGTGACAACTTTTGACTTTTAAATGCATTTAGCAGACTGAAAGGATTGTATATGTCCGTCTTTTGTTCGCTGAAATGATAACCGTCGTACATCTGCTTCAGTTCCTGAACCATTTCATCGTAGCTTTCCCCATATCTTTGAGCCAGCATCTCAATATCGGGCCGCATCTGTGTGGTCAGTTCCTCTTCACTAATGCCGCAGAGAGTGTCGTAGAATGGTACCATGCTGATGTTTTCCAAGTTGTTCAGTTCGCTGAAGATGCTCATCTGCGAAAACTTCGTGATGCCTGTCAGTAAGACAAACCTCAGCCATGGGTCGGCTTCCTTGATGGGACTGAATAGGTTGCGCATCTCCATCCTCACGCCATCCTGTTCGACATCATTGTCGATGTGCTGCAGCATAGCCGAATCGTATTCGTCAACGAGTATCACCACCTGACGTCCTGTCTTCTCACAAGCAGTCTTGATGAGGCGGGTCATGCGCACATTGACGGGATAATCACCTTTCTCCAAACCATATTCCTTTTCGAACTCTGACAACTTATAGTCAATGGCCTTGCTGAGCAGGTCGCGCGTCTCGAACTTTCCTGTGCTGAAGTCGAAGTGCAACACGGGATAGCGATTCCACTCCTTCTCTAACTGTTCAATGGCAAGTCCTTCGAACAACTCACGTTTTCCTTCGAAGTAGGCTTTCAGTGTGTTCACCAACAGGCTTTTCCCAAAACGGCGCGGGCGGCTGAAGAAATAATAATTACCATTCCTTATCAACTGGTATATCAGTGCCGTCTTATCAACATAAAGATAGCCGTCTTCGCGAAGTTTCTCGAAGCTCTGAATTCCTATTGGATACTTCTTCATTTCCATAAATTGTCTTTCTTTGCGGCAAAGATAGGAAGAAAAAACGAAACAGCCAAGGAAATGGGGTGGAAAATACGGGGAATCACCCGTACATCCTGCGTACCAAAGGTGCTATGGCTGTGGGGACGCGGCCCTGGATGCTTTGTCCTGATTGTAGCAGCTGGCGCACCTCGGTGCTGCTGATGTCGAGCAGGGCGGTATCGGCAATGGTAACATTGGAAGGAAGTGATGGGCGGTCGATGGTGCTACCACGACGGGGATAGATGACGATTTGATAGTCGCGGAGGATGTCGTCAGCCTTGTACCAGCGATGGAAGTTCTGCCAGTTGTCACCACCTATTATTAATATAAAGGTGTGGTCGGGGTAGTCGTGACGCAGATGCTGCAGGGTGTTCCAGGTGTAGCTGGGCTTCGGCAGATGCAGTTCGTAGTCGCAGGCTGCCAGTCCTTCCTCGCCATGCAGGGCGACACGGGCCAGCTGATAGCGCAGGCGGTCGTCGAGCAGGTCGCTGCGTCCCTGCTTCAACGGGTTCTGCGGAGAGACCATGAACCACACCTCGTCGAGCCCGGCCAATTGGCGTAGCTGGCGGGCCAGGGCAATGTGGCCGTTGTGGATGGGGTTGAAGGAACCGCCGAAGAGACCTATTCTGGGGGCTGTCAGCTGCTGGCTATTAGCTGTTGGCATGAAGGAAACGAGTTATGACATTCAAAGTCTCTTTTTGGGCTGTCTCTAAATCGTCATTGATAATCACTGTATCAAATTGCTTCGCGAAGGTAAGTTCATACGAGGCTTTAGCCAATCTTGTTTCTATCGCCTCCTGACTGTCAGTGGCTCGTCCTGTCAACCTTTTTCGAAGTTCATCAATTGATGGCGGTTGTATGAATACGCTCAACGCGTCATGACCATAGAACTGCTTAATGTTCACACCTCCTTTAACGTCGACATCAAATATAACATTCTGCCCAGCGTTCAGTTGCTTCTCGACCTGTGATTTAAGAGTTCCGTAAAAGCGGTTCTCATAGACTTCCTCATACTCAAGAAATTCATTGTTCTCAATTTTACTCTTAAACTCTTCTGGTGACAAGAAGAAGTACTCCACCCCGTTTTGTTCTGTTCCACGGGGAGCGCGCGACGTGCAGGAAACAGAAAAGCACAAATTCAGTTCCGGGTGTTCCTGCATCAGCCAGTTCACGATTGTAGACTTTCCACTTCCTGATGGTGCACTAAAGATAATCAACCTTCCTCGGTTCACATTTATTACAGGTTTGTTGTCCATAACTTCTTTTATTTTTTTATCAGAGCTCTCCTTTGGCAAAGCCGGGAGGGGTTTACAACGCATTCAACACCTGTTCCTTGATCTGTTCCAATTCGTCTTTCATCTGGACCACGATGTTCTGCATCTCGGCCTGGTTCGACTTTGAGCCGGTGGTGTTGATTTCACGGCCCATTTCCTGGGCGATGAAGCCCAGCTTCTTTCCCTGGCCGTGACCGTCACGCATGGTCTCGCGGAAGTACTTCAGGTGGTTGGTGAGTCGCTGTTTCTCTTCGCTGATGTCGAGTTTCTCGATGTAGTAGATGAGCTCCTGTTCCAGTCGGTTCTTGTCGTATTCCACTCCGGGAATCTGCTGCAGTCCGTCCACGATGCGCTGCCGTATCTTCTCCACGCGGTTCTTTTCGTAAGGCTCAATCTCAGCCAGCAGTCGCTCGATGTTGTCTATCTTCTCACCGAACTTCTTCTCCAGCGCGGCACCTTCCTGTTTGCGGAAGTCCACCAGTGCTTCGATGGCAGTCACTACTGCCTGCCGCGCTGCTTCCCATTCTTCCTCGCTAAGCACCTCCTGCTCGGTCTTCGTCAGCACGTCGGGCATCCGGGTGAGCGTCTGCATCCAGTCCTGGGGCTCTGGGATGCCCACCCGCTCAGTGATGCTCTTCAGCTGGTTATAGTAGTTTTCTACCAATGCCGCGTTCACTGGCGTTGCGTCTACTCCCGTATCTTTTTCTATCCACAGGCTGAAGTCCACCTTGCCACGCTCCAGTTGTGCGGCAATCATCTGGCGTATTTCCATTTCCTTCTCGCGGTAGAGCGGTGCGATGCGTGTCTGCAGGTCCAGCTGCTTCGAGTTGAGCGACTTGATTTCGGCGTTTATCTTCTTGTCTTTATAGGCCACGACCGCCTTACCGTAGCCCGTCATTGATTGTATCATTGTTTGTTTTTTGTTATGATGTTTCAGTTTTTGGGTATGCGCACCGAGAAGCAGCTGCCCTCCGGCGACGTGTGCTCAAGGCAGATAGTGCCTCCCAGTAGGTTGGTCAGCCGCTGGCAAATGCTCAGTCCCATGCCAGTGGTCTTCACATCGTCCTGCGTGTTGATAAACAGGTCGAAGAGATGCTCCTGATATTCCTTGCCGATGCCAGGCCCCGTGTCGGTGACAGTGAAGACCACGTCTGAGGCTTCAAGCCTGACACCCAGCGTGACACTGCCCTTGACGGTGAAGCAGAGTGCGTTTTTCATGAGCTGTGTCAGCACTTTCCCCAAGGCCATCTGGTTGGTGGCCACGAAGAAGTCGTCGGCCAGCGACGTGTCGAACAGCAGTTCCACGCCCTTCCTTGCCTCGTCTTTCAGATGCTGGCACATCTCACGTCCCACGGCATTGGGCGCTATCATCTCTGTCTTTTCGAGCGCAGTGATGTTCTCGGCTCGCGACAGCTCAATCATGTTTTCAATGATGTTGGTCAGCAACTGTGTGTTTTCGCTGATGCGACGGCTCAAGTCTATCTTCTCTTCCTGGCTCAGTTCCAAGTCCTGCATGGCCAGTACCTCTGAGAAGCCGTTGATTGAATTGAGCGGCGTGCGCATCTCGTGGCTGATGTTGTTCAGAAAGTCACGCTTCACCCTCAATGCCCTTTCGGCCTCTTCCAGTGCCTTCTGTTCCGACAGGTGGGCCTTGGTGAGCTCACGGTTGTGTCGCTGCTGGCGACGGATGACGTAGATGCCCACGGCAATGGTGGCCAGGAGCAGGAGCATCAGGATTGAGACCAGACGGAAGCGGTATATCTCCGTCATGCGCCGCTGGCTCTCCTTGATGAACTGGTCATGCTGCAAGTTACGAACGGTATCGGCAATGCTCTTGCCTCGCTTGAACAGCAGGTAGGCCTGCGTGTCGTTGCCAGCACGGTGGAAGCTATCAGCCTGTAGGGAGTAGAAGCGTGCCTGCTCCCGAAGTCGGCTGATAGCGGCTTCAGTATCCTCCTCGGCCACAGCCGCAACAGGCAGGCACAGGAGGCTGAGCATCAGAAGAAATGCCTTATACAACACGCGTTTGGGTTCGATTGATTCTGATGGTTAGTGTACTGATTTATGCCGCAAAGATAATAAAAAAATGTAGAAACCAAAAATAATAGCAACTTTTTTGCTATCTTTGCGCAGTAATATCGCTTTTTTATGAACAAAACTGACTTCGGATGGCTGGCACTGACGGCCATGATGCCCCACACAGCTGCCGCGCAGGGGGCTACGGCCGAGCGGCCGAACATCGTTTTCATTCTGGCCGACGACATGGGCTACGGCGATCTCTCATGCTTCGGCTCACAGTATGTGAAGACACCCAACATCGACCGCCTGTCGGCTGAAGGCACCACCTTCACCCACTGCTATGCAGGCAGCGGCATCAGCAGCCCGTCGCGCTGCTCGCTCATGACGGGACTGAACACCGGCCACACCCGCATTCGCGACAACCAGTGTCCAGTAGGGGGCATTCAGGGCATGAAAATCAGTCCCAAAGGCGACACCACCTATGTGCGCCGCACCAATCTCATGCCCGAGGACACCACCATTGCCACCGTGCTCTCGGCAGCAGGCTACCGCACTTGTCTTGTCAACAAGTGGCATCTCGACGGCTACGACCCCGGGGCAGCACCCAACCACCGCGGCTTCGACGAGTTTCGGGGATGGACCATCTCGACCGTTCACAGCAACTCACCTTATTATTATCCCTACTACCGCTTCGACGGCGACCAGCTGACGACCATACGCGAGAACCGCAACGACCGCCACGTGCGCCACAACACCGACATCTCGACCGACGATGCCATCGACTTCATCCGCCGTCAGAAGGGAAAGGAGCAGCCGTTCTTCCTCTACCTGGCCTACGACGCACCCCACGAACCGTTTATCATTGACGAGAAGACGTGGAAGACCGAGGGCGTGCCCTTCGACGACAACACACGCCGCTATGTGGCACTCATCGAGCACATGGATGCTGCCGTGGGACGGCTCATGGCCTATCTGGAGAAAGAAGGACTGCGCGAGAACACGCTCGTGATCTTTGCCAGCGACAATGGTGCTGCCATCCAGGCTCCCCTGCCCCAGCTGAACTGCAATGCGGGCTTCCGCGGCCGCAAGGCACAGCTCTACGAAGGGGGCATACGCGTGCCGCTCATCGTGAACCAGCCCGGACGAGTGCCCGTGCGGCGCCTGGCCAACTTGGTCTACTTCCCCGACTTCATGCCTACCCTTGCTCGTTTGGCTGGGGCCACCGACCATCTGCCGCAGAACACCGACGGCATCGACATCTCGCCGCTGTTCTTCGGCCAGCAGGCCGACACCGACCACCGACTGCTCTACTGGGAGTTTCCGGGCAAGCAGCGGGCCGCCCGCTTAGGCAACTGGAAGGCAGTGACCATCAAGAAGGGTGCACCGCTCGAACTATACAACCTGAAGGACGACCCTGGCGAGCAGCACAACCTGGCCGACGAACTGCCCGAAATGGTGGAGCTGTTCCACCGTGCCATGCTGTCGGCACGCACCCCGTCGGAATGCTGGCCCCTGCCTGGAGAATAAACCGTATTCACACCGTTTACAGCTGAGGCTTAGTTGCGTTGTAACTGAGCCTCAGCTGCATCTTAACTGAGCCTCGGTTGTGGCGCAACTGAGGCTCAACTGCAAACAACTGTAATTCAATGGGTTACATACTATATTCATTCTAAGGAAAGAACAAAAAAAGAGTGCGGTATGACTCACTCACTCCGCACTCCTTCCTACTCGATGTCGGTGTGAACCAGAGTGAAAACACTCAGAACAGTTGCAACAGCAACAGACACCAACATGGTCGTAGTCTGAAAATCTAATAACATAATCTTTACCTTAAATCTGTTAACTACTAACCTAATGAATATGACTACAATCTCTCGATTGCAATGCAAAGGTAAGCTTTTTCGTGTGCGAACACAAGACAAATGCGCACATTTTCGGCCGAAACGTGCCATTCGTTGACATATATCAACGTTCCGGCCCTGTGGCAACCAGGTTGTAATCATAAATAAAGCTAATTATCACGTCCTTTCTGCCCATCGTGAGAAAATAATGCGTACTTTTGCGGCCATGAAACGACTGACGACCCTCCTGCTGCTGATGCCGGCTGCCACACTGACGCTGCTGGCCCAGACAGCCGACGACCCCGCGCTGGTGCCTTCCATGAAGGTGAGCAAGACGCTGGTCGACGGTGACTCCATTCAGTATCTGGAGATGTCGCCCATCTACGTCTATCCCGAACCCACCTTCAAGAACAAACGCCAGCAGGAGGCATACGCCCGGCTGGTGAAGAACGTGAAACGGGTGCTGCCCATAGCCAAGGAGGCCCGGGCCATGCTCATCGAGACGGCCGAATACATTGAGACACTGCCCACGAAGAAAGAGCGCGACGAACACCTGAAACGGGTGGAGGCCGCCATTGTGAAGGAGTATAAGCCCAAGATGAAGAAACTCACGTTCTCGCAAGGCAAACTGCTCATCAAACTCATAGACCGCGAGTGCAAGTCTACGGCCTACGAAAGCATCCAAGCCTTCATAGGCCCGTTCCGCGCCGGGGTATGGCAGGCTTTTGCCTGGATGTTCGGAGCCTCGCTGAAGAAGGGGTACGACCCTGATGGCGTCGATCGTC
>JAEEGG010026576.1_pt1 | contig 11037 bp, 9 predicted proteins | sample 9134161 | NCBI WGS metagenome assembly JAEEGG01 (sample SAMN16246543, study PRJNA631951) | gut metagenome | biome: gut microbiome; feature: rumen; material: CR-attached | host: Bos | place: Iran: Karaj | collected 2018-10
AGTCTTAAAAGTTAACGATGATGGCACGTTTATAGTCGGCGAGTCGTCTTGTTCGGCAAGTTGGAGTAGTGATTGGGTAGCGCATACCGCAACCCATAAGTTAAGTGACCATAACTGGACATTTGCCTACACCGATGGAAAAATAAGCTTCTAAAAGGAGAAGATATGAACGGAGAAAGAACTGACGTAACAAGAAATCGCGCAATCATATTAGCGGTCGGCGCAGTCGCGTTCGTGATGCTTATTATCGCTATAAGTGTGGTCATTAGTGTTCTATCAGATGATGATTCCGGCGTCACTTTCGCCAATGAGAGCAATGTCACAAAATCTGAGGACACTTCTATAGAAAAGCATGACTATAAGCTTATTAAGAAACAGTTGCGCGCTGTACTTACGGATAGATATAATCTGCCAGAAAACGAAGAGATTAACGCCCTGATTCGCGAGTCTACTTATCAGGAAAGTGGCGATGATGGCGAGAAGACTATTACGTTTACGTTAGACGTAGAAAATGTTAAGGTTACTTACTATGTTTGGATGATTCAGACTTCAGAAGAAGCATCCGAGGTGTCTTTAAGTTGCGCGCCAGCAAAGGATTCGAAATATCCAGAAACGTTCTGTATAGGTACTGAAGGCCATTCGTCGATTGATGCAAATATGAGCTCTCAATTACCATACCGTTACATCGTAAATGGCGAGGAGAAGTACAAGATCTCACATGAGCCATACGAGCCATACTTGATTTTGAGTATACGCGCTAAATGCGATGATAACGAGGCCGTAAACGTTGCCAAAAATAATGTGAGGGAATGGATTAGTAGTTTTGGCCTAAATCCAGATCAGGTACCAGTTGAAATAGACAAGACTGCCTGTGAGGCATACGAAGATGAGATGATTGAAGGCCAGCACGGCTCACATACTCAAGAAGATATGATGAATCACTTATAAAGTGGTTCACTTGGCGCCATCGCGGCGAAGAATACTAGCAATAGTACGGAAGAAAATCTGGACATCCAGAGCGGGTGTCCAGTTTTGGACATAATAGATATCTAAAGCACGGCGTTCATTAAATGAAATATTGCGGCGACCAGAAACCTGGGCAAGCCCAGATACGCCGGACTTTACGGAAAGAATTAAACCGCGATCACCGTAGTTTTTAAGTTCAGCTGGCTGAAGGGCGCGAGGGCCAATAAGAGAAATGTCGCCCTTGAGGACGTTGAAAATCTGCGGAAGTTCATCAAGAGAGGTATTGCGCAAGAACTTACCAAACTTAGTGTAGCGAGGATCATTTTTGATGTAATCCCCTTGACGGCGATACTTCTCGGACAACTCCGGTTTACCGATTTTAGTAAATGCCTGCTCTGGGGTGAGGCCACTATATTCCTGCTTGATACTACGGAATTTAAGGAGTGGGAACTCGCGATTAAAGCGAGTGAGACGCGTGTCTCTATAGATAGCTGGGGCCTTCGGATCAGTGATTTTTTGAATAACAAATATAATGAGCATCGGAATAGCGGCAACAATTAATAGTAAGACACTGAGGATAATATCAAGTATGCGCTTATAGACGCGTGCAGCGCCGTTTAAAGGCGTTGCGCGGACTAATATGATAGGAGTTGCGGCTATGAATTCAACATTGCCACTGAGCGTAATAATTGAGCTCTCGGAAGGTGAATAATAATATAGAGCATGATGCTCGACGGCAGCCTTATTGGTTTCCTCTATATTAGTTGAGTCAGTATGGATAATTGCGTCTGGACGGAGATTCTTGAGAGCAATATCGAGATTTGGATATTTATGTTTTCGCCACTCACGTGGAATATATTGATTATTAGCTACTACGCCAACAACTTTAAACCCGCTCTCTGGGAAAATACCCATCAAAAGCTGCGTAGTATTTTCACTATTGCCAACGATAACCGTACGAATAAGACCCATATTACGGCGCTGTAACGCGCGGCGAACGCAGCTAATAATCCAACGTTCAAGAATTAGCGCTATGAAGGTAAAGACGAGCGCATAGAGTGCAATAGTGCGAACTGGAAATAGTGAACCATGTGCAATTGAGCTGGACGCAAAGAAGTCATAGGAAATAATAGCCATAATACCGAGGACGGAGCCAATAAAAAGACGCCAGGCCTGGAGACCGCGGCGAGAAAGTACTTTCTTGGAATAGAGGCCGAGACTCGAGAGAATAATTAACCAAATTGGCAGCAAGAAAACAGTGGAAACGATAAAATCTCCAATGGCAGCATCAAAATAGAAAGCACGAGAGTCAATATTAATACGGTAATAGTACGCAAAAGCAAAAGAAAGGACGATCGCCAAGGCATCGCCAATTAACAAAGCAACTCTATATCCGAATCCTGGTTCTTTTCTCATTGGCTATATCATAACATATTTTACAAAATAATAAAAGTTAAATGTCAAGGTCTAGTATCTTGGCAGCCGCTTTAAGAGCGATAATATCATCTCGGATGGACTGCATTTTTTCGGCCGAAAGCTCTTCCCCATTATCTAATTTACGATTAAGCTCGGAAAGCTTCTGCTTAATTAGCTGGGCTGTTTCCTTATGGGTTTCATAGGGAATTACCTCGAGAGAACGGGCGGCGCCAGGGATTTTTTTGAGAAAACCAGCTTCGACGCAATTATCGATATGTTGAGCTACGGTAGCAACAGAGTTGAGTCCAAGTGCAGATTGAATTTCACGGTAAGATGGCGAATACCCATCGTGGTCCACGGTAAAATCGTCGATATACTTAAGAATTGCGGTCTGCTTCTTGGTAGGTTTGTTCATATTTATATTGTATCAAAAAAGTTACACCCCTTACGGGGTGTAACTATCAATCTATATCCGAAAAGCTATTATTTTTTGCGGGATACGGTTAAGAAACCATTGCGTGGATTTTCGTTAACCTCGCGATCTGCTGGGAGGTCGCATGGGGTACCCTTAGCATTCTTCGCAGTCTTGGTGAAGAAGTAAATAGTCTGTGGTTTGCCACCACGAAGAGTTACTTCAGACTTGTGAAGATAATACTTTACACCTTTTGAATTGGTATGTTCGTAAGCCATTTTAAAGCTTTCCTCCGTTAGTTGATACTTTTATCTTATGGCCCCTGTAATATATTGTCAAGAGATTTTAAGGGGTAATTTATAAAATCTTAAGCATTATGAGTGATTTACGAAGAAAATGGCGATTTGAAGAAATAACCAGATAAAGAATCGGACAATAATAACTAGTAGTAAGATGGCGCAAATCAAGATAACGATACCGGATGCGCACGGATACCACATCGGCGAGGCATAATCGTATCGAAATAGATCTGTAGATGGTAATTTAGCATAGGCCGTAACAGTTAACTGATCCGCCTCTGGATATTTGGCTAATTCGTTAACAAAACAGTTAATGTAGTTGATATTCGGGTAACGCCAGCCATGTTTAATAGCTTCGGCATCGCAAATTTCGGCAACTTTTTTATGCACATTGTACTCATTCATATTGCCGCCCTGCTTATCTATCTCTTCCTGAGCAAGACGAAGCGCTTCGTTGGCCTTACGATTATACTGATTTTCAAGATAAAAAGCCCCTGTTCCAAAAATGATTTTCTGTTCCCCGTTTTCGTCAAAATAATTAAAAATGATGTGGGTACGAGTGAATTTTTGTAGTTCATCGAGGGCCTCAGCAATTTTCTCGTCGTCATTTCCAGCATCTGCTTCCATGACGGCATCTTTGAGCTCGGTCATACGAATATGATCAATGCGTAAAAGTGTGGCCGCAACAAAGCACAGCAAAATAAAGACCAAGACTAATTTCCAGGTGTTGAAATGGAATATCTTCGACAAAGCTTGCTTAAGCTTGCTCTTCTTAGCAACTCCACCCATAACTATGTAAATTATAACATATTAGGCGCGGCGCTTGCGGTTGCTATAGATAATAGCGTTGGCTCCAATTAGGGTAATTAGTGCTGTTGCGATTATTTTCGCAATGCTATCGTAGGTCTTTGGCACTTCGGCTTTCTTAGTATAGATGACCGTCGCCTCACAGTCGCTTGTAATGGAAGGAATATGGGCCTCGCCATCGATATGGTAATCGTACTCGCCAATCAAGCTATCAAGCGCTCGTACGTCATAATCATCACCATACTCAACCGTAACCTCTTCGTCGTCCACTAACTGATTGCCATCTTCGTCTATATGGTGAATAGTCACAATAAATGTCTTCTTAGTGTAGATATACGTGACAGTAATATTGCCAGATACAGGACCAGTTTCAGCGTCTTGAGTGTCATAATTGTAGGCGGTCAGTAAATTAGTATTTGGGTGAGCCGTATAGGTATCTCCCCATTCAAGAGTAGTTACCTCATCGTCCGCAAGCTCGCCACCGTTAACATCATGATGTTTTACGGTGAATGTAGCTGTCTTCTTTTTATAGATATAGGTAACTTCCATATTAGAAGTTATAGTGTCGGAGGCGGAATCGCCGTCTTTGAGACGATATTCGTAGTTATTATCTTCGGTGTTCGGAACGGCTGTATAGGTATCACCATGTTCGTAGGTAGTCGTAACATCTGGCTTATACTCGGAACCATCCTCTTTGACATGATGGACAGTGAGAGTATAGGTTTTCTTGGTGTAAGTATAGGTGATGGTGATGTCACCAGAAACAGTATCAGATTCAGGGCCGGAAGCTGTATAGTTGTAGGCCGTCGTAAGATCCGGAGATGGATGAGTTGTATAAGTGTCACCATACAGAACCGTACTAGTTTCGGTAGTGGCTAATTCATTGCCTTCACTATCTTGATGTCTGACAGTGAGAGTGGCGGTCTTGCGAGTATACACATAAGTAACTTCAACATTGCCGGACATTGTGCCAGACACGCTATCGGCGGTAGTGTAGTAGTAATTTGGCGTAAGTGTAGCGCTCGGGTTGGCGTCCCATTCTTCATCATATTCGTATGTAGTAACAGTATCTTCTTCAAGAGTATCTCCGTTATTATCAATGTGATGGACTGTCACTGTGCCAGTTTTCTTTTTGTAATAATATGTAACTTCTAGATCAGAGGTCATTTCACCAGTAGCAGAATCACCTTCTTTGAGATAATTATCATATTTATCAGAGTTTAGATTGCTTGGGCTAGCGGTATAGGTTTGGCCATGATCATAAGTTGCAGTTACGTCACTGTCGAACTGGCTATTGTCTTCGTACAGATGATGAACCGTGAGTGTATAAGTATTAATTTCCCACTGCGCGTAAACTCCATTGGTTAAGACAGCGCGTGTGCCGTTATAATTATCGACGCCCCACTGAGTACCAATTTCGAAGGTTACACCCGAACCATCGGCTTTACTATTCCAATTAAGTAGGTGATAACCAGTTTTTGAGAAGCCACTTTCTGCTTCCGTCGGCATGGTAACGGCATCGTTTTGCTCTAGGTTAATTACGATATCATCACCAGTGCCACCGTTAGCTTTAAACACGACCTGAGTTGGTTCCGGACTTTCTTCCCAGATAGCAACAAGAGTAATATTATTCTGTTCGTCGGCATTGGAAGATTTTACAACCAAGGTTGAGCCCGGATAATATACTTCCCCATCAAGCAGCCAGCCAGCGAACACTTTCCCTTCTGGAATATTGGATGGCATACCAAGCGTAACCGTGGTTGCTGCATCGGTATAATGATTATCGTCAGTCTCAGTCATAGTGCCAGCATCGGTACTATAACTAATCGTGTATGATTCGCCGGTTAACCAGCGCGCAACAAGACGGATGTCCTCTGTTAACTGCGAGCCAAAGTGGAAGTAGGTGCCATCCTCTTTAATCCAGCCACCAAAGACGTAGCCCTCACGAGTAGGCTTGGCAGGCTGACGGCCGGTGGTGCCGTAGTTAATAGTTTGTGATGGAACCTCTGTACCACCGTTGGAATCAAAGGTAATAGTAACCTTGGTCTTTTGTTCCCACTTAGCATAAAGAATGAGATTCTGGCGCGGCATACCATTATCGAAGTCAAATTCTGTACCAGTAATACACTCTGGAGTCGTGAACCAGCCAGTAAAGACCATCGTATCAATAATTTCGCTAGGGCGAGTTGGCTCGTAGTAATATCCGGCTAAATCTTTATGATAAGCGACATCGGTTATCTGCTGGTCCATTGTATTGTAGTTATAGAAATAGAGCGTATATTCAATTGGGTCATAATAGAAGTTATAAACACTGTAATCGCTGGCGTGCCCCTCGTAGCCACTCGGAGTTTGGCTAAGTAAGTTATATCCGTTTAGTGTCTTGCCAGTAAGATTACTAGTTTGATTATTTAGAACAAATGAATGTTTGGCGGATATTTCATAATTGCCAGTGTTCGGGTTTTTGAGCCAATAATTTGCCTGAGTAGTTCCGCTATTGCTCTGAACGGTGCCTTTAAGATAGAAAGTTGCACCGGCAGAACCATCGGTTAGAATATGAGACGTCGTTAATTCAATATTTTTCGATACGAAGTTTGAGCTGGTTGGATTATTATCTTGAGCGACCCAAGCGTACGAGCGAAGTCCGGTTAAGCCATTGTCTTTTGTAAATATGACGTCTGGAATGGAAGGCCACATGGACGAAATATCTTGGCCCATGCGCGCCTGAAAACTATAACAATCAGCAAAAGCATACTGATTGCCGTTTCCGTCTACAAAATAACCATCAATCAAGCTTGGTGCAACATGAGTATTATTGGAAGAGCTTTGTACATAAGCGTTGCTGCCGCTTGAATTAAGATATGTAAAACGATAGCGACGGTTATATAACGTATCGATTACGAAATTAACTGTATAGACTTTCATCTTTAGATAAACGTTCACGATCGAAGAGCCATCACCATGGATAATTACGCCAGTGTCCGTCTTGTCATATTCGTAATATTTGTATTTATCTTGGCGCAAGAGATTATTGATGGTGGTCTGCGAAACAGTAATAGTGCTGCCGCTTCTACCCGTTAAGTCGCTATAGTCGGCTACAGCATATCTACCTTCTTCGTATGTACCTTCGTCGTCGAGAACTTCGTACCAGTAGATAACGCGGTACGGCGTGTTAGTGTTTGCGGTCCAGTGAGCATATAGTTCTGTATCGGCCGTAATTCTATTATTAAAGTTAAAGCGATTGCCGCCAGTTGCAGAGGTATACCAACCAGCGAAAGTATAGCCGGCACGAATGGGATTACTTGGCTGAGTGACGCGCTCGCCAGATTTTACGTAAGTTGATGGCGTAAGTGAAGCGACGCTTTGATAATCATCATCTTCATCGTTAGCATTAAAGAAGACCCATTTAACGCCACGAATAATTGGGTACAGTTTGATATCCGTCGTGCCAAGAGTAACAGATTGGCCGACGTCACCAGCAATAATTTCCTCATCCGTATAACCAGCTTCGTCCTTGACGGTGGTCCAGGCGCTAATGTAGCGACCAGCGGTCACTTCGAAATAGACATCATTAACAGTGATAACGGCACCTTCGAGTCCTTTTTTAGTAGAGGTAATATTACCCTCGTCGTCATGAAAGATTACACTATAAGTTGGCTCAGAGAAGAGCGCGTCTAGACGGATAGTTTTATCCTCGGTTTCACTGGTCGGAATGGCAACTATTTTATTGTGCCCAGAGAAGACGCGACCACCATCATCGACCCAACCAGAGAAGTATTCCCCATTCTTGGTTGGAACGGCCGGGGCATAGAGAAAATCGCCATTTTTAACAACTTGAGAGCCGACTTTTTCATCGTCGACATAGTATTCATAAGTGTAGCGAGCATATTTTTGCTCGTCGGTATTCGTAGTAGGAACGATGGCAAAAATCGAGAATGATTCAGTAGCGAACGACAACTTATTTGATTCAACGGAAACTGAAGCGTCAATTTTTTCGATATGACCGTTTTCGTTGAGATGAATAATATCGTAGGTGGAGGAAGCTACGTCTTTCTTGAGTTCGATACTAATATTAACATCGTTTAGAGGTTCTACTTCTTCGTCATCTTTATCCCAGAAGGAAATATCTAACACATAAATGTCGGCCGTAGAACGATCCGTCATCATGGAAAGATTTTTTGCGAAACTGCTTTCTATACGCGTAACATGCATAGAAACTTTTTGCTTAAAAGTTCCTTTTGGTGCGCTTGCTATAATACGCGCAGTCTCACTGTTTACCGTCCAACTAGTTTTTGAAAATCTAGACTCATCAAAGATGGCATTTGTTTGGTATATTTTTACGCCACTAAATATGGCGACCAATATCGCAAAAAGAGCAACAAGAATGCCCGTCTTTTTACGATTGCGAATTGACCTCCTGTGCACCGTATAATGCTCCAATATATTTTTACTTATAAAGTATAACATAAACGCTTTGGCGTAGCAAATAAAACATTAGCATTTATATAGGGTATAATATTTGCATGAGAATTTATTTTTCTGGAATTAGTGGCACGGGGATTGGTCCTCTGGCAGAATTTGCCCAAGATGCTGGATTTGAAGTATTTGGATCCGATCTACAGCGTGGCGCAATCAGCGATGAGTTAGACAATCGCCAGATTGATGTGTTTTATGGCAATCAGGATGGAAGCTTTTTGCAGAAAAAATATGCAGAAGGTGATATAGATTGGCTAGTTTATACATCTGCTTTACCAAAAGATCATCCAGAATTGAGACTTGCAAAAGAGCTCGGAATAAAGTGTAGTAAACGTGACGAGTTTTTGGCAGAGGTAATTCGTCAAAAAGGCCTAAAAATGATAGCGGTTGCCGGGACGCATGGTAAAACAACTACCACTTCGATTATCATCTGGACAATGCTGCAATTGGGTATACCGGTTAGTTATCTAGTTGGTTCAACGCTCGGTTGGGCAAAAAGTGGCGTTTATGACGCAAACTCGGAATACTTTATATACGAAGCTGACGAATACGATAAGAACTTCCTTGCTTATCACCCATATATTGCAGCTCTAACTGTCGTAGATTACGACCATCCAGATATTTATCCAACTCAGGAAGATTATAATGCCGCTTTTGCGCAGTTTGAAAGTCAAAGTGAATATGTTGTAAAAAATACAACATTAGACGAAAGGATTACCCTGGTAGGCGAATTGCGCCGTAAAGATGCAAATATTGCCCTAGAAGTGTTACGCAGAGTTACGGATTTCGACGATGGAAAGATTATTGAAGCGATTAATCGCTTCCCGGGCGTTGGAAGAAGGTTTGAAAAAATAGCTAATGGTGCTTATTCCGACTATGGTCATCACCCAGAGGAAATAAAGGCCACCGTTAACATGGCGCGCGAACTGAAACAACGTGATAATTATAGTGGAATAGCCGTGGTTTACCAACCACACCAAAATACACGTCAACACGAAATTCGACATCTATATAAAGATGCATTCCTTGGCGTTGATAAGCTATTTTGGCTACCGACTTATTTGACGCGCGAAAATCCCGACTTATCTATATTGACACCAGCGGAACTTGTTAATGAACTTGATAATCCAAGTATTGCCGAAGCGGCAGAGCTCAATGATGAATTGGCGGCAAAAATTAAAGATTTACTCGCACAAAAATATTTAGTTGTACTAATTACGGCCGGACCAGCCGATACTTGGTTTAGAAATATTCTTCAGTAGGTTGATAAATACCGAGTGCGTCGTCGGATAATTGATCAGCGGAAAAATTATTTTCGTGGGCGCGAAGGCGGCCATTAATTGAGTCGAGCTCGGTTAGGTATTCGTCCAAAACTTCTTGCGTAACTTCGCCTTCGTTGGAAAAATCTTCGTCGCCTTCATCTTCATCATTGTGCTTCTCGCCGTCGGAAATATAGCCCGGGCGGGAACGATCGAGATAAATATCGCCGGAACTGCGATAAAAATATAGGCTAACCGAAGTAGTAATCATTGCAATAGCAATAGCGCCGAAGCCGAGAATCATAAGATTACGGCCACCATGAATTTGGCGCGGTTTTTCTTCTTCCGTTGTCTGCTCCGGCGTAATATCTTTCTTTTCTTCCTCTGACATCACAAATTATTCCTTAAATCTGTAACGGATTCATAATGCAACGAAATAATACTCTTGAGACGCTGCATACTGGCGTCAACATCAGCGCGTTTAGCGCGGACGAGCTCGAGCTGGCGATAGAATTTTTCTGGCTCGTCTTTGCAATTCATATTTAGAAGATTTTCGAACTCTTGCGAATAGCCGATGAAATCATTTTTGAAACGATCGCGCTCGCTCATGAAAGTAGTCTGCTGCTCTGCTAACGAGGCGCTGGCCATGCCGTTTTTCACGAGACGCAAATTAAGATTAAGCATCAGTTTTGAAGCAATAGTCTCATACTGGCTACCAAGAAAAACACGATTGCGCGCATCGTCTTTTTGAACGCGCTGAAGACGAACTTTTATACTAGAGCAGTTCTGGGAGACGATACCAACTTCTTCCTCGCTGAGCTCGCGATGGTCGATAGCGGTTGCAGATGGAGAAAAAATGAGAATAAGTGCGAAGATAAAAGTTGCGTATTTTATTCCCTTTTGCATATCTTTTATATTAGCACAAAAAGCAGCCGGTTTGGGCGGCTGCTTGAGTTTTATTCTTCCGGTTCGACAATTTTGAGATGACAATCGGAAATCTGATAATCGTCTACCCAAGATGGAGAATTCATCATAAGGTCGACGCCGGAGCCGTTCTTTGGGAAGGCGATAATATCGCGGATATTTTCAGTGTTTTCGAGTACCATGAAGATGCGGTCGATACCAAAGGCACAACCAGCGTGTGGTGGAGCACCAAACTTGAAGGCGCTAAGCATGCCACCAAAGCGAGATTCGACATATTTCTCATCATAACCAAGAATGCCAAAGACTTTGTACATGATTTCTGGATTGAAGTTGCGTACAGCACCCGAGCAAATTTCATAACCGTTCATGACCATATCGTACTGGTCAGCAACGATAGCGAGTTTTTCTTCGGTAGTTTTAGCAGCTTCGAGTGCCTCAATGCCACCTTTTGGCATAGAGAACGGGTTGTGGCCAAAGTCGA
>JAEEGG010026578.1_pt1 | contig 11036 bp, 10 predicted proteins | sample 9134161 | NCBI WGS metagenome assembly JAEEGG01 (sample SAMN16246543, study PRJNA631951) | gut metagenome | biome: gut microbiome; feature: rumen; material: CR-attached | host: Bos | place: Iran: Karaj | collected 2018-10
TTAAGACCATGTGTTAAACTTAAATAGGTAACTTTGCATGAAATATTGTTCATGTCCCTCTCCTCCACGAACCGCAACGCGAGAAGTGGAGGCCTCTTGGACGTGATGGTAAGTAGAGTAAACCATTAAATTATAAATAACATACACTATGGCAGACGCTATTGATATTCGTGAATTAAATGAGAAAATTGAACGGCAGAGCGGTTTCGTCACAAACCTTGTGACGGGTATGAACCAGGTCATCGTAGGACAGAAACATCTTATCGACTCTTTGCTTATCGGATTGCTGTCCGACGGACATATCCTCCTCGAAGGAGTACCTGGACTGGCCAAGACATTGGCCATTAAGACGCTGGCATCTCTCATCGACTCAAAGTACAGCCGAATACAGTTCACACCTGACCTGCTTCCTGCCGACGTCATCGGAACGATGATTTATAGCCAGAAGGACGGGTCGTTCATATCCAAAAAAGGACCGGTTTTCGCCAACTTCGTCCTCGCCGATGAAATCAACCGTGCACCTGCTAAGGTACAGAGCGCTTTGCTCGAAGCCATGCAGGAGCGACAGGTCACCATCAGCACTGAAACATTCCCATTGCCTAAGCCTTTCTTGGTGCTCGCCACTCAGAACCCCATTGAACAGGAAGGCACATACCCTCTTCCTGAGGCTCAGGTGGACCGTTTCATGCTCAAGGTGGTCATCGATTATCCAAAACTCGAGGAAGAGAAGAAAATCATACGCGAGAATATCTCCGGACAGAGCCTTACCGTTCGTCCTGTCATGACTACACAGGAAATCATCGACGCCCGGGAGGTTGTGCGACAGGTTTATCTCGACGAGAAAATCGAACAGTACATTGCCGATATCGTGTTTGCCACACGCTATCCTGAGAAATATGCTTTGGGTGACCTCAACGGACTTATCTCCTATGGAGGCTCACCACGTGCGTCTATCAACCTGGCGCTGGCTGCAAGGGCTTTCGCTTTCATCAAGCGACGCGGATATGTCATCCCAGAAGACGTTCGTGCAGTGGCCCACGATGTGCTCCGACACCGCATCGGTCTCACTTATGAGGCTGAGGCCAGCAATGTCACATCCGAGGAAATCGTCAGCAAGATACTTAACAAGGTCGAAGTACCTTGATACAGTCCTTGATAGGACGTCTACCCTCAGGCATTAATGCTCTGAAAGGACGATAGGCCTCTGACGGGGTGCTAACCCCAGTGTGTCGAACCAATGCTAAAGATTCATTCCAAGTGGAAACATCGGAGATTCTCAAACAAGTAAGGAAGATTGAAATCAAAACCCGCGGACTGTCGCAGAACATCTTCGCGGGTGAGTATCACTCTGCTTTCAAAGGAAGGGGTATGGCCTTCTCTGAGGTCAGGGAATATCAGTATGGTGATGATGTCAGGGACATAGACTGGAATGTCACGGCACGATTCAACAGACCATACGTCAAGGTGTTCGAGGAGGAACGTGAACTCACCGTGATTCTCATGGTTGATGTATCGGGAAGCCTCGACTTCGGAACAATCAGCCAGACCAAAAGGCAGATGGCCACCGAGGTGGCTGCCACCCTCGCTTTCTCTGCCATCGAGAACAAGGACAAAATCGGAGTCATCTTCTTCTCCGACAAGGTCGAGAAGTTTATACCACCCAAGAAAGGCAGAAAACATATACTCTATATCATCAGGGAACTGCTCGACTTCAAACCCACAAGCCAACTCACCAATATCGGAGAAGCGGTCAAATTCATGACCAACGCTATCAAAAAACGATGCACCGTTTTCTTGCTCAGCGACTTCTTCGACCGTCACGAGATGCTACAACAACTCAAAATAGCCAACCACAAACACGACATCGTAGCTGTCCAAATCTACGACCAACGATTGGCTGAACTGCCTGATGTGGGACTGATGAAGGTGAGAGATGCTGAAACAGGAGAGGAAACATACGTCGATACGTCGTCGAGAAGAGTGAGACTGGCTCATCATGAGGCTTGGGTCAAGTACCAGATGTACCTCAAGGACATCTTTACGCACAGTAATATCGACAGTGTCTCTATCCGTACCGACGAGGACTATGTGAAAGCACTTCTGAGCCTCTTTGAAAAACGTAGCTGACAATGAATAGAATACAATCAATACGACGTGTTGCCCTGTCTGCGCTTCTGATGGCTTTGTCCATGGCTTTCGCTGTGGCACAAGTCAATGTGGAGGCCAAAATCGACTCTGTCGCCATTTTTATCGGTGAGCAGGCGCATATACAACTCAAGGTGACTGCCGACAAAGGAACGGTGCTGGAACTACCCGAATACGACTCCTTGAGGCATATCACACCAGGTATTGAGGTGCTTTCGTCTACCGTCGCCGATACGCAATGGATCAATGAGAACAAGCGGTTCACGCTCTCGAAGAACTACACCATTACATCGTTCGACACCACGCTCTACCGCATTCCTCCCATGATGGTGAAGGCTGGAGGTAAAATCTACGAGTCGAAGAGCATGGCGCTTAAAGTCCTCACTTTCGAGGTCGATACATTGCACCCGGAGCAGATAGCAGGCATGAAACCCGTCATGACACCACCATTCGACTGGAATGAATGGAAAGGGGTAGTCATGGGTGCATTGGCTGTGGTTATCCTTACACTCCTGCTCCTCTATGTGGCGGCAAGACTTAACGACAACAAACCCATCATCAAGCGCATCAAACTCAAACCGCATATAGCGCCACACAAGGCGGCCATGCAGAAGATTGAGAAAATCAGGGAGGAGAAGGTGTGGCAGAACGAGGACTCCAAAGAGTATTATACTCGACTTACCGATGCCCTGCGTCAGTATATCAACGAACGATATGGCTTTAATGCCATGGAGATGACTTCAGGAGAAATCATTGAGCGACTCCAGCAAATCGACGACCCAATGGCCATCGATGAACTCAATGAACTGTTCACTACTGCCGACCTCGTGAAGTTCGCCAAGTACAACACCCTCGTCAACGAGAACGACCGAAACCTTGTAACGGCCATAGAGTTTATCAACACGACTAAGAAAGAGGAAAAGGAACAACAGCAACCTACAGAAATCGTGGTGGTCGAGAAAAGGTCGTCCATCATCAAGAGAGTGCTCGTCATCAGCATTATTGTTGCTGCGCTGGCTTTGACCTGTGTGGCGGGATATATCACATACCGCATCATCCTCTTGAATATTTAATTTGAAAGACTATGGTATTCAAAAATCCATATATGTTCGTGCTTTTGCTCGCGCTTATACCATACATCGTCTGGTATGTGCTCAGAAGCAAGAAAAGCCAACCGGCTATGAAGATGCCTGAGGTTGCCAAGTACAGATACGTTCCTCGTACGTGGCGCATGTACCTCATGCACCTGCCGTTCCTGTTGAGAAACATCCTGCTCGCACTGGTCGTCGTTATTCTCGCACGACCACAGAGCAAGAATACATGGAGCGACACGGATGTGGAAGGTGTTGATATCATGTTGGCTGTCGACGTCTCCACCAGTATGCTGGCACAGGACTTCAAACCCAACCGAGTGGAGGCTCTGCGGAAAATAGCCCAGCAGTTCATCGAGAGCAGGCAGAACGACAATATCGGACTGACTATCTTTGCCGGAGAGGCCTACACGCAATGCCCCCTCACTACAGACCATGCCGTGCTGATGAACCTCTACAACGACGTGGATTGCAATATGGCGGCTACAGGTATCCTCGAGGACGGAACGGCTCTGGGAGACGGAATCATGAACGCCTTGCTCAGGCTCAGAAACAGCCAGGCCAAGTCGAAAGTACTCATTCTCCTTACCGACGGTGTCAACAACTGCGGAAATATCTCACCCATCACTGCATCCGAAATCGCAAAGAAGAACAAAGTGAGAATCTACACCATAGGTATTGGTAAAAATGGAATGGCACCCTATCCCCTGCCTACAGGAGGTACCGTCATGATGCCTGTGGAAATCGACGAGAGAACGATGACCGACATCTCTGAGTCTACGGGCGGACGCTACTTCAGGGCCACACGCAATACCGAACTGGAGGAGATTTACAAGGAGATAGACAAACTGGAGAGGACCAAATTCAACGTCAAGGAGTACAGCAAAAGAAATGAACTGTTCGAACCGTTCGCATGGGCTGCGCTCTGTGTGTTGGTGCTGGAGATACTGCTCCGTGTCGTAGCCCTTAGAAGACTGCCATAATGCATGGCATCTCTCGCGAATGAATAGAACCACTTGTGTGGACTCTTTCAATGAAAAAAACTTAGAAGGCTATTATGTTTAGATTTGCACACCCTACATATTTATACCTGCTCATTCTCGTTCCTGTGTTCATCATCATCTACTGGCTTTACCAAAAGAAGATGAAACGGAACCTGAGAAAGTTTGGTGACCCGGAACTGCTCAAGCATCTGATGCCAGAGGTCTCTTTGTTACGACGAAACCTCAAGTTTATCTTGATGATGATAGCTCTTGCGCTTGCTGTGTTCATGATTGCGCGCCCTCAGTATGGTACTCGAAACGAGGAGGTGAAACGCTCGGGAATAGAGGTGGTCATTGCGGTCGATGTGTCCAATTCCATGCTCTGCCGCGACATTCAACCATCCCGACTCGAAAAGGCCAAGATGATTGTCAGCAAGTTGGTCGACCAGTTCGACAGTGATAGGATAGGACTTGTTATGTTCGCAGGAAAGGCCCTTACACTCTTGCCTGTGACATCTGATTACGTGTCGGCCAAGATGTTCCTCGACCAAATGGACCCCTCTGCTGTCAGTCTTCAAGGCACTTCTTTGGCGGAAGCCATCAAGCAGGCCAACAGAGGATTCACCACCACCAAGAACGTGGGACGGGCTCTCATCCTCATCACCGATGCCGAAGACCATGAGGACGGCGCCATAGAAGCAGCCAAGGAGTCCAAAAAGGCGGGAATACGGATTTTCGTACTCTCTGTGGGTACGGAGGCCGGAGGACCTATACCTATGGGCGGAGGCAACTATAAAACCGACAATAACGGACAAACGGTGATCACAAGACTCAACGAGAATGTGGGAAAAGGCATAGCTCAGGCCGGAAATGGTGTGTATATCAACGTGGACCAGACCGAGAGAGCACAGATGCTCCTTTCAAAGGAACTGGACGACATGCAAAAGGCCGACATCTCTGCCAAGATGTTCTCTGAGTATGATGAACAGTTTGTGGCTGTAGCCATACTCTTGTTCGTCGTCCTCTTGGCCGACCTTTGCATCGCTGAGAAGAAGAACCCATTGTTGCGTTTCAATGTCTTTTCCAAGCATATGGGAAAGGATACAGTTGCGAAAGGATGAACAATACTGTAAAAGAATGATGATGAATAGATACATATTGACAATAATACTGGCTGCTTCCTATGTGGCTGCCCAGGCTCAGACCTCCGACCGCGACTATATCCGGCTGGGGAATGCAGCGTACAGGCAGAATGCTTACAACAAGGCGGAGGTATATTACACCAAGGCTCTCGAGAAGAAACCTTCTGCTGAGGCTTATTTCAATCTCGGTAACGCACTCACCATGCAGCGGCAGGACTCCACCGCATTCCAAAGGTACACCCAGTCACTGGAACTGGTAGGAAACAACAACCTGAAAAAGGCCAAAATCTACCATAACATGGGTAACTTGCAGTATGCTTCAAGGAATTACCAGGATGCGGTCGAACTATACAAAGCTTCCCTCAGATGCAATCCCAGCGACAATGAGACACGATACAACCTTGCCATGGCGCAGCACATGCTCAAGAACAATCCAAACAATGGCGGTGGGGGTGGAAACAACAACCAAGACAATCAAAAACAAGACGAAAAGAAACAAGACCAACAGGAACAGCAACAGCAGCAGCAACAACAGCAGCAGAAAAAGAACCAGCAAGACATGAGCCAGGAGGCTGCTGACCAACTGCTCAACTCCGCCCAGCAGGACGAGAAGAATGTACAGCGTAAGGTGAAGGAAAAGCAGAGTGGACAACCACGGAGACTGCAGAAAGACTGGTAAGTAAACGATAGTAAGGTATGAAAAGGGTTTATCTATTATTGACATATTTGTTTGTGATGATGTTGCCTCTCGCTGCCGAAGACATCACCATCATTGCCAATGCACCGTCAAATGTGGAGGTGGGTGACCAGTTCAGGGTACAATACACCATCAACACATTCGACCATACAGACTTCGACGCTCCCAATTTCAAGGGCTTTGAAGTCATCTATGGACCAAGCACATCCAGGCAGAGCAGCACACAAATCGTCAACGGACATTATTCCAGGTCAAGCTCCGTCACTTACACATTCGTACTCTTGTGCAGCAAGACTGGAAAATTCACAATCGGAGAAGCAACTGCTAAGGTCGATGGAAAAACCATCAAGTCCAACACGCTTACTATCAATGTGGCGGGAATAGGACAAGGAAAGCCTAATGCTGGCCAACAAGGAGGAAGCGCCCAGTCACCAAATTCACGACCCACTCGTTCTGTCGGTAGCGTTTCCAATAGCGACCTTTTTATGACTGCGACTGTCAACCGAACCAGCGTCCATGAACAAGAAGCTGTACTGCTTACCTATAAAGTCTATACACTTGTCAATCTCACCCAACTCGATGGTAAACTGCCCAGCCTCGACGGATTCCAAATTCAGGAACTCCCTCTCCCACGAACAAAGCAGTTTTCTGTGGAGAGTTACAACGGACGTAACTACCATACCGTCGTCTGGAGCCAGTATGTGCTCTTCCCACAGCAAACGGGCGACATAGAAATACCATCACTCACTTTCGAGGGAGTGGTGGAACAGGTCAACAGGGCTATCGACCCTGTCGATGCGTTTTTCAACGGAGTGAGCGGAATGATTGAACTGAAGAAAAAGATTGTCACTCCCAAAATCGTGGTGCATGTCAGCCCATTGCCCGAAAAACCTGAGGGATTCTCAGGAGCCGTAGGCTCTTTCAGCATATCATCCTCTATCAACGGCAATGAGTTCAAGACCAATGATGCCATTACCATGAAGGTGAATGTCAAGGGAGTGGGTAACATGAAATTGATTTCCACTCCTACCGTGAATTTCCCCAAGGATTTCGAGGTCTATGACCCGAAGGTGAACGACGACTTCAAAATCACAAATGGAGGATTGGCTGGTACACGCCAGTTCGAGTATCTCGCTGTGCCGAGGATAGCTGGTACTTACACGATACCACCACTCAATTTCGTCTTCTTCGATGTCAATGCTAACGCCTATAAGACCATCTCCACTGAACCATACACCGTTAAGGTGGAGAAGGGAGCTGGTAATTCCAGTCAGGCTGTGTCAGATTTCACCAACAGCGGACAAGCCGTCAAAACACTCAATCAAGACATAAGGTTTATCAAGACCCAGGATGCCAACCCAAGACAGAAAGGTAGACATTTCTTCGCCACGAAGAAGTATTTCTTGGCTTATGCCTTGACTTTCTTGGCTTTTGTGGTCATGCTTTTGCTCGGAAGACGATATGCCGCAAAGAATGCCAACATCGATGTCGTCAAGGGCAGAAAAGCCAACAAGGTGGCAGGAAAAAGACTCAAGGTCGCTGCCGACCTCATGAAGAAAGGACAAACCAATGAGTTCTACGACGAGGTGCTCAGGGCCCTGATGGGATATGTCAGCGACAAACTCAGCATTCCAATGGAGAATCTCAATAAGGAGAATATATCAGAAAAATTGGCTGAGAGGAATATTGATCAGAACTTGATGGATAAGTTCATGAACTGCCTCAATGACTGTGAGTTTGCACGATATGCACCTGGAGACCCTGCCGAGACAATGGACAACACCTTCAATGAGGCTTCCAATGTGATTAGTGAAATGGAAAATATCATAAGGAAAAGGAAATGAGAAAAATATATTTGATATATGTACTGTTGGCCTTCTTTGGTGTACAGGCTCTGACACAAGGTGGCGATAATGGTAAGAACGACAACACGGTGTCGAAAAACCTCAAAAAGGTCAGCATCGTGGAGGGCGCCTCAAAGCAAGCCGCTGACTCGGCATACAGAAAAGACGACTTCGAAACCGCAGCTCAGATGTATGAGTCTTTGCTCGCTATGGAAGGAGAGTCGCCTGTATATTACTATAACCTTGGAAACTGTTATTACAAACAGGATAATATCCCATTGGCTATCATCTGCTACGAAAGGGCCTTTCTACTTGATCCAGGAGATGCCGACATCAGGGCCAACCTCGCATTGGCAAGGGGAAAAACGGTCGACAAGGTGACACCGCCTTCGGAGATGTTTTTCATCACGTGGGCCAAGACCGTGGTCAATCTTATGAGCATCGACAGATGGGCTGTGTTGGCCATCACATCCTTTGTCTTGATGCTGGTTCTCTTCTTGACTTACTTGTTCACCAACACTATCTGGATAAGGAAAACTGGCTTTTATGGAGCTGTTGCGATGCTCTTCCTATGCATCATCGCAAATCTGGCGGCATATAGCCAACACCAAACACTGAACAAAAGAGATTATGCCATCGTCATTGCTCCCAGCATCGTGGTTCGAAGCAGTCCGAATGAGAGTAGTACGGAACTTTTCGTCATTCATGAAGGTTCTAAGGTACACATCGAAGACGAATCCATGAAAGGTTGGCGAGAGATAAAACTGGAGGAAGGTAAAGTAGGATGGGTGCCAGTTGATGCCATCGAGGTCATCTGACCATCCTTTGACGTATGCAGGGTACGCAGGTATCTTGTCTGGAAAGAGACTAATAATCGATAATTGGCTTTGCCAACCTATCGTTTCGGAACAAACAGAACAACAATTATAATATTATTTGATTATGAACATTAACGACTTAAACGAGTTTGATCATGACGCTACCCTTGCCATCAATGGTAGTGAGTCGCTTTTTTGGGACAATGTCATGGGCATCATCACCAACACTTTTGCTTGGTCCTTGCTTGTCGTCGTCTTGCTCATTATAATCTTCCGAAACAATACCCTCAAAAAAGGATTTACTGTTCTTGTCGTCATGGGACTGATGATGGCTTTTGCTGATTTGATTTGCTCTGGATTGGTCAAACCAACGGTGGCAAGATGGAGACCCACCCAAGACCCTCAACTCATGTATCTTATCGATGTGGTGAACAACTACAGGGGGGGGAAATACGGATTCTTCTCGGGCCACGCTTGCAACTCTTTCTCTATGGCCATGTTCCTGAGCTGGCTCTTCAGGTACGGACGACTCACCGCAGTGCTTTTCCTTTGGTCCTCAATCACAACCTTTACGCGCCTTTATCTTGGAGTTCATTACCTTGGCGACATAGTGGTTGGACTGGTATGTGGATGCATCATAGGCATGCTGTTCTATTTCCTGCTTACAAGGTTGCTCAGGAGTAAAGACGAGGTCAAGCTTATTTCGTATCAATTCACTTCTACTGGATACCTCAAGTCCGACCTTAATATGTTTATGGCAGTCGTCTTCTTTAATTATATATGTATTGCAATATTGGCAGTATATAATGGAATATCGTGAACAGAATAACACATTTATAAATGGATCTGATTAAGAATCGAACTTTTGGAGGAGAACGTCCCTTGTTTGCCATCCGTGACACAAAACTCTACAATGTCACTATCACGGAAGGAGAGTCGGGAATCAAGTGCTGTAAGAACATCGAGGCCGAACAATGCCGTTTTATTGGAAAATATCCATGGTGGCATGTCGATGGCTCTCTCATCACGAATTGTGTTTTTGAGGTGGGTGCGCGCTCCGCTATCTGGTATAGTTCGAATATGGTGATGCGCGACACAGTCATTCATGCACCCAAACTTTTTCGTGAGATGCGGAATGTGGAATTGGAAAACGTCACTTTCAACGATGCCGACGAGACACTCTGGAGAATTGATGGACTGAAAGTGAAGAACGTCACGATGCACGAAGGAACCTACCCGTTTATGTTCTGCAACGACGTCTATGTCGATGGACTGAATACTGACTCCAAGTATGTCTTCCAGTATTGCAAGAGGGTGGAGGTCCACCATGCGTTAATCACGACCAAGGATTCTTTTTGGGAATGTGAGGATGTGGCCATTTACGACTCTGAAATCAATGGCGAGTATCTTGGATGGCATTCCAAGAACCTTAAACTGGTTCGTTGCCACATCACAGGAGAACAACCGCTCTGTTATGTGGACAACCTAATCCTTGAGGACTGCACTTTCGGAGAAGATTGCGACCGTATGTTTGAAGACACTATATTGCAAGCCCAAATTAAAGGGACGGTGACGAACATCAAGAATCCGAGGAGCGGACGCATTGTTGTGGATAGCGTTGGGAGCATCACCATAGATGAGAACATTCTGCCACCAGCCGATTGTGTCATCATTCAGAGGAACGAGACAGCTCATGAATGATGTCCTGGCCATACATGAAAGTGCGCCGTCATGATTGTCATGGCGGCGCACTTTCATGTATGGAATGGCACAAGTACTATTCGGTTTGCCTCTCGATGCGGAAAACTCTTTCGGGCTTTTCGTATCCATGGGTCACAAGGAGGCTGTCGGCATCAGGATAGACGTAGATAATCACACCTTGCCATTCGGGACCGTTTTCATTATACTCAAAGAGGGTGTAAAGGCTTTTGCCTCGCGACTGCAATTGGAGGACGGAGGAATTTGTGGACCAGACAATCTCGCGGAACTCCTTTTGATTGATGGTCACGGTGCCTACAGCGTTGAGGCTGTCGACCGTGCCGCTCAGGTTGAAACACAGGGTGGAACCCGTCAAAGGATTCGTGTATAAGACACTGTCGCTAGGTAGCACATCAAGGTCTGAAATCGGCAACTGGATATCAGGACCAATGGCACCTCGCATTTTGTCACCCAGTTTTTTGCTGGCACGGAGACTGTTGAGTTCATCAGCGGTCATCTCTTGTCCTTCCTCGCTGTTGAGCAGGCCAATGAGAGCGTGTTCAACGTTGGCGTCAGGAGGCATGCAGGATACAACGACCATTGCCACTAAAAGAATAC
>JAEEGG010026582.1_pt1 | contig 11035 bp, 9 predicted proteins | sample 9134161 | NCBI WGS metagenome assembly JAEEGG01 (sample SAMN16246543, study PRJNA631951) | gut metagenome | biome: gut microbiome; feature: rumen; material: CR-attached | host: Bos | place: Iran: Karaj | collected 2018-10
GGATATCCTTTACAAATTGTATCACCATCTCCTCCTTGAGTCTCTGCTTGCTCAGAGTATCCCTGTACTGATAATATGCCTGCCAGCTCTTGCCAAACAGCCGGCAGAGAAGGCCCATGGTCTGGCCTTTGACCTTCTCTGCGGCAAGCTTTGTTACTGTTTGGCGCCAGCTTTTTTTCTGATTGGAATGTTGAACATCTTCTCGGCTTCGTCTATCATCACGTCCTTGGCGTGATTCATCCACTCGGCCATCTTCAACGCTTCCGCCAGGCGCTTGTTCTCTTCCCTGAGACGGGCCAGTTCCTCGGCCTCTGTCTCTACTGGTTTCTGAATCTTCTTAGGCATAATCGACGGATTTGGTTTGACATAGGAAGTGTCCGGAGAATTCCTCTGCGGAACCTTTCCCTCTGCAAAGGTACTAATCCATCTTCGAATAGACCTGACACTAACGCCAAAATCTTTACTTAATTGCTCTAATGGAACATGATTTAACAAATAAGACTTAACAATCATGCTCTTTTGAGCCAATGAAGTGTGTTTTTTACCGCAATTGTGTTTAATCACAAGTTCTTGTAACTCTGATACATTAAAATCTTCTGTTTTCTCCATTTTAAACGTTGTTTTTTATTCAACGTTTTTCAGGGCAAGACAAACCATGAGTCTGACATACATCAAAATAGAATCAGAACAACAGTCCTATCTGATAGACGGCAGCACTGACTACCCATGCTATCATAGTGGTATAGACTGCCGCAAATCCTGCCCAGCGCCAGGAGCCCGTCTCGTTCTTGATGGCGACGATGGTGGCGATACAAGGGAAATAGAGCAGAATAAACAACAAGTAACAGTAGGCGGCAAGAGGTGTGATTCCCTCGGCAAGCATCAACTGACGCAGGTGAGTGTATTTCTCATTGTCGTCACTGAACGAGTCATCATCGGCAAACGAGTCATCACCACTATAGAGCACACCAATGGTAGAGGCGACAATCTCCTTGGCACCCACTCCGGCTATCAAGCTGACATCCAGTTTCCAGTTGAAGCCCTGCGGTTCGAAGACAGGTTCTATTGCCTTACCCACCCTGCCGATATACGACTGTTCCTGTTGCTCCGGCACACTGAGACTGTCATTATGGGGGAAATAGCCCAGTGCCCATACGATGACACTTGCCACGAGGATGATGCCACCCATCTTCTTCAAGTACTCTTTTCCTTTCTCCCACGTATGACGACCAATAGCCTTCGTTGTCGGCATGCGGTAGGGAGGCAGTTCCATGACAAAAGGAGTATCCTCCCCCTTGATCACGAACGTGGAGAATATCTTACTGACAATGATGGAGACAAGGATGCCCACCAGATACAAGGAGATCATCGCCCACGAACGGTATTGTTGTGAGAAGAACGTCCCCGCAATCATGATATAGATAGGCAGACGCGCCGAGCATGACATGAACGGCAGGATCATCATGGTAATCAGACGGGACCGACGACTCTCTATCGTACGAGTCGCCATGACAGCAGGGACATTACATCCGAAACCCATGATCAACGGGATGAAAGACTTTCCGTGCAGTCCCATCTTATGCATCAGCTTATCCATGATAAAGGCGGCACGCGCCATATAGCCCGAGTCCTCCATCAAAGAGATAAAGAAATACAATATCAGTATCTGGGGCAGGAACACGATGACAGAGCCCACACCACCTATCACGCCATCCACCAGCATCGAGCGTAAGGGACCCTCAGGCATTGTACTGCCCACCAAGTCACCTAACCATTCCACACCAGCCTCTATCCAGTCCATCGGATACTGACCTAATGAGAAAGTCGTCTGGAACATCACAAAGAGGATCAGGAAGAAAATGGGGAAGCCCAGATACTTATTCGACAACACATCATCTATAAGATGTGTCATGCGATAGGTGTCCTCCTTCGTTCCCTTACGAAACTCCGCCTCTGTCAACGCGCCATGGATAAAACCATATTTCGCGTCCATGATAGCCGTCTCCGAGTCCTCCTTGATCTCCTCCTTCACACGTTCCGCCGCCATCACCTTCGCCTCGATAATCTCATCAGCATTCGGCAGTTGTTTGACATAACGCTCCACAGAGGTGTCGTTCTCCAACAACTTAATGGCAAGATAACGCGTGGAATACAAGGGGCGTACCTCTTCGTCCTCCTTCAGATGCTCTTGGATATGCACGATACCCGCCTCCAGCTCATGACCATGAGGGATATGGATATGACGTGCCAGCGAACTTTTGTCCTCATAGACGCTGATGACCTCATGGAACAGTTCCTGGACTCCCCTGCCCGACTTGAACGAGGTGGGAACAAAGGGAACACCGAACAGGGTGCTCAGTGTCTTGATATGTACGAAGTCACCTCTGCGCTCAAACTCGTCATACATATTCAGGGCACATACCATACGCACATTCATATCCACCAGCTGCGTCGTCAGGTAAAGGTTGCGCTCGAGATTCGAAGAGTCAATCACATTGATGACCACATCGGGATGCTGCTTCATCAGGTGTTCACGGACATATAACTCCTCCGGACTATAACACGACAAGGAATAGGTGCCCGGCAAGTCTGTCAGGTCAAACTCATATCCCTCGAAAGAAGCGTGAGCCATCGAGGCGTCCACCGTCACACCACTATAATTGCCCACATGACCATGAGCACCACTGGCAAAGTTAAACAAGGAAGTCTTTCCACAGTTCGGATTACCCACCAATGCCACTTTGATGACATCCTTCAGTTTGATCGGCTGATCTCCAGAGAGTCCCTTTGTCGCTGACGAGGACGGATGGTCTTCTGTATCTTCTGTCTGAGGCAGTACCTCCACCTCTATCATTTCCGCCTCCTGACGGCGCAGACTGATCTCATAGCCCATCAGTTTATAGATCACAGGGTCTTGCAAAGGAGCGTTCAGTGACACCTCCACATCCTTGCCTTTGATAAAACCCATTTCTATGATACGCTTACGGAATCCCCCGTGTCCTTGCACCTTCACAATGACACCGTGCTCTCCTGTTTTCAGTTCCGATAATTTCATCACCTAATTAGTTATTTCGTGCAAAGGTACGAATTATTCCTCATATTTTCAACATCATTCCATCGAAATACCTAAAAATAAGGATAGGCTATCCCATCAGGATCTGGACGATACGCTCTGCCGACCTGCCATCCCAGCGGTCTGGAAGGGAACCAGTCTTCCAATCCCCCGCAATCATCTTGCCCAAGGCTGTACGCAACAGATCAGCATCCTCCCCTACTAACTCATTAGTGCCTTGCTTGACCGTCTCGATATGTTCCGTATAGCTATTAAGTGTGATACAGGGTACATGATTAAACGTCGCCTCCTCAGCCACATTACCAGAATCCGTAATGATACCCATAGCATGAGAGGTCAGGTAACCGAACTCAAGATACGGGAGGGAGTTGACAGTTGAGAGTTGAGAGTTGAGCGTTGAGAGTTGAGTGCTGACGGATGGACGCAAGGGAGCGATCACGGGAATGTCACCTGCCACCTCCGTGATGACCGTCAGCATCTTTTGCAGGTTCTCCTTGTCCGCAAGCAAAGCCTTACGGTTAATCGTAAGCACAAGGTATTTGCCATCCTCGATACCCTCCAGACAGGCAGGACGCTGCCAACGGTCGTGATGATATCGCAAGGAGTCCATGAGGATATTACCCACCATATAAATCTTATGCATCTCGGCGCCCTCACGAGTGACAATACTGTTTGAGCTGACTCCAGCCGTAAACAACAAGTCACTTAATCCGTCTATCACCAGACGGTTAATCTCCTTGGGCATGTTAATATCAAACGAGCGGGTTCCTGCCACCAGATGAGCTAACCGGAGTCCCCTCTTCTTCGTCACGATAGCGGCAGCCATCGTTGAGGCGAGGTCGTCCACGACAATGACCGTATCCGTCTCATGGGTCTCCAGATACTGCTCGAACTCCGACATGACCCTGCCCGTCAACTCATTCAGGTTCTCACAGTCAACACCCAGGAAGACGTCAGGAAGCGGCATCTGCAGATCGTCGAACAACGACTTCTCCAAGGTGGGGTCGTCAGCCTTGCCCGCATATACCAACTGATACGTTATACGCTCCGTATTCTTGATGGAACGGATAATCGGGGCCACTTTCACGAAATTAGGACGAGCCCCAGTGAATATACAAACCTTTTGTATCATATCAATTATAAAAATATGTCGCAAATATACGAAATATCTGCGACATATACAATCTTTTCACCTTAATTTTTCGTTAATCCTGTGGTTCAAAATCCGGACGAGGTCCACGTGGTCCGCCGTGATGTCCGTGATGTCCTCCATGTCCATGACGACCGTGACGCTTCTGCATCTTCTCGTACTTCTCATACTGTTCGTCATTAAGTATCTTCTTGAGTTTCTTGTTGTACTCGTCACGCTTAGCCTTCATCTGTTTCATCTCAGCCTTTTGCGCATCGGTGAGCTGTGGGCGTTCCGGGCGCTGCTGCTCCGTAGCACCAGTCTCCGCATCAGCTTGAGGCTTTGAAGGACGCTGTCCGTGCATACGTGGACCCTTGGCGAGTACATCCTTATACTCCTTGTTAAGTGCGAGAACCTTCGTCTTCTGCTCATCCGTCAGAGAGAGCGTCTTTGTCATTCTCTCCGTCATCTGCTCCGGGGTCATCTGCTTACGAGCGTTCTGCTCTTTCTTACACTCACACTTCTCATTGTTCTGTGCCTGCATCACTGTCATCGACAGGAGGGCCACCAGTGTTAAAACAATCTTTTTCATCTTCATCAATTTTTATAAGTTCGTATTTATGTTCTTTCGACCGAAGTCATTTGTTTGACGTTGCAAAGTTAGGGAAAGTTTAATCGCTACGGGAACGTTTTCAGCGAACTGGCTGATTTCTTCAGCGAATCGACACGCATTTGATGACGAATATTTGGAATTCAGAAAAATTCTTCGTACCTTCGCAGCCAATATGAAGAAATATTATTTGATGATCGGACTGACAGCCATACTGTTCTCTGCTTGTGGAGGCAGTAACGGCGGGGGTATCTTCGGAGGCTCCAGCATAGACATAGCGGAAGCGAAGGCACAGAAGGTAGCAAGTGTCATTGACGAGAGCAACGCTCCCCAATGCCAGGTGAGCCTGCAGGTGAAATACGTGAAAGGGGACGACGAGCGTGCCCGCAACATCAACCATGCCATCGAGCAACGACTGTTTATGTTCGACAGTCTGGCGATGCAGCAAGCTGTCGACTCCTTTGCCAATTTCTACACGAAAGAGTACCAGAGGAACATGGCACCGTTGTATCGCGAGGACCGTACCGACGAGACGAAACGAGCATGGTACCAATATAAATATGTCATAGAGACAGACACCCGTCGTGGCAAGGACGACTGTCTGGTGTATATCATCGACCTCGACATGTATGAGGGTGGTGCCCACGGTATCCGTCAACAGCTCGTCATGAACTTCGATGAGAAGACGGGTAAGCAGATCACTTATGACGACCTCTTCGTACAGGGTTATTCCTACAGGCTGCGTGAGTTGTTGTTGGAGGAGCTGAGAAAACAGACAGACACCAACACCCTTGATGAGTTACATGAGAAAGGTTATCTCTTGACGATGGATATCTATGCCCCCCAGAACTTCATCCTCGGCGATGACGAGATCACCTTTATCTATAACCCCTATGAGATCGCTCCTTACGACAAGGGGAACACAGAACTGACACTTTCCTACAAGATTTTAGAGCCAATCCTGAAATAGTTGACCGTTGACAATTGACAGTTTTATGGAACAGATACTGAAATATTTCCCAGAGCTGACGGACGAGCAGCGGAAACAGCTGGAGGCGCTGGATGCTCTCTACCGTGACTGGAACGAGAAGATCAACGTCATCTCACGCAAAGACATCGATCATCTCTACGAGCATCATGTGCTACACTCGATGGCGATTGCCAAGATCATCCGTTTCCAAGCCGGCTCTAAGATCCTCGACTTCGGAACGGGAGGCGGTTTCCCTGGTATTCCTCTCGCCATCCTCTTCCCTGACTGTGACTTCAAACTGATTGACGGCACAGGTAAGAAAATACGAGTGGCACAGGAAGTATGTAATGCCATCGGACTGAGGAACTGTCACCCGGAGCATCTGCGTGGTGAGGAGGAGAAAGGGAAATACGACTTTGTGGTGAGCCGTGCCGTGATGCCCCTACCCGACCTTTATAAGATTGTACGTAAAAACATCTCTCAGGAACAGCGTAACGCCCTGCCGAACGGTATCATCTGTCTGAAGGGCGGTGACTTGCAAGAGGAGACACGTCCCTACCGTAACATCGTGGATATCACAGACATCAACCAGTTCTTCGACGAGGAATGGTTTCAAGAGAAAAACATCATCTATCTGCCATGCTGAAAATCAAGCGATTCATGTGTAACATGTTGCAGGAGAACTGCTACGTGGTGAGTGACGAGACGAAGGAGTGTGTCATCATTGACTGTGGGGCGCAATACCAAGAGGAGCGTGATGCCATCAGTCAGTATATCAAGGAAGAGAACCTCAAGCCCGTCCATCTGCTGGCGACACATGGACACCTCGACCATAACTGGGGGAACATCGCCCTCTTCAACGAGTTTGGACTGAAGGTAGAGGCACGTGCCGAGGATGAGTTCCTCATCGCACACTTAGGTAAGCAGGCGTCCGACCTGTTTGGTTTTGACCTCAACGAAGAGGAGGCACCCGTCGGTCACTATTTCACTGAAGGGGAGCAGATCCATTTCGGCACTCATCATTTCGACATCCTGCATACAGCTGGACACACGCCAGGGGGATGTGTCTACTATTGTGCTGACGAGCATGTCGCCTTCACAGGTGACACCCTTTTCCGTATGAGTATCGGACGTACAGACTTCGAGGGAGGCAGTTGGCAAGACATGGCGGAGAGCCTGCAACAACTTGCGAAACTCCCCGCCGATACCACGGTCTATTGCGGACACGGTCCACAGACCACTATTGCCGAAGAACGGCAGTATAATCTTTATATGCGAGATACTGCTATTTAGTGACGCGGAACCAGTCAGCGTCGACCCATCCGCGTACTTTCTTTCCAGCAGGCTCGGCAGCCATCAGTCCGATCTTGGCACCAATCCACTTACCTTGACGCATCGTGAAGGCATCACCCGCCTCTGTAAATGTCTTACCGTCTTTTGACCATGAGAAACGAACGGCTGCCTCGTGCTTATTGGTGCCGTCACTGTTCTTTCCACCGATATAACTGACTTGCAGACGAAGGTAGATGTCGCAATGGATGGCTGGTTGATAGTCGACCTTATCGACAGCCGTCGGCTTTAGGGTAGCAAGACTCTTGATGGTCTCCGGCTTTCCCTTGTCGGCATTCTTACAGGTGATCTGCTGCAACTCGAACTGGTCACCGACACGACGCAACACCAAAGAGGAATAGTCCATACCCATCACGATGATACCACCATACTGTCCGTCGTCCTTCGCAGAGAGACGCAGTTTCGTGGTAGCAGTGAAGTTGTCGGCAGGTGTCTTCTGCAACAACAGGTTGCCTGTCTCCCAAAGATTCTTGAAGTCGGCACTCTGCTGGTGACAGAACAGACGGAACACCCCATATGGAGTAGGCATCCCGAAGGTCTGCTGGTAGTTAGCATGCCACTGCCATTGTTTTCCGAGGGTGATACTGTTGAACTCGTCGCTCTCCACAGGGTTCTGAACAGGATAGGTCTTCCCCACATTCGGTTTCTTATAGGTCAACACAGGCTCACCACAGTAGTTCTTTATATGCTGTCCCATCGCAGGCCAGTTGTCTTTCCATGTCACAGGCTCCAACCATACCACACGACCATACGCCTCCTTGTCCTGGAAATGCAGGAACCAGTCCTCTCCACTCTTCAGATGTACCCAGCCCCCCTGGTGAGGACCATTAACAGCAGTCTTCCCTTGGTCGAGCACCACTTTCCACTCGTAGGGTCCATAGGGTGACTTGGAACGCATGGCAAGCTGATGACCAATGGGGACGCCACCTGCGGGACACATGATCCAATACCAACCATCACGCTTATAGAACTTCGGTCCCTCTGCGGTACGGTTGGGAGTCCCATTGCCGTCGAACACGATGACGGGATGACCAATCTGCCGCATACCGTCGGCGGACATCTCACGAACGGTCAGCACGGAATTGAAATGACAACGGGAGTTTGCCCAGCCATTGACCAGATAGCAACGACCATCCTCGTCCCAAAGAGGTGTGGTGTCTATCATACCCTTGCCCTCGATAACACAGACGGGCTCAGACCATTTCCCGGCAGGGTCTTTTGCCGTGACGACAAAGACACCCAGGTCGGGGTCTCCCCAATATATATAATAGGTCTGATTATACTCGTTATAACGGATAGACGGTGCCCACACTCCATTCCCATGCTGTGGCACATTATAGCGTTCCAGAGGTGGCAGGGCGTCAATGGCGTAATTGATAATCTCCCAGTTCACCAAGTCCTTGGAATGCAGGATGGGCAGTCCCGGGATACAGTTAAAGGAACTTGCCGTCAGATAAAAGTCCTCACCGCTGGCTCCCACACAGACATCCGGGTCTGAGTAGTCGGCATTGATCACAGGATTGGTAAAGGTACCGTCACCATTGTCCGGTGACCATACTTCCGACTTATACTGTGCGTTCATCGTCAAGACGACAAACGACAGTATTGCTAGCAAAGTTTTTCTCATAGTTTTCGTATTCGTAGTTTGTAAATATTATCTTCATAAACGATGCGCATCACCTTGCGGATATCATCATCCTTAGGTGATAAAGCAAGTGCCACATGTCCCATCGTACGTCTTAGATTAATCTCGACACACGGATGTAGTTTTAGTTGACAGTCTTGACGGTTTGACAGTTGACCGTTTTCTTTGACAACCATCATGTCAACACCAAAGGGACCACGATAGTCCTCAAGCCATAACATGTCGCAAATCTTTTCTTTTACCTCATCTATCAAACAAATTGGTATATAACGACTTATCATTTCTTGCTTCACATTCTCCGTAGCCAGGATATTTCCCGTATAAGCACCATTTGCTGTGTGGAAAAGAGATAATCCCAGATAATGTATCCCTTCGTCTGTCGCCTCAAACTCCATACCAAAATCTTTTACTTTCTCATAGTATGGTTCCGCCATCACTCCACCCTGGCTCTTCAACAGATTACGAAGCCAGCCGTAATGATAGTCATTCATTTCTTTGTCAATAAAACGGATACCACGACCGCTGGAGCTCCACGGTGCTTTCAACACCAGACGAGGATGAAGCCTCAACTGCTGCTCCACCGCATCCACCGACTCACACAGTACTGCCTCGCCTACCGTACCTGCTGTCTGAAGGAGAGGCAACAGACGCGCTGCTGTCTGTCGATGGGACAAGGTGCGAATCCGTTCCAACTGACTGTCCGAGGGTAATAACGAAGACGGAACGCCCTTCCTCTCCAGCTCTCGCTTGATGGCTTTATCCCAGCCCCAAGGGGATATCGTTTTTATTCCATCCCATGGAACACTTTGTTCCACGCCATGGAACATGTTGTTCCACCCTATGGAACATTTTGTTCCACCCCATGGAACAAACCTTTGCCTGAGTCTTTCCCATTTCTTTCTGGCATATTCCACATTTTCCACCAGTACGACATCCCCCTCTTCCGCCCACAAGGCAGGGAGGAACCCCAAGTCAGCACGCAGTTGTCTGCCAGCATGCGGAGCCGTGAAATTGCTGATATTGCTCGCCAAAGCGATATCATGCTCAGGATTGAAGATGTGTAAAGTCGTCATCTGATGGCAAAGTTACGAAAAAATAAGAGAAGAGCCAAATTATTGGCAAAACATTTGTGTATTTCGGAAAATATCGTTAATTTTGCCACATTATTAAATTAAACCAAGCTATGACACCAGTTAAAATTCTCAGTGTGGACGACGAGATGGACCTCGAACTCCTCTTGACACAATATTTCAGAAGGAAAATCCGCAAGGGCGAATATGAGTTCTTTTTCGCCCATAACGGTCTGGAAGCCCTCACCGTCTTGTTGCGGGAGAAAGACATCAATATCATTCTCTCCGACATCAACATGCCAGAGATGGACGGACTGACCTTGCTCACCAAGATCAACGAGATGCAGAACCCCGCCATGAAATGCATCATGGTCTCCGCTTATGGCGACATGGGGAATATCCGCTCCGCCATGAACAACGGTGCTTTTGACTTCGCCACCAAGCCCATCGACTTGGATGACCTGAGTGTGACCATCGAGAAAGCCATCGAACAGATCGACTATATCAAGAAGGCACAGGCAGAGCACTCCCAGTTGGAGTTGCTGAAGACAGACCTTGCCGTTGCCCGTGAGATACAACAGGCGATCCTGCCCCGCATCTTCCCGCCATTCCCGGAGAATGAGAAGGAGATTGACCTCGCGGCACAGATGACACCTGCGAAGGATGTGGGAGGTGATTTCTACGACTTCTTCCGCATCGACGCAAACCGTATCGGTATAGTGATGGCGGATGTCAGCGGAAAAGGTATTCCCGCAGCCATCTTCATGGCTGTCAGCCGCACCCTCATCCGCACGGTGGGACTACAGGACTACTCCCCTGGCAAATGTCTGACGAAGTCAAATGAGTTGTTAAGCGCAGAGTCTGTAGACAGTATGTTCGTCACAGTATTCTATGGCATCTACCATCTTGACACAGGGGAGCTGGAATACTGTAACGGAGGTCATAACTCCCCCTATATCCTGCATGCCAACGGTGAGATAGAGATTCTGCCGCTCAGCAAGAACCCCATTGTGGGAGCAATAGAGGGGATCGAGTATCATGGAGAGACCACCAAGCTGGGAGTCGGTGACACAATAGTGTTGTACACCGACGGCGTCAACGAGGCGACCAATAATGCCTTCGAGGAATATGGAGACGAGCGGATGGCACAAAAGCTGAAAACCCTTAACGGCATGTCCTGTAAAGAGA
>JAEEGG010026586.1_pt1 | contig 11034 bp, 12 predicted proteins | sample 9134161 | NCBI WGS metagenome assembly JAEEGG01 (sample SAMN16246543, study PRJNA631951) | gut metagenome | biome: gut microbiome; feature: rumen; material: CR-attached | host: Bos | place: Iran: Karaj | collected 2018-10
GCGCAGTGCGTTCTCGGGGTTAGGGGTAGTCTTTGTAATCATAGTTCCGTTACTTTCAGTACTTTGTTTCTGTGCGTTGTTTCCGCATGACATAACCATCAATGCGGCCACAGCAATCAAGAAAAATCTTTTCATATAATTGGTTGTTTGGTGACAAAGTTAAGATAAATCCTGAGTTATGCGGGCCTTGAAGAACGCCAATATCTCAGGGTTGTCCATATGATGCAGGTAACTGGTGCGTACCAGATCCAGTGCGGCGTAGGGTTTTAGTTTGCGGTTAAGCGCCTCAATATCCTTTGTGCCGGTATAGGCTACGGCAAAAGCGTTCCAGAAATCTACCATTTGCTGCTGAGTCATATGTGTGAGATCCTGCACCTGAGGAATGAAGCTGTCCTCAACCATCATCTTGTAGAGGTGTGCCAGATCCATCATGTAATAACCCTGTGACAGCCAGCCCAGATCAATCCAGTAATACTGTCCGCCCGCCAGAATTATATTGCCCGGTTGGAAATCACCATGCAGGCAGTTTTCAGTCTCCGGCATTTTATCTACCAGGGCCGATAAGCGCTCACGTTGCTCATCAGTCACAATCACCGATGTTTGTACGGCTTTTTTCAACAACGTTTTCATGGGGATGACATACCCGTTTGGAGTGATGGGGGTATTGTGAAGTACCTTTCCGTACTCGGCCATCAAGGCCGCATATTCAGGTATGCGGTCGGGGGCATCGGCACACAGACGGGCAAAGGATTTCTTGCCCTCAATGCTTTGACACAGGTATCCGTGATTCTTTCCGTTACGAACTATCTCATACATCTTTGGGGTGGGCAGACCCGTCTCAAAGGCGGTCTGGGCGGCATAAAACTCCTGCTCGACTTTCGGGGCGCTGCCCAGATCTCCGGTGACCAGTTTGAGCATTACGCCGGGATGAGCGCGGGACACATAGGCTTGTCCGTTAAAGCCTTCACCGACTTTTGTCCACTCACTCAGTTCAATTTGCGGATACTCTTTCATAGTCCTTTGAATCTGTTGTTTTGCAAATATAATAATTTGCACAATCCCCGGATATTCATTTAATTTGCTGATGTTAATCCTTTTCTAACCGTTATGACACCACAAGCAAAAAAAGACCTTTTGATATCCGGTATTGTAATGCTGGCTTTAAGTGCAGTTCTCTTTGTTTTCTTTTTAATCACTCATAGCTTAAGTGAAAATTGGACATTATGTGCCGGAATGGTATTCGTAAGCCTGTTAGCAATGGCTCACACCGGCCCAATTAAGTTCCTGAATCTCCTAAAGACCTCTGTTAAGAAACTCATTTACTACATCTGTTTCTTCATTGTGATTGCATCGGCGGCCTCATATTTCGGCGCACTCAAATACTCATATAATACGGGCGCTGATCCTGATTTTGCTGCCAGAATATGCGTATTAGTAGGTTCCATAGGCCTGGTGATACTTGTAGTATTCCGTCACTACAAGGAAGAGTGGACCAAAAAAGACTAATCATTAATTCCGTAACTCAGGGCCGAAGCTGGTCAAGAAGGAGCTAACCCCCATTCAGCAGATTCAGCCATTATACTCTTTGATGCTGTTGATGCCGCAGTGCCTTAGGCGGCGAATGGCGCGTTCCTTGATCTGACGTACGCGCTCGCGGGTGAGACCAAACTTATCGGCAATCTCCTCCAGAGTCATTTCCCGGCAGCCGATGCCAAAGAACATCCGTACAATATCCCTCTCGCGGTCAGTCAGAGTGGAGAGTGCGCGGTCCAGATCCTTTGAGAGCGATTCGGCTATCAGACCGTTATCGGCCATAGGGGAGTCATCATTGGGAATAACGTCAAGCAGGCTGTTGTCCTCGCCGTCCACAAAAGGAGCGTCCATAGAAACGCTGTGGCCCGATGTCAAAAGCGCCTCATCAATCTTCTCGGCCGGAACATCAAGCATCTCTTCCAACTCATGGGCCGATGGGCGACGCTCGTTACCCTGCTCAAACAGCGCGATGGCTTTGCTGATCTTATTAACCAGACCCACCTGATTCATAGGCTTGTGTACCAGATATGACTGCTCGGCCAGAGCCTGCAGAATAGACTGACGAATCCACCAGACAGCATAGCTGATGAACTTGAATCCGCGGGTCTCATCAAACTTAGCGGCAGCCTTAATAAGGCCGATGTTACCCTCGTTGATAAGGTCGGCCAGACTCAAACCCTGATTCTGGTACTGCTTGGCTACAGTTACAACAAAGCGCAGGTTAGCGCAAACAAGTTTCTCCAGCGCATCGTGGTCACCCTTGCGAATGCGCTGAGCCAGTTCTACTTCCTCCTCGGGCGAAACACGTTCTTCACGGCTAATCTCCTGCAGGTACTTGTCAAGTGATACACTCTCACGATTAGTGATTCTCTTAGTAACTTTAAGTTGTCTCATTTTTTTTGTCATATATATATGTGTTGGTTATTAATCATACCCCTCCATATATATACGTCAAAAAAGGTGCATCTTTTCCTGAGAAACCTACAATGGTGTGCAAAAACCTTGCACAGCATGGTATTTTATTCAATCCTTGTAGGTTTTTAAGGCCTTTTTAAGGCGTTCTATTATCGTATCTTTTAGTTCCTTTGGCTCTAATACTTGAACAAATTCGCCCATGGATAAGAGTTGGGTAGTCAGCTCTGGAGTAAGGCATACTTTATACTTGAACTCGCTGTACTCTCCATTCTTAGTCAGAACTTCCTCTTGACTCTTGTGTATCGGCAGAGAGCGGACATAATCAACCTTATCACCATATACCCGGATGCGTACCGTCTGAGGCTTCAAATCCTCACTTACATATATGCCAACAGTGTTTGCATAATATGCTTCTGCATCAAACTTCTTGGGCATCTTGAATGATACATCGGTAATAGCAAGATCCACCAGTCTATCCAAAGCAATATTCCTTATGCCTTTGGATTCAGTCATGAAGCCAACCACATACCAGCGTCTGTTATAAACCTTCATGGCGTATGGTGCTATATGATAGATGTTGTGACTTCCATTGAATGGTTGGTAATCTATCTCCAGCACCTTGTCCTGTTGCATGGCCTCAATGATTGTCTGCAGGTACTGGGTGCCATGTGGAATGTCTTCAAATAGAATGCGGCCCTTCATGTTATGGCCGGCAATTATCATATTTGATAACGTGAAGGAGTTATAAAGCCACTGCTTGCTCTTGTCTTTCTTGAAAATATCCGGGTCACCAATATAGTAATGATACCCATCTGATGTATTGCACTTAATCTCCACTCCAAACATTTCCTCAATGGCTTTCTTGTGCTGATGGAATGTTCTAAGGGGTAGAGGATTGCCATCACCCAGGCAACTCTTTTCCCAAAGATCACTTACCTCCTCAAATGTCAGTTTCTTCTTCTGGAGCAGTATATCTAGGAGCCAGACGTAGCGGTTTATTGTTTTAGTTCCCATCGTTTTTTTAGTATTTCAAAGAGGAGATTGGGCTGTAATTAAATTGTATTCGTGGCTTATTTGAACAGTAAATTTGTTAATCCAACAAGTAACTCCATGGCGAATTATTGAATCGCCAGGCTTAATACCGAGAGCAGTGCAAAATTCACGAATAGCCTTGTCATTGCTAGTCTCTTTATTGGGGATGCTTTCCTTTAATTCAAGAACCAACATGTATGCTTTGTCCTTCCTTTCGTTTTTGGCGTGTTCAATAGCTCCTACAGTGGCAGTCAACAATTGATAGCGCAAAGAATCAATATTAGCAGGAATATTATCTCCAAACAGATAATGTGCCAAATAGTTCGGTCGTTCATCTTTAGATACAAGACTTGCTTTTGCTGAGTGTACAGTCGGTCCGAATGTTTCATTTACTTTTGCTTCTATACTAACTATGCACTTATCACCAATAAGTAGCAAATCTGGCTTTCTACCTCCGCTCTTTCCGTCTCCTAATTCTGATGTAGCCTCTGGAATGCCATAGTAATCACCTATTAATTCTTCTCGGTTGGCTGTACTTAATATCTGTTCAATATGCTCTTTAAATGCACTACTTTCAGAGCAAACATATTTAGCAAATTCCTTCGCACTGAATCCATCTTTCCATTGATTCTCCTTTCCACGAGGGGGTGCATATTTCAGCCAATCGTTAGGAGACTTTATAGTGTGTATTTTATTATTTACTTCCTTCTGGATAATAATCTTCATAAATCTAGTATTTGATTGTTTATTAATAGGTTCAATTGTATATCGCTCAACCCCAATGATTCCAGCGTCTGCCCTTCATCTTTATGAATACCAATTATGGCTTCCTTTGGATTAATTGTTTCAATCACATCCTTAATAGTCTGTCGGCTTGCGTGTCCTGATGTATGTATATCTACAACATTGTGGAAAGCATCACGGAACATCTTGTAACCCGGATTCTGTTCCACTTGGGCTGGTTCTTTGTAATATCCATCCCATGTGGAGTATATGAGCAGTACTTCTTCCTCAGGAAGGTGTTTATGGAGAGCTTCAACTCTGTCAAATTGTGATACACCAGAGACCATAACAAAACCACGTTTCTTCATTGTCTCTATATGCCTTTTTTCTTCGTAGTATCGTGGATTGAAATCAAACAGATCACCTGGCTGTTTTGATTCTCTGCGCTTAAAGATACGCATAGCATTATTAGCCAGTCCAGCGCAGACAAACAGAGTCTTATGTGCATTCTTTGCGGCCAGATTTATGCTTGCCAGTCTTTCGATGTCGGTAGCTGAAGCCAGTACAAATACGTACTTGAATGCCCTCATGACATTCTCCAATTTGAAAGCAACCTCTTTTTCTGTTATGCATTCATCATTACGGCTTAGCATCGTTCCTTCAGTTATGAGAACATCAATATCGGTTGCTTTCCACTTGAGCAGCTGCAGCAACTTGCCGCCAGTCCATCCATGCTGCCTGTAGTCGCCGGTATGCCATATACGTTTGCCGTCAGCCTCAATCAGGAACATATAAGAGTCATAGATTGAATGACAGTTGTAGAATGGGGTAATGCTTATGTCGCCAATCTTGAATGGTTCCGGTTTTGAACTTCGTGGCCAAGTCTTGAACGTCTTCAACTTGGCGTGTTTACGTATGTTGGTCTCGGGATCATTGCCGGATAGTTTATCGGCTTCGCAAAGAAGCCTGTATTTCTCTACTATTATCTCTTTTGCTCCTTCGCCTAAATATTGGGGGATTCCTTTGGGCACGTAATCAAACAGCCCAATATGGTCTTCATGGACATGGGTATAGATAACAGCTTCGTGCTTTTTCTGGTTGTCCCTGAATAACGCTTCAACCATAGCTTTATCCTGCTCTGGCGTAGTCTTCTCACCATTGCCTGGCAGGTTCTGTCCCATATCTATGAATATGCGTGACGTGGCTGTACTGATTTCAGTAATGCAGCCACCAATCTGGTTTAATCCTCTATGTATTGTTATGTTCATTAAATGTAATTAGGTTTGACATTGATTGTTTGCAGAATCTTTTCTATGTCATCAATTCGTGTTAAACGTTTGCCTGTTATCTTGTCATAATTCTGGGCTATGAGTAACTGTGGCTCAGGATTGACTTCTATCGTGTCAATATCCTCAACAGATGGTATTGGCAAACCTAACATCTTCTTTATCTTATAAAGGGTTCTGTAATATTGGGTAAGTTCATCAATGTTGTGTTTTAAAAAAGCCCGATAGTTCTCTATTTGTTCTATAATCTCTGGTTTACCATCGGTCGTTCTCAATCGGTAATCACCAATCCTTTTTAGTTCCTCAAATACAAAACATCCATCTTCAATCTTAACTAGATCTATCCTCACCGTTTTTCTCTCACCATCATACAATCTATGCGCGAATTCAGTATCTAGATACCTGTCTCTATGATTAATCACAAGGCTTCCTTGGATATACTTTTCTGATGTTTTTTCGCCTTTGTCCCCGCCAGAATAATATGATTTGATGTTGGCTTTCAATTCCTCTCTTCTTTTTGAGATCCAGTCTAAGCAATTTTGGTAGATTGGAACGTATTCAGTTTTCCCATTTTTACCAATGGTTTTTCTGTAATATCTATCATCTTCATAGTACACATCATTAAAGCCAAGGTACTTTGGATGAGCTGAGGCTATTATTTTACTGTCGTATTTGATTTCGGCCATTCTGCCACCCAGGTAATACACATCTAGGATGTTTCCTTTTCTAACATCGATATATAAATCCTGGTCTTTTTTCAAATCTTTCCACCAATAAGGAGCTTGGTCACTATTAAGGTATTTATATAGTATGTGGTCTTCATCTAAAAGACCTGATTCCATCTTTGATATTACTTTCTCCATATAAAGGCCCTTTTCAATTTAGTTGCAAGATACAAATAATAGATAACAACGGCATTAACGCCGGTAGAATTCCAGTATTATGCCGTTCATTTTCAGGATGGGTAGCCCAGCTCTCATCATTGATTTGCCGTACACTACCTCGGCCAGCTGAACCAGACGGTTGCGGTTTTGGTTGTCAATGGTCACACCCACGTTTAGCGACAGGTTGATGTCGGGGAAGGGGAATGGTGGCAGGCCCAAGTCCGGCAGCGGATAGTTGGCAGTCAGGCCTAGACTAAAAGCAACCATGCTGTTTTCCAGACCGCGTCGAGTGTTGCAGATGGTGGCTCCCAGGTTGGTTCGGGCGGTATCTACAATATTCCACATTTCCAGGAATCCGTCCTGCAGGCGCTGCAGTCTGATCCAATCCATCTCACGCTCCCAGCGCTCGCACTCCAGCTCATTCATACATGGAAAAGCCTTTTTCTTACCTGCCTTTACTATGTCCTCAAAGGCTGCGTTTTTTAGTAATTCTTCCTTCTTTAATATCATATGGTTTTCGCTTTGTTCGGGCACAAAACTATCGAGCGGGTATGCAAAAACATTGCATAGGTAATCTTTTTTTCTGTTTTTCCCAAATTTTTGTTGGTCTGCCAACTTTTTGCATAGTAACACTTCAATTTTGCAACGAACATTAAATGATACGAAGATGGAAATCAAGAAACAGGATCTAAAAGACAAAGTTGTCTTATTCTATGGAGAAATCAAGAACAGCTCGGTAGAATCGGCCGTCAAGGACATCAGCAAAATATGTATAACTGATAATATTTACAGGCAGGAAGTTTCAAAATGGGCATCTGAGAATGGATTGGCCGTGAAGAATATATCAGTGGACCCGATACAATTTCACTTGTGCACAGCGGGTGGCTCATGTTATGATGGCTTGGCTCTCTATGATACTATTGCATCTTCCAGTACGCCAGTGGAAATAATTTGTGAGGGTAAGATTATGTCAATGGGAGTGGTTGTTACTTTAGCCGCTAAAGTGCGCAAAGCATACCCAAACACTACTTTTATGATACACCAGGCCGCAGGGCTGCTGTTTGGAAACGTGCAGGAAATGGAAGAGTCTCTTGACGAAATACGCCGTATTAATGATATCCTGTTTGGAATTATTACATCTAAGACATCAATCCAAAAGGAGACTCTTGATGAACTGATAGAGCATAAACGTGATTGGTATCTTACGGCTCAGCAGGCTCTTGAACTTGGTATAATAACGGAAATCATATAAATGATTAGATAATTGGGTCGCTACAGTATTTCTTGCGCCCGCAATCCTTGCATCTCAAGCCTGCCCAAACCGAGTCAAACTGATTCATTGCAGTCTCAACCAGAGTTGGATCATCAGTGAGTATTCCCGCCTCGAAATTCCGAGTGTGGGAGCTTTTCATTCCAATACCGGCGCCTGTTAAGTTTGCTGAGCCGATGTACGCTAACGTGTGGTCAAAGATGATGATCTTGAAGTGTACTCGCGGGCATAACACTCTCTCCAATCCGTCAAATAGGATGGGGTAGCGGTCAAAGTCTTCGCGGAAGTTCGGGCCGGGCTCTTTTGCGTGAACTAGTCTGACTTCGCGTCCTTTCTTTAGCAGATCAGCCAGTACGCCCAAAAATGGCTGTTCACCAACATAAAGATCCTTTATGTCGGCTGTACCTATCCAGAGCGACTCCTTGATCTTTGGTACTCGCTCTATCACTTCCTTGAAGTGGGCTTCATCTGCAATATACTGGATCATATTATAACCTTAGAGAATCTCTCTTGCAATCCATGCACAAGCCTCAGCATCAGCGAGTGCGTGGTGATGATTCTCTAATTGATAACCGCAAGCGGCGGCAACAGTCTGGAGCTGATGGTTTGCTAAAGCTGGAAATTTTCTCCTTGAGCAGCAAAGGGTGTCATAAAAGATATAGTCGGGATAATCCATTTGATACGTGCGGAATACGGCCTTTAAACAACCTTCATCAAATGGACTGTTATGCGCCACAAGGGGCAGACCTTCTATCATCGGCTCAATCTTTGCCCAAACATCGGGAAACACGGGCGCATTATCCGTGTCGCGGCTGCATAACCCATGCACCCTCTGGCACCAATAGTTGTAATAATCGGGCTCCGGCTTTATGAGTGAGTAGAATGAGTCTACAATCTCACCATCACGTACGATGATTACACCAACTGAGCATACGGAACTACGCTCGCCGTTTGCCGTTTCAAAGTCTATTGCTGCAAAATCTTTCATCCCTGCATAAATCAGGGGCAAAGATAAACAATTAGGTATGCGGTCACAATTTGTGATCGCATATTATTTAAAGCCGATGGGCGGACGCGGGTTGTTCTTCTTTTCTTCAATACGTGAAGCAAGTTCTCCGATTGCCAAATATAGATTGTCTATGTCTTTGCGGACATCCTCTGACAGATCATTGACGGCAGCCAGATTCTCCTCTTGTTGGAGTTGAAGCAAATCAACCCTTGCTTTGAGTTCCTTCAGTTCTGCCGATAGAGTAGAGGTGGTCATCAGGTATTCCCTGACTTGAACGAATGCTCGCATTATTGCGATGTTTGCAGCAATTGCTACATCACTTTTTAGCAGGCCGGAAAGCATTGCGACTCCTTGTTCTGTGAAGGCAAAAGGTGGCGCAGAAGTACGTCTGGTGGATGTGGTCACAAATTGTGACCTCATATTTGACGCTTCTTCGAGAGTTAGTTGGAACATGAAATCAGGCGGAAACCTTTTAATGTTTCGTTTGACAGCTTGGTTCAAAGCTTTGGTTTCAACTTGATACAATCTAGCCAGATCAGAATCCAGCATCACTCTCTTGCCACGAATCTCATAGATAAGATTTTGGACTACCATAATAGTATTATTCATTGCAAACAAATGTTTTTCATTCGGTACAAAGCTATTGTTTCCATTTGAAGGTGTGAAATGTTATATGTTGATAAATAGAAGAGGTGGAAGGAGTTTATACGGGTAGAAAGTAGTACCTTTGCACATCAAAATTTTGTAACTGAAATGATTATCTTTTTCAAGAACCCGTCAGGCACGATTGTTGCCACTGAGACTGTTTCAAAACTGCAGGCTGAGGATGTTAAGAAGCTGAGCTGGCTGTATGGTGAGGCCACTGCTCTGGACCAGGAATCACTGGAAGGTTTCTTTGTTGGTCCGCGCCGCGAAATGATTACCCCTTGGAGTACGAACGCCGTTGAGATTACCCAGAACATGGGTCTTAAGGGTATAAGCCGTATTGAGGAGTATTTCCCTGTGGCTAATGCCGATGCAGAATACGACCCCATGTTGCAGCGCCTGTACAAGGGTCTTGACCAGAAGATCTTTACTGTCGATATCAAGCCGCAGCCTATTCTGTTCATTGAGGATCTGGAGTCTTATAACGAGCAGGAGGGTTTGGCCCTTTCAAAGGAGGAGATTGATTACCTGCACAAGGTTGAGGGTGAGCTTGGCCGCAAGCTGACTGACAGCGAGGTGTTCGGCTTTGCACAGATCAACTCAGAGCACTGCCGTCACAAGATCTTTGGCGGAAAGTTCATCATCGACGGAAAGGAGATGGAGTCATCACTCTTTAGCCTTATCAAGAAGACTACTCAGGAGAACCCCAACCGCATCTTATCGGCCTACAAGGACAACGTTGCATTTGCACAGGGTCCGGTTGTTGAGCAGTTCGCTCCGGCTGATCACTCTACATCTGATTGGTTCATAATCAAGAATATCGAGACCGTAATATCTCTTAAGGCTGAGACACATAACTTCCCCACCACAGTTGAGCCGTTCAACGGTGCGTCAACCGGTACCGGCGGTGAGATCCGCGACCGTATGGGTGGAGGTACAGGTTCATGGCCTATAGCAGGAACTGCAGTCTATATGACCTCTTATCCCCGCAATGATGAGAAACGTAACTGGGAGAAGAGTATGAAGGAGCGCAAGTGGCTCTATCAGACTCCTGAGCAGATTCTGATCAAAGCATCTAACGGTGCATCGGACTTTGGTAACAAATTCGGACAGCCGCTTATCTGCGGTTCACTGCTTACTTTTGAGCATCAGGAGAACGGTGAGCAGTACGGTTATGACAAGGTAATCATGCTGGCCGGCGGCGTAGGTTACGGCACCAAGCGTGACTGCATAAAGGGAACTCCCAAGAAGGGTAACAAGATCGTGGTGCTGGGTGGTGACAACTACCGCATCGGTCTGGGCGGCGGCTCGGTTTCATCGGTTGAGACCGGACGTTATTCATCAGGTATTGAGCTGAACGCCGTACAGCGTGCCAATGCCGAGATGCAGAAGCGTGCCTACAACGTAACACGCGCACTTTGCGAGGAGGATACCAACCCCATCGTTTCAATCCATGACCACGGTTCAGCCGGTCACGTCAACTGCCTCTCTGAGTTGGTTGAGGAGTGCGGCGGTCTGATTGACATGAGCAAACTTCCTGTAGGTGACAAGACTCTGTCATCTAAGGAGATTATCGCCAACGAGTCACAGGAGCGTATGGGTCTGCTCATTGATGAGAAGTCAATTGAGCACGTACGTAAGATTGCCGAGCGTGAGCGCGCCCCGATGTACGTGGTTGGTGAGACCACCGGCGATGCCCGTTTTGCCTTTGAGCAGGCTGATGGCGTACGTCCGTTT
>JAEEGG010026587.1_pt1 | contig 11034 bp, 6 predicted proteins | sample 9134161 | NCBI WGS metagenome assembly JAEEGG01 (sample SAMN16246543, study PRJNA631951) | gut metagenome | biome: gut microbiome; feature: rumen; material: CR-attached | host: Bos | place: Iran: Karaj | collected 2018-10
CCTTGGTCTCCTCCTCCACGAGGCGCGCGAAGTCATCGCCCTGAGGGAAGACGGAGCAACCGGTCATGAAGTCCTGCCAGACCATGGCGCCGTTCGCGTCGCACCAGTCGAAAAAGGCGTCCGATTCGTAGACGCCCCCGCCCCAGACGCGGATCATGTTGCAGTTCAGGTCCTTGACCAACTCCAGCGTTTCGGCCAAATGCCCCTGGTCGCGGCAGTGGAACTGATCTAGCGGCACCCAGTTCGTGCCCCGGATGTAGCAGGGTTCGCCGTTCACTATGAAGAGAAACTCTCCCGGTCGCTCCGGCGAGTACCAGTCCTCTCGCTTTAGCTTCACGGTACGGATGCCAATCTTCGCGCGGTTCTCGGCGCAGATGGATCCGTCAGGCGTAAGGACCTCCATTACGCCGTCGTATAGGAATGGATCGCCAAAACTGCGCGGCCACCAGAGTTTCAGCCCCTCGGCATGGACGCTGCAATGGTGGTGTACGGAGAGGAGCGGGCGCTGTTTCTCGAAAACGACGCGATCACCGTCAATCAGGCGGAAGCGGAGCGTATGGCGTCCGTCGAAGAAGCGCATGCCGCCCTTGACGCGACACTGCATGTCGATGCGCGCGGTTCCATCGCGGGTGACTTCCGAGACGATCCAGGCGGGGTTGTCGATCTCGCATTCCGGCACCACGCGAAGTGAGACGCTTCGCCACAAACCCGACACTACCAATCGCTGGAAGATGTCCCAGCCCCACATGTGGGCGGCCTTGCGGAAGGGTTCGCCATCCCAACCGCCGAGAAAGTGCCCAAGTTCGCCGAGGTCCTTCTTCTGCGCCTCAAGGAAGATGCTGCGTATTAACACCTGGACGGTGTTGGCGCCGGGGCGGACACGGCCCGTCACGTCGAAACGACTTTCGATGAGCATGTTCTCGGACTCGCCCACCTTATCTCCGTTGAGAAAGACGTCGGCCAAGGTGTCTATGCCGCCGAAGACAAGTTCGACGCGACGGCTATTCGGAATCTCAGGCGCGTCGAAGAAGCGAGTGTAGAGCCACTGGAAGCCTTCAAAGTGACGGAACGCCCGCGCGTTCATCCCGACTTCGGGGTTGGGCAAGATGCCAGCCCGAACCAGGTCGAGTTCACAGTTGCCGGGGACGGTCGCGCGAACACTCTTCACGTCTAAGTCGCCAGGAAGAGGAAGCGTGCGCACGGCACCAGTGTCGGGCTGCGGGAAGTATTCCAACCGCCACTCGCCGTCAAGCGACAGCGTTGTGGCTGCATTGGGAGTCGAAACGGACATTATCATACGTGCATCCTTTGCGAAACGGAGATTTCAATACTTTAATGATATCACAACAGGGCGCATTTACCTTGTCGGATCACACACGATTTCGTAGTACATGCGTCCGCCATTCGGGCCGGCCGTGGAGACGCGGAAACGGAGCGCGCCGTTCTCAAGGGCGCAAGGGATCTCGCCTGTTCGATTTCCGGCGGTGTCGAGGGCGTAGACGGTAAAGCCGTCTACGCCGTTAAGAGCGGCTTCGCGCTTAAGTGGCTGAATGCGCAACTCGACCTCAGCGGCGCCGGCCTCGACGAAGCAGCCGCGACCCCACTGGAGCAGTATCTTGCGCGAGGCGTCCGCATATCTGGCGCCTTCGCCCTGCACATCCGTCAGATGCGTCAGGAGAATTCGCGAGGAGCGCTTCGGCGTTTCGCCCTCGCAGTGGAATGCAATTCCGGCTCCACCGGTGTCAGACACCTAATAGCGACTTGAGGAGAAGCGGTAGCGCGACGTGTTCTTCTTCGAGGACTGCGACGGCGTTGTCGTCGAGAACGTGGCGATCCGCCGATTCGGGCTGTAGGGACGAGACCGTGCGCCCCAATCAATAGAAATTCGTCGGGAACACCTCGTGGCTCACAACGACGCCGAAGTCCGCCCCGTCGGACAGCGCATATACCTCGGCGGAGTCCTTTCCGGGAAATACGCGCCGGCAGATCGCCTGCCTGTCGTTCGCGTATACTTCCGCAATGGACTTGTCGACGAAAAGATCGAGTTTCAGCGCCTCGTCCCCACCGAGGACGAACGGCGCTTCCTCGCGGATCTTCCGCCCGGATTCCCCACTGTGTCCGGCGTCGAAATACAGGACGCCGCGCACGAAATCAACGCCAATCTCCGTGTATTCCGCGCCAGAGGCAAGGACGCGGAAAGCGGCAAAGCCGCAGCCGCAGTCCTTCCGTTCGATTTTCGCCCGGATCCGGCAGGATTTGCCGTTTGACACCTTCACCCCGCGCATGCCGTTCACCCGTCCGACTTCGGAGCGGATCTCGCGGAAACAGATCCGATCAAGCTCGTCCGCTGGCGCCATGCGGAGCTCACCGTTTTCCATCCAGAGACAGCGCGGAAAACTGTACGTGCCGTACCAGCCGTCGCGCCGGAAGAAACGCTCCGGATCGTCGTCCATAAGCCACGCCCACGCGATCTGCCGGTTCTTCCCGTCGATCAGCGCTTCGGGGGCGAAATACGAATTGTCCTTCCATGACATCCGCCCGTGCTTTTCAATCAGCAAGCGCTCGTTTTCTTCCCTGCCGATGAAGTATTGCGTTCCCCTGTTGTGCGCGATGAAAAGCTGCAGCATCCGGTCCGTGAGCCGCCCGTCGCTCTTTTTGTCGGGCAGCGGCAGATAGGATGGGCACATATCATCCTCTGTGTCGTCCGGCATGTCTTCCCCCTGCGGTTTCTGATAGTACCGCCCGCGGTATTCCCAGTTTTTCAGGTCGCGGGAACGGTACAGCTCCGTCCAGCCGCCGCGGTACCGCTCCTCCGAATCCGGTCGTCTCCCGAACTCGTTCAAAACGACCAGATTGCCGGTCTGCATGTAGTACCAGCCGTCTTTTTTCCAAATATTGGAAGGGTCCGCGCTGCCAGTATGGACGAGCTCGCCACCGACCGTCAGATCGGTCACGCCCCACATGCCGGGACGGCTTTCCACGGCGATTGGCTCGATACGTGTCCATTCCTCGTACGGCGGCTTCGCGCAGGCGAGCTGAATGCCCCCTGCGTCCGGCGTCCCGCCCGCGGCCGGGAATTTCCAGAACGTCAGATACGCCGTCCCGTCGTCGTCCAGGAACGCTCCGCCGCTGAAGCATCCGCCGTCCCCCCTGTCATCCGTGAGCGCGTCCGGGTGCCGTCTCCAGTGCAGCAGATCGGCGGAGGACAGATGCCCCCAGTGAAACGCTCCCCTCTCACTGTTCCGGTACAGATACATCAGGTGGTAAACGCCGTCCGCGAAAAACGCTCCGTTCGGGTCGCCGGGGAAGCCATTGTCGCCGGGACAGGCAAAGTGATACCCCGGCCGGTACGGATCGGCAAGAAGCATTGCCTGATACTGTTCGGATGCCCGAATCATGTCTGAAACTTCCATTCCGCTTCTCTCCTTTTTCGTGATCGGATGGTCAGATGGTCTAATGCTCGGCCGGTCGGATGGTCGGTTGGTCGGTTTGTCGGTGCAGTCCACTAGCAAGGACGCCATGCGTTACGCCGAAGTCGAACACGGCACGGGCGGTGTGTCCGTTTTTTTCCGCTTCCCAGACAGTTGGGAGAGTCCGCTCCCAGCGGTCTGCGGGGCGGAGGTTCGTCCACGTCCCGGCTTCCACAAGTGCGCGGCGGACAAGCGCGAGGCGCTCCGGCGTTAGCGTCGCCATGCGGTCGGAGAGTAGCAACGAACCGCCTGCGAGGGATACCGCACGTTCCCACAGCTCGACTTCGGATGGCGTCAGTTCGGTGTGGTCGTCGCGGACGATGAGCGTGTCGGGGTCGTTGACCCAGAGACGGCCGTCCATGTAGGCGTGGTGGATGACGTTGCGGCAGACGTTCGGGACATTTGGCGCTTCCGCGTGTTGCCCCAGCTTGTCCCAATACGGAGTGATGTCGGTGGAGGTGCGCATGGCATCGACAATGCCGATGACTGGCGCGTATGGCGTGGTGCAGCCAAGAATGAATCCATCGTCGCCGAAGCCCCGTCGTATGGCCTCGAAGCCACGCCGCAGCGCTTGGGCGCGCGTCGCCTTCCGGTCGAAGTAGACGCCCCTCGGCGTCGTCGCCTCAATCACGCAGAAGTCGAGTTTCACATAGTCGATGCCGAGTGCGCGTATGTCGCGGAAAAGCGCTTCAAGGTGCGTCTGCACTTCGGGGCGCGTGGCGTCAAGGACAAATACCTTATGGCCGCCTCGCCACCCCATCGTCGAAACGGGTGCGCCGGAGGCATTGCGAAGGAGCCAGTCGGGATGGGCGTCGGCAATTTCCGCGCCTTCCTCCACCATGAACGGCCCCACCCACACGGCGGGGATAAAGCCCCGCTTCTTCGCCTCGACGGCGAAGCGGGCAAGTCCGCCAGGGAAGTTCGCGTTCGCGGAGCGCCAGTCGCCGAGGGCAGTCTGCCAGCCGTCGTCGAGCTGGATGTAGCGCACTTTGCCGAAGTCTGGCTCGCCGCGGTGCGCCGCGAACCAGTCCATGTTCTCAATGACATCGGCGAGAGTCACGTTGCTGAAGTAGTAATACCAGCTGCACCAGCCGACGGGCGGGGCGAAGCGGCGGCGGGCGTACGAATCGGCCGCCCAGCGGTCCGCGTAGGCGGCGAAGAGCGCTTCGGTGTCAGTGCCATCCAGGACAAGCAGCGATTCTGTTTCGATGCGGCCGCCGTCAGGCAGTTCGGCGCGGTCGCACGCGCAGAGCGCGAAGAACTCCTCCGCACCGCCCTCGCCGAGCTTCACGTCGAAATGGCCGAAGCGGTCGGCACCTGTTGTGAAGCCGAAGAGCTGCATCGCGCCGTCGGGACGGCGCAGGCAGCACATGTTGTCGGAGAGGAAGCGGCCTCGCTCGCCGGGGTGGAAGTCGGCTGGCGCCGAGACGCAGTTCGGGAGATACTCCGGCGAGTAGTCGAAGGGCTCGTCGTTCCAGTTGCGGACGCCGCACGGACTCGCCATCTGCCAGCTTTCGACGTAGATCTTTAGGCCGGAGACGTCGAAGTCGCCGCGCCCCTCCTTGCGCCAGCCGAGTTCCTCGGGGCGCACGGTCGTGCCGGAGCGGTTCTCAAGCGCGACGCGCCGACCGCCGTCCGCGATCGTTTCGGAAATGATGAGGCCGCGATTCACGGCCGCTTCGGTGTCGAGCCATTCGCCGTCGATTTTGAGCATGGGTGTGAGTTTCATTTCATTTGGCGTTTCAGTCATTCCCTATTCCTTGCTTCCATCGTGGCGCGACCTCCTGGCGGGCGCGTCCTGGAGCGGTGTGCTTCTCTCCACAGGGCGGGAACTGCCCTTAGCGCCCTTCAAGACTTCCACGACCTCGCGGAAGGCGCGGACGCGGGAGTCGTCTGGGCGGCCGTCAGGCCCGATGTTGGGGCAGATCCAGCACCCCTCCTCGAACTCGTTCCAAGCGGAAACCATCACATGTCCCGTCGGGCACTCTTTCTGGTTGCGCTCAATCCAGACGCGCAGCATTTTCGCCTCGTCTAGCATTTCCCCGCGGGAAAGCGGCGGCGCATAGTCGCGCCTGGGGTAGTTTGACCATGGGTTCGGCCTCTCGATGCGCGGCGTCGGATCCCAGCCCAGGCTGAACTGCGCGACGACCGGCAAGCCGGCTGTCGTGCGGATGGTGTTCCACAGGACCGACATGGCCGCGTACTCTCCGCCGGTCGGGGTGTCCTCCGTGCAGGCGTAAGCGCAAAGGGCGTCCGCGTTCTCGAATGTCGGCACCAACTTGTTCGGCGGGTCGTAGAGCATGGAGACGGCGTATGGATCCGAAAGGCCCACCTCGCGGCAGATGGCCCGCAGGCGCGGCGCCACCGTGCGCGTTGAGGCGAACATATAGACCAGCGGCCTCCCATCGACATTCTCGTACCAGGGGTTCTTCATTTCCTCGGCAAGTTCACGCAGGCATTCGTCGGAATACGGATGGTAGGTCACGAGAATCGCGCAAATGGACAGTCTTTCCCGCAGGGCGCTTTGGACATGCATCTGGCGGGCGCGGATTAGCTCATGGAGGTGCCCGGCGCTCTTTGTCTTGTCATCGGGATGGTGCGCCGGGTCGAACCAGCAGTATGCGAAGTAGTCGATGCCGGCGTCGATGGCGTAGCGCATCTCCGTCTCGTATTCCTCAAGAGTGCGGTAGTGGTGCTCGATCCGGTCTTCGCCGACGACCTCGGCGTAGTATGGCGTGCGGTCACGCCACTTGGCGGGGCCGAGCGTGTGCGTCGTCGCCTTGCCGAAGAAAGTGTCGCTCGGCACGGAGCAGTCCCAGTTCACCGCGCCGATGCGGCGGACGAGGGGTGTATTTGCGTCTATGGTGTTCATGGTCAACCTCTTTGAAGTTGTTGCTGCGGCCGGGGCCCAGTCGAGGTCCGTCGCCGTCGGACCGGAAATCATTGCATTTCCACGACGGGGATGTTCACGAAGCCTGGCATCGAAACATAACGCCCGCGGGCCGGCAGTTCGACCCGCTTCTGTAATTCGCCACAGCAAAACACGCGCGTCCCAGGCACGAGCGAGCGGAACCAGGCGCGACCATCGCCGTCGGCGCGGATGCCGAGTCGGTTGCCGGAGGGCGTCGTCGTCCAGACATCGGAATACGGGCCGACGACGACGATGGCCTCGGCGAACCGCCCCGCATCGACCGGCGGCTGCGGAAGCAGCGCCTTGCGGTAGGCGTCGTTCACGGCGTTGCGCACATGGCTTGGAACACCCTCCTGGTAGACATTGATGGATTCCGTACCCCAAGTGTCGCAGGGTAGATGGTCGGCTGGATCGCGTTCGCCCTCTCCTGAATACGCCGGCCAGTCTATGCGGAGCCACGGATAGCGGCCGTGCCAGCGGACTGGAGGCGACGTTCCGTCCTTCTTGAACCTGGTGATGTCGCCTGCCTTGAGCCCCCAGGGGTTCCCCTCCCCCGTGTCGTCCAGCATGGTGAACCCGTCCAGACCGAGCCCCATGTATACGGCGCATGGAATCCCAAGCGCCGTGTAGAGTCCGACGCATTTCTCGACCTGCTTCGCCTTTTCGCCCACAAGTTTCGGGAGTCCGCCAACCCACCTCCCCTGAAAGTACGAGCAGTAGAGAGCCTCGCCGAATATGATCGGGCGGTACTCGTACTTCGGCTGCCAGTTGACGGCGCAGACCGCGTTGTCGTAGTTCGGGTAGTGGTAGTTGGCGGTGTCGCATGGCGGGTCCTGGAACCAGCGGGCCTTGTGGTTCCAAGTCCCTACGTCGCCGTCGCGGGTTGTCACAAGGTCTTTGTCGAGCGACTCCATGTAGTCGGCGTAGAGCGCCCCGACGTGGTCGTTGCGCACGTTGAACGCCGCCTTCGACTCGAAATCCCACGCCTGCGTCAGAATCTCGTTGTCGGTTGACCAGATCAGCACAGACGGGTGGTTGCGGAAGTCCCTCCACCAGCGTTTGTATGCCGCAAGGTTCTCCCGGTGCGCACGAGTCGCCGTCCACGTCTCGAATGGGGTGAAGTCGTCCGGCGAATGCTTCGCCCCCCTCTCCGACAGTTTCGGGTACATCTGCGCGTAGATGGCCATGCCCATGCGGTCCGCGTCGCGCACCGCCGTCACGCTCCACTGGTCGGAGTCGTGCACGCGGACGATGTTGATGCCGTCTGCGCGGTAAAGGGGCCAGACCACGTCGCGCCGCCGCTTGTCGTTTATCCTGAGGTGGCCCACGTCGCCCTGGAGAATGATCCGCTGGCCGTTCAGGAAGAAGTCCGTATGGCATATCCAGAACTCGCGGAAGCCGAACTCGACCTCGTGCCGGTCGACGACGACGCCGTCGACGCGGACGTCGGTGACAAGCGTGTACAGGTTCGGCTCGCCGAACCGTCCGCCGATTCCCCAGGTCTCGGGGTCCGCCCACGCATCCAGCGCCTCTGTTTCCGCAGTTCCCCCAGCCGGAATGACGACTGATTTCGCGGGAAGCCGGAAGCGCACCTTTCCGTCCCTCACGACGTAGGACTCGACTTGCGCGGCGACATCCGCGCCGGTCCGATTGTCGAGTTCCGCATCGACCCGCAGCTCGCTCCTGCGCCAACTCGTCCTGACCCAGACATCGTCCACTCGGACTCTCGGCAGCGTTTCGAGGAAGATGTCGCCTCGGATCCCATCGCTCAAGTCTCCGCGACTGCGGTCGTAGGTAATTTCCAAGATGTTTTCGCCCTTCTTCAGACCCGACAGGAGTATCCTCGCAACGCCGCGGTCGCCGTTCCACGCGCCGCAGACGGACCCGTTGACGCGGAACTCGGTGCGGCCGCCGAGGATCGCGTCGCACCTCAGGACGAGATCCGACTCGCCATCCCATGCGACCGTCGTGCGGAATGTCGCCGCTGGGGCGTGATGGACTTCGTCCGCATCACGCTCGAAACCGGGTATGGGGCTTCCGTCGGCCTTCACCGGGTATCGCCAAGGATAAAAGAAGTCCGACAACTGCCCGCTCGGGATATAGGTCCCACCCCACGTCCGGCCGCCGTCAACGGAGGATTCCCATCGCCCGTTCAGGCAGAGCGCCGAGCGCAGGGCGCGGGGCGCGAAAGGCTCCGCCACGCTTGCGCGTCCCCGCGCGGCGGCGGCCGCGTGTTCCTCCGCGTAACGTGCCTCGCGCCATGCGTATGCGTCGGCGAGGTCTGCCGCAACCCTTGCGCATTCGTTGGAAAGTTCCGCACGGCGGGCAATCGCCTTCGGCAGTTCGGCCTTCGCGCGGCCGATCCTCTCCCTCGCCGCCGCAAGACGCTTCCCGAGGCGTTCGGGCGAACGCTCCCTCTCAAGCCAGGCGGCAAGCGTGGTCCGCGTCCCCCTCGGATCCAGTGAAATCGACACGCCTTCAAGCGGCATGCCGCCCCTGTCCGTCAACTGGACGCAGAAACCGCAGCCGCCTGTCCTGTCCTGCAACTTGAAAAGCAGACGGCTCACGCCCTTTGGAAGCACGACGTCGTACTTGAATTGGCCCGGCAGGATGTCCTGGCTCGACTCGGCGCGTCCGACAAGATTCTGGTCAAGATACACCTTGTGGTCATCGTCCGATCCGACCGCGATGCGCGCGGGCATCTCCCGCGGCGAATGGACGTAGCAGGCGGCGTAGGCCACGAAATAGTCGTCGATCGGGGTGAAACGGCCATCGAGGCGGATGACGCCCTTGTCGGAGTGGATGGGCGTCCACTTCGCTTCGAACGCCGTGTTGGTCTTGAAGCCCCATTCGTTGACCGATCCGACGCCGGCGACAAGGACGCCCCAGTCCGCGACGAATTCGGCGGCCTCGGCCTTGCCCGGAAACGGAAGGGCCGTTCCCTCGGTCTTGAGAAAGTCCGTGTCGAGCCCCTGCCCCCGGTCCCCGACCTGGTAGCTGGGCCACGGACCGGAGACAAGCCAATCGCGGACAAACCCCTCGCCGTCCGGCGCAAGGGACGCCCCGGCCGCCAAATTGGACAGCCACAGGAATCCAAGTGCCAGGCGTTTCATTCAGGCTCCTCCACTAGTTCGCACACGCGGACATCGCGGAAAGATGCCACGCCCTTGCCTTTTTCGAACCCCATCAGGAAAAGGGCCGTGCCGTCTTCGGGAAGATGGAAGTCGAATTGGACTTCCCTTTCCGCGAAGGGCCGTCCGCCGACACGGGCCGCCGGCCAGTCCGTGCGTCCGCCCGGCCGCGCCACCATCATGCCGAACTTGAAGTTGTCCGTTCCGGATATTTCGCGGATCTCCAACCGGGCTCGCACACGGTAGTTCCGGCCTGAGGGAAGATTCAGCCACTTCTTAAATACGGTTGCCTCCCCGGTCTCGCGGTTGTCCAGGGCGACAGGCTGTTCGCACAGGACCAAGACTGTCTTTTCGGCGACCTTGTCCTCCGGCGGGACGTCCCTTAGTCCGCGCATGAGGTCGGCCGTCACGGAAAGCGCCTTTCGTCTCTCTTCCAGAACGCGGTTTTCGGAGCGAATGTCCGAAAGCGCCTTTTCGAGTTCACGCGCCTCCGCCTCGGCCTCCTCGACCTCCGCCTCGGTCGGCCCGGCCTGCGGATCGTCCGCCACCGCCATCGGGGTCTCAGCCATCGACCCCGGCAGCGCCGACAGAAGTGCCACGGCGACAATCAGGATATGGTGTCTCATGGTTTTGGCCCCCACGTCCGAAATCCGAATGCAATCAGTGAACCGTGAGTATGGTGCCTAGGTTCGCCAGCCTTTCGACCACAGCGAACGTGCCGAGGTTGAACCGCTCGTCCAAATTGCCGGAGAACCTTTCGTCATCCGCCATGGCGATGACCTTGTCGGCGGGGCGCTCGCCATTATTCAACTTCAATATCAGCGTATATTTCCCGGTTTCCTCGGTGTAACGCCACAGTTCCAGTCTCGAATCTCCGCGCCTTATCTTGGTCTGGTCGTATCGGATGGCCACGTTCGCCGAAGCGCACGGGCTGCTGGCCGTCAAGTCGCGGTCCGTGAAGAACCCGATTTTGTGGACGCTCAGGACGTTGCATCCGACAGGCAGCGCGTTCGTGTGCGCGTCTGTGCGGTCAGCAGCCAGCACCGCCACGCCGATGTACTTGCTTCCTCCGGGCTGTGTTCCGAAACCCCGGACCCGGACGGCATTGACGAGATTGGGTGAAAGGCCGTTGACGTCCTTCGGCAGCGCACATCCGGCATAGCCGGTGTTTTCGGTAAAAACCTCGCCGTCCCATCCGAGGGCGGCCCCGCCAAAGACGACCATGCCCTTGTTCACGGCCCGCCAGCCGGACTCCGTGTCACCGTCCCCAAGCGTCTCGCTTGCCGTCGGGCACACGTTTGAGACAGAATAGACGGTGTAGTGGGTCAGCAGTTCGCGTTCGACTCCCTCGCCGTCGCCGACGATTTCGCCGCGCCCCATCAGAACTTTGACTCCGCGCTCGTAGTTCCGGCTGATGTCGGATCCGGTCAGCGTTCCCCAGCCGCGGATTGCGCCGTAGGTCGTCGAGTCTATCGTACCGGCCCCGTTTGTGCACATTCCGAGCCTAAACAGAAAATTGGGT
>JAEEGG010026589.1_pt1 | contig 11033 bp, 9 predicted proteins | sample 9134161 | NCBI WGS metagenome assembly JAEEGG01 (sample SAMN16246543, study PRJNA631951) | gut metagenome | biome: gut microbiome; feature: rumen; material: CR-attached | host: Bos | place: Iran: Karaj | collected 2018-10
TTAAGAGCTTTGATCTTATCGAAAACGAAGGCGCGCAGTATGAAGTCAGTTCCGAGACCATTGCGTCGAGATATCAGTCCTGTGCCAAGGCTGTCACGGTCCTTGCCGATAAGGCGGGAATATGGGGCATGGTGGGAGGCCAGTGCCTTGATGTTGAAGCAGAGAAGAAGGATATGGTCCTTTCGGAGGAAGAACTCCTTTTTATACATGAACACAAGACCGCAGCTCTTATACAGGCATGCTTCATGATAGGAGGCGTACTTGCGGGTGCGGGCAGGAGACAGATAGAGAGACTTGAGAAGATAGGATATAACGTTGGAGTTGCGTTCCAGATAAGGGATGACATGCTCGATGTTATAGGCACGACTGAGGAACTGGGCAAGAATACCGGCTCCGATGAAAAAGACGGCAAGAAGACCTATGTAACGATCCACGGTCTCGAAGAATCAGCAGCAGAGGAGAAGAGACTTACCGAAGAGGCACTGGAGCTTCTTGACGCTCTCCCCGGCAAACATGATTTCATGGTGGAGCTGATACTTTCACTTCTTGGAAGACGAAATTAAAAATGATCCTTGATGAGATAAATAAGACCGGTGATATCAAGAATATACCGGATGAAAATCTGAATAGTCTGGCATCAGAGATAAGGGAGTTCCTCATAGATAAGGTCAGTAAGACCGGAGGACATCTGGGTGCCAATCTCGGCGTTGTGGAGCTTACCATGGCGCTTCATCTTGAGCTTGACCTTCCGAAGGATAAGATAATCTGGGATGTAGGGCATCAGGCTTATACCCACAAGATATTAACAGGCAGAAAGGAAGGCTTTGACAGTCTTCGCAAATACGGCGGACTCAGCGGCTTTCCCAAAGCATGTGAAAGTGACTGTGACTGCTTTGATACAGGTCACAGTTCCACCTCCATCTCTGCCGGACTCGGAATGGTGTGTGCAAGAGATCTTAGAGGAAGCGATGAGACGATAGTCTCGGTTATAGGCGACGGATCCCTTACCGGAGGAATGGCATTTGAAGCCCTAAATAATGCGGGACGCTTCGATACCAACTTCATCATCATCCTGAATGACAATAACATGTCCATCTCAGAGAACGTGGGAGGTATCCCTAAGTACCTGAACTCCATACGTACATCCAACGGTTATCTTGGACTCAAGGAAAGCGTATATAAAAAGATCATAGACAAGCCCTGGGGCGATGATGTGGTCGGCAAGATAAGGAGAGCCAAGAACAGCTTCAAATCCCTTATGGTGCCCGCAGGTATGATGTTCGAGGAAATGGGTATCGTATACCTTGGCCCCGTTGACGGGCATAATATAAAGGCAATGAGAAATGCCATAAGAGAGGCGAGACGATTTAAGCGTGCGGTCCTTATCCATGTCCTTACCAAAAAAGGCAAAGGATTTGCGCCTGCCGAAAAGCATCCCGCCAGATTCCATGGCACGGAACCCTTCGACGTGACTAACGGAGTTCCTCTCAATCACAGAACCGTGGCCGGATGGACGGATATCTTCTCAACCGTCATGTTTAAGCTTGGTGAGAAGGATGACAGGATTGTTGCCGTTACTGCAGCTATGGCTGAAGGCTGCGGATTAAAGCGTTTCAGGAATAAATTCCCCGACAGATTCTTTGATGTGGGAATTGCGGAACAGCATGCAGTGACATTTGCGGCGGGACTTGCAAAGGGAGGGTATAAGCCTGTTTTTGCAGTGTATTCGTCATTCCTGCAGAGGGGCTATGATCAGGTACTCCACGATGTATGCCTGCAGAATCTTCATGTTGTGTTCGCAATAGACAGAGCAGGTCTTGTGGGGGCTGACGGGGAGACTCACCAGGGTGTTTTCGACCTTTCATATCTGACACAGATTCCCAACATGGTGGTCTGCTCACCCAAGAATAAATGGGAGCTTTCAGATATGCTCAAGTTCGCTGTATCCTATGACGGCCCCATAGCTGTCAGATATCCGAGGGGTACGGCTTATGCCGGACTTGAGGAGTTCAGGGAAAATGTAAGCCTCGGAAAGAGCGAGTGGATATACAGGGAAGATGAGATATGCCTTATAGCTGTGGGTGAGATGGTTGAGACGGCAGAGCAGGTAAGGGATATCCTTAAAGGCGAGGGTCACAGGGTAAGCCTTGTCAACGCCAGGTTCGTAAAGCCTTTAGACAGGGAGATGATACTTGAAAGCTGCCGTGATCATAAGCTTTTAGTGACCCTTGAAGATAATGTCATTACAGGAGGCTTTGGATCTGCGGTGCTTGATGTGCTTGCAGAGGAAGGCTGTCATAAGGATGTGCTTACCATGGGCGTTCCTGACAGGTTCATACGTCACGGAAGCGTTCCCGAACTTAAGAAGGAGATCGGACTCGATCCCGAAAGCATTGCTGACCGGATAAGAAAGAAGCTGTCTGCGTTAAACTGATATGAAAGAAAGACTTGATGTGATACTTGTTAATATGGGACTTGCCCCTTCAAGGGAAAAGGCAAAGGCTCTGATCATGGCCGGGGAAGTATTTATAGACGGTGAGAGAGAGGACAAAGCCGGAGCTTCCTTTGACCCGGAGGGCAGGAATATAGAGGTCAGATCCAGGCAGCTTAAGTATGTGAGCAGAGGCGGGTTCAAGCTTGAGAAGGCAATGGAAGTCTGGGGGTTCGATCTTACCGGACTTGTGTGCATGGATATAGGTTCATCTACCGGAGGATTTACTGACTGCATGCTCCAGAATGGGGCATCCAGGGTCTACTCGGTTGATGTGGGAAAGGGACAGCTGGACTGGAAGCTCAGAAATGATGACAGGGTTGTGGTCATGGAGCAGACCAACTTCCGCTTTCTGACTCCTGCGGATATTCCGGAGAAGATAGATTTTGCCAGTGTTGATGTATCCTTCATATCTCTTGATAAGATACTGATCCCGGCAAGAAACCTTCTGAAGGATGGGGGAAGGATAGTGGCACTTATAAAGCCCCAGTTCGAAGCCGGCAAGGGCAAGGTGGGCAAGAACGGTGTTGTAAGGGACACCCGGACTCATACTGATGTCATAACAAGGACGATCAGCTTTGCGGACTTTGTTGGATTTGATGTCCTCGGAATTGACTTTTCCCCCATAAAGGGGCCGGAAGGCAATATCGAGTATCTTATGAATCTTGTGAAAAAAGAAAATATTTCCGAAGAGCTGCTTTCATACAGCGAGAAGGAAGCGATAGATGCATTTGAGGAAAGCAGGGCATCGGGAAAATGGCTTGCGGATTCCCCGGAGTGGGAGAGCAGATGCAGTGAACTTGCAGGAAGATCACATACGGAGCTTGACTGATGAAAAGAGTTCTCATCTATACTAACGAACATAAGGATCCGGACGGAGCATACACCAAGAGAGTTGCTGATCATTTTGCCGCAAAGGGCGTGGCTTCGGATGTGATCATCTCCGATATAAGGCGCACGGAGGATAAGGATGCTGAGATAGATCAGGGAAGATCCGACTATGACTGTATCATCGTCCTCGGAGGAGACGGTACGGTGCTTCAGGCTGCAAGAGAGGCATGGAGACTGGATATTCCCATGGTTGGAGTGAACCTCGGCAAGCTTGGATTCCTTACCGAGATAGAGACATCTGCCATGGAACAATCCTTTGACAGACTGTTGGTCGGGGACTTCTATACCGAGAAGAGGATGATGCTTAGGGGGGAAGTCATTAAGGCAAACGGGGAGAAGATAAGCGGCAGATCCCTCAACGATATAGTCATAAGCAGATACGGGGGAATGAATCAGATCGTACTTCCGGTGTATGTCAACGGACAGTTCCTTCATGAGTACAGAGGGGATGGGATCATAGTCACGACTCCCACCGGATCGTCCGGATACAATCTGTCGGCAGGCGGTCCCATAGTAGAGCCTTCATCCGATGTCATGGTTCTCACATCCATATGTTCACACTCACTGAATCATGCGTCCATAATCCTTTCGGCGGACGATCAGATCGAAGTGAGACTTCCGGAAGACGGCCTGATACAAAGACAGATAGAGCTCTCCTTTGACGGAAGTCTGCGTGTTCTGATCGGTAACGGTGATACCGTCAGGATAAGAAGATCGGAGAAGCACACAAGGTTCATCAAACTGAACGATATGAGTTTCCTTGAAACACTCCACAAAAAACTCGGAGATGCCTGATGCTCAAAAAAGAAGCAAGACAAAAGGTAATAATAGACCTTATCGAGAATAACGATATAGCGACACAGGAAGAACTCTGCGAACTGCTTGAAAGAGAAGGGTATAAGGCAACACAGGCCACCGTTTCAAGAGATATCAGGGAACTTGCACTGACCAAGATGCCTTCGGAAAAGAAAGGGCAGAAATATGTCAGGATAAAGCAGTCATCCGGGGCAATGGAACAGAAATATTCCAGAGTTCTGAGGGACGGCTTTGTTGCTATGGATAAGGCTCAGAGTATACTGGTCCTGCGCACCGTTTCGGGAATGGCGATGGCGGTCGGAGCCGCAATAGATGCAATGCATCTTGAGGAAGTATCCGGATGTATCGCCGGTGATGATACGGTGATGCTTGCCATAAGAGACGCGGGATCTGTCGATACGTTAATGGCAAAGATTAAGGAAATCGTGAATCCTTAAGACATATAACCTGTGGTATCCATGGCCGTCGGAAAAGGCGGATGAAAAATGCTCAAGAATCTACATGTTAAAAATTTGGCTCTGATAGAAGATGCGGATATCGAATTTTCCGAAGGACTCAATATCCTTACCGGTGAGACCGGCGCGGGAAAGTCACTTCTCATGGGATCTGTTCTCATGGCACTGGGTTCAAGGTTCGATATGTCAATGATCAGAAAGGGTGCGGACAGCGCATCCGTCGAGCTTGTGTTTGATGAGATAGGGGATAAGGCACTTTCCGTTCTGGAAGAACTGGAGATTCCCGTGGAAGATGACGGGAGTGTCATAATCAAGAGAACCTGTTCCCAGTCCAGAAGTTCCTGCAGGATCAACGGATCAAATGCAACTGTCAGGGAGATGAAGAAGCTTTCCCAGGCTCTTATTGATGTACATGGACAGCGTGATTACGAGACTCTTCTCCACAGATCCGAACTTCTTGAAATACTGGATCTGTACTGTGGAAAGGAAATGCCCGGACTCCTTGATGAGGTTAAGGAAAGATACCTTGTGATGCAGGAGCTTAGAGATAAGCTGGAAGATGAACTGTCGGATACAGGGGCAGCCGAGAAGGAAGTGGCCCTTGCGGAATTTGAATTAAACGAGATAGAAGATGCCGCCCTTAAAGAGGGAGAGGATGAAGAACTTGAAAATGCTTATCGAAGGATGAGCAATTTCAGAAAGATCGCAGAGGGAATAGGAAGAGCCCATGAACTTATCGGCGGAGGCGAGGATGAAAATGCAGGGAGTCTTACCTCCATGGCTCTTAAGGAACTGTCCTCAGTCTCTGAATACGATACGGTACTGTCAGGCTTTGAAGAGGAACTAAGGTCAGCAGAATCCATTCTTTCAGACCTTCAGATGGAGCTCAGTTCCTATATGTCACAGATGGAATTTGATGAAGAAGAATTCGCCGTGACGGAAGAGAGACTTGATCTTATCAATAAGCTTAAGAGCAAGTATGGGAAAACCATTCCTGATATTCTGGATTATGCTGCATCGAGAAAAGAGATCCTTGATAAATATGCAGATTATGACGCATATATCGAAGGCCTTAAGGCCGGACTTGCAAAAGCTGAGAAAGAGTATGATGCTGCCTCTCTTAAGGTATCAAAGCTTCGAAAGAAAAATGCACCGCATCTTCAGAGTGAACTTACGGACAGGCTTAAGGAACTGAACTTTACCACGGTTGATCTCGAGATAAAGCTTGAGAAGACAGAAGCCGGAGTAAAGGGAAGCGATTCGGCGGATTTTCTTATCTCTGTCAATCCCGGAGAGGACAGAAAGCCCATAGCGGAAGTCGCATCCGGGGGTGAGCTTTCCAGAATGATGCTTGCCGTCAAGACTGTTATGGCAGGCAGGGAAGATACCGGAACCCTGATATTCGACGAGATAGATTCCGGGATCAGCGGTATAACCGCCTGGAAGGTGGCGGGAAGTCTTGCGGGGGTATCCAGACATCATCAGGTTATCTGTATAACCCATCTTCCCCAGATCGCAGCCATGGCCGATCATCATTTCATGATCGTCAAATCATCGGATGAAAGGTCAACCACTACCGATGTCATCGCAGCGGGGGATGAAGGATCCATAGCCGAGATAGCCAGACTTCTCGGAACTGATTCAGTATCTGACAGCACACTTGAGAATGCGAGGGAACTTAAGGATAAAGCTGCAGCAGTAAAAAAAGCTCTGTAGAGCATAACTGCATTTCTTATGAGGAGAGAATAATATGGGATTTCTGATAGCGCTGTTTCTGTTCGTGAGTACGTTCGGCAGTGTGCGTCATTATATGCAGGCGGTAGCCATCGCACAGGAGATGTACTCATGGGACCATCCGACCACGGAGATCGATGATGTGACCGGCTATGATGACGATGATCATGACGATGATGATACCGATATCGTATATGAAGACATCATCGGAACCTGGGAGCTGTATTACGCTGAAATGAATGGCGAATCCATGGATTGTGATGAGGATTCGGAGATCTTCGAGACACTTACATTTAAGGATGACTATACTGTAGTTCTGAAACAGTATTCTTACGGTGATCTTTCACTTCAGGCAACACTTCCTGTTACATATTCATCCGGATTCCCGATCTTTACATATGATGACAGCGATGGTCTTCCGGAATCCATAGCCCGCGAGGAATACTATGTTATTTACGCCGGAGATAACGAAGGTCTTCATATGACTGTACTGCTGATGTTCTATAGTCCCCAGGGATTCATAGAGGGCGGATACACATTTATGTTTACAAGACCGTGATTTAATCGGATGGCTGTATTGGAGGAATATTATGAAAAAGAAATATCTGGCACTTATCATGGCATGCATCCTTTGTACATCTGCTTTTATCACCGGATGCGGCAGGACGGCGGATGTCATCGAAGAGGATGATGAAGACGATGAAGACGATGAAGACGATGACGACGATGATGACGGCAAGGATGACGATAAAGACGACGATAAAGATGATGACAAGGATGATAAGCCTGTCTATGTAGAATCCATCGATCCTGCAACCTTTCTTCAGCAGATCAAGTTATTCGTGAAGAATAAGGCTATCTGGTCAGTGGATGAAGATTCATCTGCCTTCATACATCAGGTCGGCTATGCCGTTACGGATCTTGATCACAACGGAAGAGCCGAGCTTATTGTCATGACATCTTTTGGAGATCATTCTGAGACTTCATCTGCAAGGATCTTCGAGATAAGCGAAAGCGGCAACAGATTCGATGAGGCTGAGTGGGAGTTTTCCGGACTGTCAATATCGGATATACCCTGTCCGGATCTTCTCTATTATCCCTTCCCTCTTACCTATTATGATGAAAAGGAAGGTATAACACATTACCTTGGGCTTGACGCCTATGATGACGGCGATGGCAATTCCTATGTGTTCTATGACGATCTCACATACTCTGAAGGAAAAGCATCCAGCTATACATATGCATACGGCCATACCTATGAATATTACGATATAACCACCGATCAGCTTAAGTATGATTATACATATACCACCGATAAGGGTGATGTCACCGAGAGTCAGTATTATGATTACCGCTTTGATTATGCGGGAGGTCTTTCAAAGCTGGAGGAATGTTATATTGGCGTATATAACAGAGGCTGGTATGACGACTGCGGAGTGATGAACCTGGATGACGAATTCCTTAGCGAAGTATTGATGGAATCCTACAGAGTGTTCAGCGGATACCAGACCTATTCCGGATTCTATGAGATGTATAACGATCACTATGCACCCGGAGATTACGATGAGACTTTCTTTGAACGCTGTATCGGTGACTGGAAGCTGTGGAGCATGGAAATTGAGGGTGATGAGGTGCGATATGAAGAGGATGGCCCCCAGTATGCGACCCTTACCATAACTGAGGATTATGAGGCTGTTATTTCGCAGTACAGAAATGGGGAACTCTCACTAAGGTATGCTCTGGATGTCTGCCTTGATGACGACGGTCATCCCTACTTTGATTATGATGATCAGAGTGCTCTCCCGGAAGGCTTTAAGATGGAGAGATATACCATAACCCAGATAAACAGTGACGGAGATATGATCACATTATCACTTGATTTCTACGGAGATGACGGGATCATAGGGTCCAGTACTCTCAAATTTGTTGCTGCCATGTAAGGCGGAGTTTGCGGGAATCGATCTTTTATCAGGGTGCAGCTGATCGCTGCAGATGATTCAGGAGGTTACGACAGAGATGAAGAAGAGAATATTTCTTATGATGATGGTCGGTCTGATGAGTACATCTGTCTTTATGAGCGGATGCGGAAAGACCGGGAATGATGTCGCGGTTGAAGATGACGAAGACGAAGATGATGAAGACGAAGATGATGAGGATGAAGAAGACAGGGAAGATGATGAGAATGATCAGAATGATCAGAATGATGACGGATCTGCCGCCCCGTCTGTAAAACCCATTGTTGAGATGATAGATAAGGATGATCTTTCGGACCAGATCAGGATCCTTATTGATGACAGGGATTACTGGACAATGTCTGATGCCGATGATGATGCCGTTTACAGGATCGGTTACTGTGTAACTGATCTGGACCTTGACGGAAGAATAGAGCTGATAGTATCCAGGGAATATGATTATTCGAATGTGTCAGACAGTTATGTTTATGAGATCAATGAAGCAGGCGATGATTACGGTTTTGTCTGTCTTAATCTGTTTAATTCGACGATCACAGATGATGTGGAGCCGGACTTTCTGTCATGCGATTCGGCAGACTGCTATTTTGATAAAGAAAACAGGGAGCTTCATTATCTGCTGATCGATAATTTTGATAACGGAAACGGTAATTACGGTGCTCTTTTGATGGATGTAAATAAGAGCAGCGAAAACATTTATTGCAACTCTTATCTTACAATATCCGTACAGGAGAACGTAGATCAGGAAAACTACGAAAGTACATATGAATATAAATACTACGAAGGCAATATGGAGATAAAGGAGGCAGATTATTACAGGATAATTGATTCCTATCCCGAAGATGTCGTCACCAGACCTGTTTATTTCGGCTATCTGACAAGATATTCATATCAGGAAATGTATCTGAATGATCTGGATAATGCAGCGCTTAAGGATGCACTTTGTGATTCCTACTATGTGTTCGCCGGAAGTCTGGATCAGATAGATTTTGATCATACATATAATATTACATCGGACACTTTGCCGGATATCGACTTTTCCAGCCTGGCGATAGGAGACTGGGAACTCTATTCATCCGAAGTAGAGGACAGTGTGACGCGTTATACTCCTGATTCTCCTTTCTATAAAGAAATGTATGTGTATGATGACAGCAGCGTATATTTTATTGATTATGAATACGGGGAGATCGTGAGAACTTTTTCTTCAGAGCTTAATTATCAGGATTTTTATCCTGTATTCGAGTATGATATCGTGGAAGAACTCGGTAAGCCGGATGAACTTGGAGCTGTTTTGGAGACATATACCTTAACGGATCATTATTATGAAAACGGGGCAGAGTTTTTGGAAGTTACTGAGGATATATACAGTGATGACGGATGGCTCGGATACAGTATCCTGAATTTCCGGCGTCAGTGATGGTGCTTTGAGGTATTTCAGAGAAAATTTGGGGTATTCCTTATTTGCTCCGGATATTGTACAATACTTGAATGGTTCAGTGTGAAACATGAGTTTCATAATGAATAATAAAAGGGAGGAAGAAAAATGAAAAAGAGAATTTCAAAGTTGACAGTGTCAGTGTTTGCTGCATGCGCACTGGTACTCAGCCTTTGCGGATGTGCCGGTGGCGGAGCTGCAAAGAACGTATCGATCGAGGTTTCCGAGACCAAGGTTGAAGTCGAAGTAGATGATAAGGCAACCGTTGAGATTGAGAACTACGACGATCTTCAGGATGTTGAGATAGCGGTTTCCGATGAGGATATCATCAAGGTAAAGGATAAGAACGGAACCCTTACCATTACCGGACTTGAGGAAGGCAAGGCTAAGATCACCATCACCGCATCCAATTCAGAGGATGAGATAACCATAAAGGTTACCGTTACCGGTGGAGAAGAGCCCGAGCCTGAACCTGAACCCGAGCCTGAACCCGAACCCGAGCCTGAACCTGAGCCCGAGCCCGAACCCGAACCTGAGCCGGTTGTTGTTACCGGAAGTCACACCAGAAGCGACTGGTATGGCACATATCACGGAACCATTTATCTCTATGGAAGCGGATCATGGGCTGATGATGATCCTGTATGGGATTGTACCGCAGCCGTAGCAGTTGCCGATGATGGCAGTGACTATTTTGAGGTTTATTCCGATGATATGGATCTCTGGGGAGCAGCATGGGACAGCTCCTATCCTGTTGTAACCTTCTGGGTAGACCTTACCGATACCAGAATGACTGCCGATACCGTGAATGATGCATGGGTTCTCGATGAGAACGATCTCGGCGATGTTGAGATGTATTGGGATTGCTACAATACAAATGACTGGATCTATGTCACATATGATTACTGGGATGACGATTATAACGGAGGATACTACGTATACATCGAGCTCCAGAAAGACTGATGAGTGACTGATATGAAGTTGCAGGGACCTGTACCAGGCATAGGGTACAGGTCCTTTTTTGCGTTAATACTTGAAAAAATCGTACTCCTGGGGTATATTATTAAAGTTTTGAGAGGAGTTTGAAATGATCACCAAGAGAGAAGACATAAGAAACGTTGCCATCATCGCTCACGTAGACCATGGTAAGACCACCCTGGTTGATGAACTGCTGAAGCAGAGCGGTGTGTTCAGAGAGAATCAGGAGGTTGCGGAGCGTGTAATGGACTCCGGAGATATCGAGC
>JAEEGG010026591.1_pt1 | contig 11033 bp, 9 predicted proteins | sample 9134161 | NCBI WGS metagenome assembly JAEEGG01 (sample SAMN16246543, study PRJNA631951) | gut metagenome | biome: gut microbiome; feature: rumen; material: CR-attached | host: Bos | place: Iran: Karaj | collected 2018-10
GAGAAATCCCGCCGTCCGTGACTATATCTGCGGCGTGATCCGCTTCTGGGTCAACGAGTTCGACGTGGACGGCATCCGCCTGGACGCTGCCGATGTGCTGGACTTCGAGTTTATGAAGGCCCTGCGCCGCACTGCGGATGAGGTCAAACCGGATTTCTGGCTCATGGGCGAGGTCATCCACGGCGACTATTCCCGCTGGGCAAACGAGAATACCCTTCACAGCGTGACCAACTACACCCTCCACAAGGCGCTTTACAGCGGGCACAACGACCATAACTATTTTGAGATCGCCCACACCGTCCAGCGCACCAACGGCATGGTGCCGGCAAGAATCAAGCTCTACAATTTTGTGGACAACCACGATGTTGAGCGCATCCACACCAAGCTCATGAACAAGGGACACATCCTGCCGGTGCACATCCTGCTCTACACCCTTCCCGGGATTCCTTCGGTATATTACGGCAGCGAGTTCGGCATCGACGGCCGCAAGGAGCACGGCTCCGACGATTCCCTGCGCCCGTATATCGACCTGAACGATCACCTGGGGGATGACAGGGACAATCCCTGCACCCGGCTCATCGCCGACCTGGGGCGGATTCACCGCGAGTGGAAACAGGATCTGGTCCATGGTGATTTCCGTCAGCTGTGCCTGACAAACCAGCAGTATGCCTATGCCAGAGGAAGGCTCATCGTGGCCGTGAACAACTCGGACGGCGAGGCCTGGATCAATACCGAGGCATCTGCCCCCGCCTATGTCGGCCTGCTCAGCGGCCGGAGGATCGAGAGCGGCGGCGGAAGGCTGAATGTCTGTCTGCCCGGCTGCGGCGGCGATATCTTTGCTCCCGATGACGGCAGTGCAGAGGCCGTCGTCCCCGAAGCGCCGAAAGCCGCCTGTGCAGCCCCGAAGCCGGAAAAGAACGAGCCGCCGAAGCCCCCGCGGAAAGAGACGGTCCGGGAGAAAAAACCGGCCCCGTCCGGGCCTGCTGAAGCCCGTCCGAAGCCGAACGAAGCGGAACCCGAACCCGAGAGGGCTGAGATTCCCGATATTCCCTATGATCTTATGACGGTCGAACAGCTTCAGGCCGTGATCCTGGCCAAAATGGCAAAGAACGGGCCTGTTACCGAGCAGATGCGCCGCGACGTGATTGAGAATGTCTGGCACAACTCCCTGGTCAACTGGGCTAACAGCTTCCGCTCAGGGCCTCCGCGTCCGTGTAATCCTGCTGCTCCGGGCCGGGTGCGGGGGATCCGTCTGAGACCCGCGTGCTTTTTATCTTGTATCGATAAAGGAGCAGTGCAAATGCGATCAGAGTCAGCTCGGCGGCGATGGCGCCGAGAAATACCGGCGAACGGAAATCGGCGGCGCTGCTTCCCATGAGAGTATAGGGGATCATTCTCGGTATGAGGCCGAGCACCGAACCCAGCAGATACGGCAGAAACCGGCATTTCCGTGCACCCATGTACATGCCGACCAGGTTGTAGGGCAGCCCGACACAGCGCAGGAGCAGCGCAAGGAGAAAGACGTTGTCACCGCTTTTCTTCTCAACCTCCTGAAACTTCGGGTATTTTGCCTCAATGCGTTTCAGGATCGGACTGCCCAGACTCTTCCCGACGAAGTACGGGACCGTGGATATGATCACAATCCCGACCAGATTGACAAAGAGGGCGGCCGGAAGGGGAAAAAGAATCCCGTCGATTGCGTACAGCAGCCCGGAATAGATTACAAAATCAACGCTTTTCAGCAGAAAGAGGCCCCACATGGCAAACGCGGCCAGGACCTTGTTCTCCGGCTGATACCGCAGGAGCTCCTGCACGCTGAGATGTCCGTTTGCCCGGACAAACAGCGCAATGGCGCATCCCCACAGAATCACGAGGCAGATGCCCCAGAACCAGCGCAATCGATTTTCGCGTTTTTGTTCTGCTTCCATGCCCTCTCCTTCCTCCCGCCGCCGGGACAAACGAGCTGTATTATAAACCCGGCCGGCCGGGAAAGAATGAATAAACTATGAACGCACAGAAAGGGGAGAGATCCTCGATGGCAATCACAAAGACGGATTTCATGCGGGGCATGCAGTGCCCGAAAATGCTGTGGCTGGACAAGCACAGGCCGGATCTGAAGGTCATCCCTCCCGAGATTCAGGCAAAGCTGGACGCGGGCAATGACTTCGGCGACCTTGCCATGGGCATGTTCGGGCCCTTTGAGGAAATGACCGTTTACCGGCCGGGCACCCATGTCCCGGACAAAAAGGCGATGATTGCCAATACCCTGGACGCCATCGGGCGCGGGGTCAAAGTAATCTGCGAGGCGGCATTCAGCAATTACAACAACTACTGTGCCGTGGATATCCTGCGCAGAACCGAAACCGGCTATGACATGTATGAGGTCAAAAACGCCCCGGAGCTGCAGGAACAGTTCGTCCGGGACGCCGGCTTTCAGTATTACATTCTGAAGCGCTGTAAGCTGCCGGTGGGGAAAATCTTCATCGTTCTTCACGGACAGGACGGTGACAGCCCTTTCCTTCCGGTCGACGTGACGGACCGGGCGAAGAAGTATTACAGCTGGATCAACGATCATATCTGGGATCTGAACCGCATCCAGAAAGAGCCGGCAGAGCCGGATATCACGCCGGGCGACCAGTGCAGCGAACCGTATGCCTGCTGGTACTGCGGATACTGCCGGGGAGCGGAAGAGGGCTGAACGGCTGCCGAAAAATGCATCCCTGTATGCAAAAAGCTGAAGGAGTTCCTTCAGCTTTTTGTATGCCGTTCAGGCGGAAATCAGGTCTCGGGGCGTTTGCCGAGGACCTCCTCTTCAAACACGGACCGGTCCCAGACACCGTAGGCGACCCATTTGCGGACAGAGTCGGGCATATAGTCGGCAGAGTAGTCCGGATACAGGCGAACAAGATCTTCTTTCTGAATATCGCTGCAGGATTTTCCGTCTTTGAAGTAGCCGTTTTTAACGACGAGCGAATATACGATAAAGGAATAGAGATATTTCTCCATATACGGGATATGATTCTGGTCGAGATGGACATAGACGCGGAAAAACTGTTTCAGGGCAAAGATCAGGCTGCGGATGTTATGGGATTTGGTCAAACCCTCAGCACCGGCAGGCGGCTCCCCGGCGAAAGCCTCGAGAATCCTCTGCTCGTTTTCAAGAAGAAAAGCGGTATACGGCTCCGACTGCCAGGTCCATTCGGTGAGGACCGCATGGACGATTTCGGCATACTCGGGCTCATAGAGCACCGTATGGGCAATTACCTTTTCCCTTAAAACCTGGAAAGTCAGGTCGTCTTTATGCGCAGCGGTGAGCAGGTAATCTTCGTTGGCGATAATGATGCTGTTGAAATCCTGGTTCTCGCAGTAATCATTGATGCAGCCGAGAATTTCCAGACTGTCGAGGCGGGAACGCTCCAGATCATCAAAAACCAGAACGACTTTCTTCCTCACGCCGGAGGCAAGATCATCGGCCTCCGGGCTGATGGGGATCAGGTCAATGGGGTCGACGGCCACCATCGCCGAGGCGACACCGCCGGCGACGGGATTCACAGCCCGCAGAGCATTCCCGACGGCGGCGAAAAAGCCGCTGTCCTTCTTCAGCTTTTCGCGCTGCTGCTTCAGTTTGCCCAGAAAGGGCGTGCAGACATAAAGCCACTGTCTGTGGACTGCTTCGTTCAGCGCATCAATGCTGTTGATGCCGAAGAGGGAAACGCGGACGATCATATGGCTGTTGCTGAGCGCCTTCGCGAGGGTGGTTTCAACCAGATAGGTTTTTCCGCAGCCCCATTCGCCGGTCAAAAGGACGGCGCCCATGGGATCCTCTTCGCTGCAGTAATAGATCAGTTCGTGGAGTGTACTCATAGCAAAATCTCCTTAACAGCTTTGCTCCGTTCATAAAACTATTTAAGTATTTTAGCACGGGAAAGGAAGCCTGACAAGTCGGAAAACGCGCCTGCGCCGCTTTGCCGCTGCGATTGCTGCGGGCATGGCGTTCCGCGCGACATTTTCGGCAGTCTGTCCATACTTTTCACTTTTTCAAATCACAGCAGTTTGCACAAAAAGACCGGACAGAAAAAAGAGCTTGATATCTTCGAAAAAGAACGCTACCATGTTGACAGGCTCGTACGGGTTAACGTACAAATCATCATCGTTTACCTCTTCGCCCAGAAGACCTTTATCGCCGGGCTGACCTCCGGCAGTGTGAAAGGATGATACTATGAAGCAAGCAAGCATGATTCTGGATCGCGACTATAAAATCGCGCGGGTGGACGAGCGGCTGTTCGGCTCCTTCATCGAGCATCTCGGCCGTGCGGTCTACGGCGGTATTTATGAACCCGGGCACCCGCTGGCCGATGAACTGGGCTTTCGTACCGACGTGATGCAGGCCGTAAAAAAACTCGGGGTGCCGCTGGTGCGCTATCCCGGCGGAAACTTCGTTTCCGGATTTCGCTGGGAGGACAGCGTCGGCCCGGCGGAACAGCGGCCGAAGCGGCTGGACCTCGCCTGGTTCACGACCGAGACCAACGAGGTCGGCCTCCACGAGTTTGCCCGCTGGGCCGAGAAAGCCGGAAGCGAGATCATGTATGCCGTGAATCTCGGCACGCGCGGACCCGAGCAGGCCAGGGACATCGTGGAATATGCCAACCATCCCGGCAACAGCAGACTTTCCGATCAGCGCATCGCAAACGGAAGAAAAGAGCCCTTCGGCATCAAACTCTGGTGCCTTGGCAACGAGATGGACGGGCCCTGGCAGATGGGCCAGAAGACCGCCTATGAATACGGCCGTGTCGCGAACGAGGCTGCCAAGATGATGAAATGGGTCGATCCCTCCATCGAGCTGGTGGCCTGCGGCTCCTCCAGCTCCGAGATGCCGAGCTTCGGCGACTGGGAGCTGACGATGCTGAACGAGTGCTACGAGAACATCGACTATGTCTCTCTCCACCGCTATTATGCCAACCCGACAGGCGACACGGCGGGCTTCCTTGCCCGGACGATGGACATGGACGACTTCATACGCAGCGTCGCTGCGATCTGCGACGCGGTCAAGGGAAAGAAGCACAGCAAAAAGCAGGTGAATCTCTCCTTCGACGAGTGGAACGTGTGGTATCACTCCCGCGAGCAGGACGAGGAGATCTGGAAGCAGGATAAGTGGAACCGTGCCCTGCCGCTGCTGGAGGATATCTATAACTTTGAGGATGCGCTGCTGGTCGGCTCCATGCTCATCACGCTCCTTCGCAATGCTGACCGGGTAAAGGTCGCCTGCCTTGCCCAGCTCGTCAATGTGATAGCACCGATCATGACCCGCAACGGCGGGGGATGCTGGGCCCAGACAATCTATTATCCCTTCATGCATGCGTCAAAATACGGCCGCGGGACGGCCCTTCGGGTCATCGTGGATTCGCCGGTCTATGACTGCCGGGATTATGAAGGCGTTCCGACACTGGACGCCATGGCCGTGCAGGGGGACGACGGAAGCCTTACGGTCTTCTGCGTCAACCGCGATCTGAAGGAGGACTGCCTGCTGACGCTCGACCTGCGTTCCTTCGGGGTGCTCCGGATGAGCGAGCACCTGGTCCTGCACCACGACGACGTTCACGCCGTCAACACCGAGGACAGGCCGGATGAGGTGGTCCCGGTGCAGATCCCGGTCACGCAGGTCGACGGGGGAAGGGCAGAGATCCGCCTCTCCCCGCTGAGCTGGAACGTCCTCCGGTTCTGCTGACCGGCGGGACAGACGGCAGACAGGAATGCCGCGCCGGCGGAAACAGAATAAAAAAAGAGGCTGACTCGATCCGGGTCGGCCTTTTGGCTGATTGTTCGAAAAAAAAGAGCAAAAAAAAAGAAGTAAGCCCCAATTGCAGCATCAAACGCTCATCACAATCGGGACTTACTTCTTTAAATTCTTAATATCTAACATCTTTTAACCTCTCTTTCGTCAGATTCAAACACCACCGCCAGACAACCATAGGAATCATCTCACATGCACATTTTCTGCGGCTCGCGCAACCCCAGTCAGGCGGGGCATCCTGAATGATGGAGGCTTTCCTGTGATTGGAAACGGTACTTGCCTGATCCCACTTTTCAGACAAGCTTCAGAAGTACTCTTGACTTCTGTCTCTTCTTGACTATAAAATACACCAAAACAGCACAAAACGCAAGACGGAAAACTGTACAAAATACACAACACAAATTTGTGTAGAACATCCAAACGGCTCAAATGGGAACGGAGGTGTTTTCCCCGGCCTGTTCGCGGCTGCAGTGTTGGGGACAGGGGCAGAGCCTTTCCCTTGCCGCGAAACAGTACTGCCTCCGTGGGCGTGCCCGAATTCCGCGGTAAAGGTGTTGACAGGAAGGCGGTTTGTGAGTATGATTAGTTATACAAATCATACTTCACGGGAGGCGGAGCAGGATGACAGCACCGGAACACAGATATGCCTGGACAGCGACAGTCGGCGAAAAAGGACAGATTGTGATTCCCAAACAGGCGCGTGAGGTTTTTCAGATCAGGCCGGGGGACACCCTGCTGCTCCTCGGTGATGAGAAGCGCGGCATTGCGATCCCCGCCAAAGGATCATTCTCAGACCTGTTTGCTGCCGCCTTTCATGAAAAGGAGGATGAAAAAGCATGAAGATTGCCTGGTTCTGCATTCCTGCGCACGGGCATACGAATCCGACCCTCGGCGTCGTGAGGGAACTGACTGCTGCCGGGCATCAGGTCTTCTATTTCTCCTTTGAGGCTTTTCGGGAGAAGATTGAGCAGGCCGGGGCTGAATTTATCGGGTGTGACGGATATGACTTCGACATGGAGGATAAGGAAAACGCCGACCGGGTCGGAAAGGACAAGGCCTTTGCAACCGAGCTGCTCGTTTCCTCAACGCTGGCGCTTGACGAAATGACAACCGAGAAAATCGAAGCGATCAGGCCGGATCTCATCGTCTCGGATTCCGTTGCCTTCTGGGGCAAGCTGGTGGCCATGAAGCACCGTATTCCGTATGTTTCATCGACGACCACTTTTGCCTTTAACCGCTACTCGGCGAAGTATATGAGAGAGACGCCGCGGGATATCGCGAAAATGCTCTTTACCATGCCCAGAATCAACAGACAGATCAGACGCCTGCGGGAGAAAGGCTATCCCGTCAGGGGGCTTCTTGAGATCGTTCAGAATGACAATGAAACCAATACCATCGTCTATACCTCGAAGCTTTTCCAGCCGTGTTCCGATACCTTCTCTGACTGCTATCGTTTTATCGGGCCTTCCATCCGCCCGATCACGGCGCCGTACCCCAAGACCGCGGAAAAGACGGTGTATATCTCCATGGGCACGGTGAATCAGAACAGGGAGTTTTATCGCAACTGCATCCGCGTTCTTGGTGAGACCGACTGGCAGGTGATCATCTCCATGGGGACCAATACCGAGCATTTTGATCATCTGCCGGCGAATATCCAGGTCCATGAGTCGGTGGATCAAATGGCCGTGCTGTCCATTTCAGATGCCTTCATCACGCACTGCGGCATGAATTCCGCTTCCGAGGGCCTCTATTTCCGGGTGCCGCTGGTGCTCTTCCCGCAGACGCCGGAACAGGGGGCTGTGGCCGCGAGAACAGAGGAACTCGGTGCCGGAATTCGCCTGCGGTCCATTTCGGAGGCAGACGTCCTGGATGCGCTGAAGCAAGTCCTGTACGAGCCGAAATATAAGGAAAACGCCGTCCGGATCTCGGACAGCTTTCATGCCTGCGGCGGGGCGGCTGAAGCCAGAGCCTTCCTGGAAGGGCTTGCTTCTGCGGCATCGTGACAGGCGCAGCCCGATCAATCAGCATGACGAATCTGACAGAACAGCGTGAACGGGACATCTGTGCCCTGATCTGCCGCAGCGGCGGAATCAGGGCAAAAGACATTGCCGCGAAACTGAATCTGGACCGCCGTGCGGTCAATCACATCCTTTACAGTTCGCCCCTGATGAAAGAGCTCTGCTGGCAGGACAGAGAGTTCCGCTGGCACGGGATCATGAAGCAGAGCCGGCCTCATATCGGCCTCCAGGAGTTTGCCGGCTACTATGACACGGCAGAGAACTTCCTTTCCCTTTCCGAGACGGAGTGGATGGAAAAACTCACCGAAGGCTGCGGCAACATCGGCCGGAACCTGAACGATACGAGAGGGCTGTTTCATTCCTTCCGGGACAGCAGGGAACAGATCCTCGGTCTCTTTCAGGACCTGAAGAGCATGGTCGGCGGCAGATGCCTGACCTGGGAGCTCGCATTTGAACTGCGGCTGAAGCGCTCCCGCCATGTCCGAATCTATGCGGACGTTCTGGTGATCACGGAAAACAGGGTCTTCTCGCTGGAGTTTAAAATGAAGGACCGCATCGATCCCGATGAGGTCCTTCAGGCGGCAAAATACTGCCCGTTCCTTGAAATCATGTTCGGCCCGGACTATGAGGTGATCCCGACTCTCGTGCTGACGGGCAGGCGCGATTTCTTCGATTTTGCCCGGATCGGAAACACGGATGCCGTGCTTCCGGTCTGTTCGGGCAACATGCTGTTCAATGTGTTTGATGAATACATGGGCGTTCTGAAGAGATAAGAGAAAACCCCTTGCTCAGAGAGCTTACGGGTTTTCATCGACCCTGAGCAGCGGCTGCGTGCTGCAGTGCACCGAACCGGCGCTCATGCGCGTCACATGGAAATCCAGATATTCCACCTTGATCCCGCGCGCTTCCAGTTCTTTTCCGATGGTATCCCGGAATGCGATATCCGTGATGTAGACCTCGGGGTTGATGGCCATCCCGTTGACGGCCAGCTGCTCCGCATCCTCCTCCGGAACGAGGATTTTATCCCAGTCGCGGAAGGTCTCGGGGATTCCGTCTGCAAAGGACTCCTCACAGACGATCATCAGACCCTCCCGGACCAGACTCATGACGCAGTCCAGATGCAGGATTTTTCCCTGCAGCCTGACCTCCTCCACCTCATAGCCGTAGGGCGCAAGATAATCCCTCAGCCACCGGATGCCGGCGGAGTTGCTTCCGTATCCGGAGTTCCCGACAAATATCTTCCGGTGATAGACGATCACGTCACCGCCCTCCAGAAACGGGCCGGCTTCTGCGTCTGTGAAATCCGGCATCGGCAGACCGACGTAGCTGGCACAGCCCTGAAACAGATCTCTTGCAGTCAGTGCTTCACAGCGCCGGTATTCCTTCCGGAAGTTGGCCTCGATCACATGATCGCCGACGACGATGAACGGGTCCCGGACGAAGAAATTGCTCAGACCGCGTCCGTGGGTCGGCCCCTCGGGAAGCGCAGCAAGGGCAAGCTCTTCTTCCGTCAGCATGCGCGGCCTCAGCACCTCGACGCCGTAGCGCTCCAGAATTGCGGTGAGTGCTTCCCGCTCCTGCACCCGCTGCTCGGTCAGCGCCCTGTTCGCGTGAAAGGTAATCGTATCATCCTCTACTTCCGCATAGGGAGGCACAAGGTTTTCCAGAGGAAGATAATACTGGCTGACCGGCAATGTGCTGTCGGTAACCTCCGACTGCGATACGATCACCCGTTTCAGCGGGGCGAACTCGCTCTCCACGTAAACAGCGGGGACCTCTGCCGCGTCCTCAGCGGCATAAGCGCCGGCGGCCGGGCCCAGGCATGCCAGCGCGGTCAGAAGAATGGCGATGAGCTGCTTTTTCATACTGCTTCCTCAAAATACTGGTTTTCTGCAGGAAAGATCCTTTTCATACTCTTTTCCCCAAACTTTATCATACAACATTGATCAGCCTTCTTCAAGCTGAAATCAGAACCGCAACACAAGGAGGACACCGCATATGAGAAAAACTGTTATTCCTGCTTTCCTGCTGCTCACGTTCCTGTTCTCTGTCCTGCTCCCGTTTTCCGCCTGTGCGGAAGCATCTCCCCGGCCGATTCTTTATACGTATTACCTGCAGATGGGCTGGGGCGATCGCCTCGAAATCGCCTATCTGGATTCCGACGGAAATCTGTGGGCTTTGGACGGATATGAAAGCACTCTCCATTGGCCGTATAAGACGGAAGAACAGCTGCAGTTCCTTGCGGAGAACAGCTTCGAAAACATCGGCCGGCTGAAGTTCGACGATCTGTTTGACCTGAAAAGCCTTGTCAATGCCGTGCAGGAATCGGACGAACCGTCTTATCCTGCTGCCTGCGATGCCGGAACCGAGGAGACCTATGCGGTCCGATATGACCGGGACGGCAATGCGGAAGCCATCCTGCTCGGCATGTCCGGCGACGATGTGTTTGAAAATACGGACCCGAACGCCCAGGGTCTGTATCTCGCTGCACGCAGGCTGTTCCCGGGCGTCATCGCTTACGGAGGCTCGATGGGACCGGCAGGCTTCGTCCCGAAAGATCTGGTGGGCTTCTGCGGCCTGGGCAGCCTCAGCGGCGCCACGGTCAGGGCCAGCTATAACGACTGTGAATCCGGACCGAGCGAGATCCCCCTGAGCAGGGAACAGCAGAAGCAGATCCTGGATACCGTCCGCAGCACGGTTGTCACCGGAAAGGTCAGCGCCTGCGTCACAACCGGCGGCTTTCGATCCTACGACTTTTTCCGGGGGGATCAGTACCTTGGCTGCATCAACATCTATAACGACCTGCTGTATTGCTCTGACGGGATGTATTCCATCGAACGGAAGAATTGACTGAAAACGCAGACAGAAACAGACCGCATCTCGGGGATGTCCCGGATGCGGTCTTTTCTGGAACGGTATGCTGCGCTCCGGCGCGCGGACGGCTGCTTATGCCTCGGTCTCAGCACCCTGGTACTGCGCCTTGCTCACGCCGAGGATGAATCTGCCGAGCTGCTTGAACACGGGGATGGCCAGCAGGATGCCGATGCCCTTGCCCTTGCCGAAGGCTTTGGCCAGCTTCAGACTCTCCGGGACGGCGAGCACGAGACTCAAAACCAACAGCGTGTGGTAGATGAAGGTGGGCAGATGGGCTGCATTGGAGAGCAGACCCAGGGGGAGGCACAGGTCGGCCCGGACGCCGATCCAGCCGATCCAGACGGTGGAAT
>JAEEGG010026592.1_pt1 | contig 11033 bp, 4 predicted proteins | sample 9134161 | NCBI WGS metagenome assembly JAEEGG01 (sample SAMN16246543, study PRJNA631951) | gut metagenome | biome: gut microbiome; feature: rumen; material: CR-attached | host: Bos | place: Iran: Karaj | collected 2018-10
TGGACGCCATGGGTCCGGTCATCGGAGCCGCCGTCGTGCAGCAAGGTACGACGAACGGAACCTCCACGGGCATTGATGGCGACTTCGTCCTCACCGTCCCGAATGCGGATGCGATGATCGAAATCAGTTGCATCGGCTACGCGACCCAGGTCTTCAAGGCCTCCGAGGTCCCGTCCACCATCACCCTCGCTGAGGATACCCACTTCCTGGATGAAGTCGTGGTCATCGGCTACGGTACCGTCAGGAAGAGCGACCTCACCGGTTCCGTAACGGCTCTCAAGCCGGATACCAAGAACAAAGGTGTCATCGTCAATCCCCAGGATATGCTTTCTGGTAAGATTGCCGGCGTGAACGTCACCAGTGGCGGCGGCTCCCCGGGCGGCGGATCTACGATCCGTATCCGTGGCGGCTCCTCCCTGAACGCGTCCAACGACCCGCTGATTGTCATCGACGGTCTCGCCATGGATAACAACGGCGTCAAGGGTCTGTCCAACCTCCTGTCGATGATCAACCCTGCCGACATCGAGAGCTTCAATGTCCTGAAGGATGCTTCCGCGACGGCCATCTACGGTTCCCGCGGTTCCAACGGCGTCATCATCATCACCACCAAGAAGGGTCACCTGAACCAGGCTCCGACCATCACCTTCAACGGAAGCGCTACCGTGAGCACCCGCCGCAAGAGCGTGGACGTGATGGACGGTGATGAATTCCGCGCCTTCGTCACGGACCTGTATACCGGTGTGAACCAGGATCCGATCAATGCCCTGGGCAGGGCCAACACCGACTGGCAGAAGGAAGTGTACCGGATTGCATTCGGTTCGGACCAGAACTGGACGCTGACCGGCGCGACGAAGAACCTTCCGTATCGCCTCTCTCTCGGTTACACGACCGAGCAGGGTATCTTGAAGACTTCTGACTTCCAGCGTGTGACTGCTTCCCTGAACCTGAGCCCGTCCTTCTTGGAGAACCACCTGACCGTCAATGTCAATGCGAAGGGAATGTACGCTATGACGCAGTACGCCGACGGCGCCGCAATCTGGGCTTCCACCAAAATGGACCCTACCCAGAGCATCTATGACACGACGTCTCCGGACCGTAAAAACTTCGGCGGCTATTTCGAGTGGCGCGCAAACGGTGCCTCCCTCGGCGACTCCTCCTGGCCTTATACCTGGGAGCGTAACGCTACGCCGAATCCTGTGGCCGTTCTCGACCTCAAGCATGATGTCGCGGACAGCCGTTCGTTCATCGGCAGTGTCGAGGCCGATTATAAGGTTCACGGTTTCGAAGCCCTGCGCATTCATGCGACGGCCGGCGCCGACCTTTCCTACGGTATCCAGAATACGTATGTCGATCCTGCCTGCCCTTACGGAATCTACTATGGCAGCGAGGGCTTCGAAGAGATCAATAAACGGAATCTGTCCTTCAACACCTATCTCCAGTACACCAAGGATTTCGAGGACGCGAGTCACTTCGACATCATGGGCGGCTATGAGTGGCAGCATTTCTGGAGAAAGCTGTACAATGATTATGTGGGCTATTATCCGAAGACCAACGACGATCCCGCCCTCCGCGGCAAGGAGCGTCCCCACACTCCGTACAACTACATGACCGAGAACTATCTCGTCTCTTTCTTCGGACGAGCCAACTATTCCTTCCGGAACCGCTACATGCTGACGGCGACGGTCCGTTACGACGGATCTTCCCGCTTCCGCCAGCACTGGTCTCTCTTCCCTTCCTTCGCCTTTGCCTGGAAGATCAAGGAAGAGTCCTTCCTCAAGAACGTGGATGCCTTGAGCGAGCTCAAACTCCGTCTGGGCTGGGGTCAGACCGGCCAGCAGGAAGGCATTGGCGACTATAACTATTTCGCCGTGTATTCCAAGACTTCCGGCACCAACGGATTCTATCCGGTGACGGGCACGGGCGAAATGTACCGCCCGACGGCCTATGACCCGGATCTCCGCTGGGAGACGACCACCACCAGCAACGTCGGCCTCGATTTCGGTTTTGCCAACGACCGGCTGACCGGTAGCATTGATGGTTATTACCGCAAGACGACGGACCTGCTGAACACGGCTTATGTCGCCGCGGGTTCCAACTTCCGCAACCAGGTGACCACGAACATCGGCTCGCTCCGCAACACCGGTGTCGAACTCTCCCTCGGTTACAAGGTCCTCCAGAATCAGGACTGGTTCTGGGCCCTGGACTACAATGTGACCTATAACAACAATATGATCACCGAACTGATCGGCGGCGACGAGGACTATTATGTGACCACCGGCGGCATTTCCGCAGGTACCGGCAATACGGTCCAGGCTCATGCCGTGGGTCATCCCGCTTCCTCGTTCTACGTGTTCGAGCAGGTCTATGACAAGAACGGCATTCCGATCGAGGGCATGGTCGTGGATCGGAATAACGACGGTGTGATTAACGAGAATGACAAGTACTTCTCCCACAGCCCCATGGCTCCCGTGACGATGGGCCTTTCCTCCCGTCTGGAGTACAAGCGCTGGGATCTGGGCATGTCCTTCCGGGCCAGCCTCGGCAACTATGTCTACAACGACATGATCGCCGGCTCCAGCAATGTGGGCACCAGCGAAATCTGGGCGCTGTCCACCTTCCTTTCCAACCGCCCGAAGAGCGTGCTGGCGAAGAACTGGCAGTCCTATGACTGGGTCCTTTCCGACTATTTCCTGGAGGACGGTTCCTTCCTCAAGTGCGACAACATCACGCTCGGATACAGTTTTGACGGTCTCTTCAGGGACATGCAGTACGAGGGCATCTTCGGCCGTGTTTACGGAACCGTTTCCAATGTGTTCTGTCTCACCCGGTACAGCGGCATCGACCCCGAAGTCTTCGGCGGCATCGACAACAACCTGTACCCGCGCCCGATCACGTTCATTCTGGGTCTCAGCCTGAACTTCTAATCAAAAAAGGAGATTTGACATGAAAAAGACATTTATCCATATTGCTTCCTGTCTGGCCCTCTTCTTGGGACTGACCGCTTGCGTGAAGGATCTGGACGTGACCCCGATCGACCCGAATCTCGTGCTGCTCGACGACCCGTCCTATCTCTTCAACAAGTGCTATGCGAACATTGCCCTCGCCGGCAACGGCGGTGCCAACGGCGACTGCGACATCGACGGCCTGGACGGCGGTACGACCGGTTTTGTCCGTCAGATGTGGAATTCGAACGAACTGACTACGGACGAGGCCATCTGCGGCTGGGGTGACGAAGGTATCAGCTCCTTCTGCTACAACACCTACGATGCGAGCCATCCGATGCTCCGCGGTTACTATTACCGCCTGTATGCGGGTATCACCTTCTGCAACCATTATCTGGACGTCGCCGCCGAGAACGACGCGACGATGACGGCAGAAATCCGTTTCCTCCGCGCCCTGCATTATTATCTGGCGATGGATGCGTTCGGCAACATTCCGTTCGTGACCACGGTTACTTCCGAGAAGGCGGCTCAGTACACCCGCGCCCAGGTCTTCGAGTTCATCGAGAATGAACTGAAGGAGATCGAGCCCGCTTTGTCCGAGCCCCGCGTGAAGAAGTCCTCCGACTCCGGTTACGGCCGGGTGGACAAGGCTGCTGCCTGGCTGCTGCTCGCCCGCCTGTACCTGAACGCCGAAGTCTATACGGGCAGCGCCCGTTGGAGCGACGCGGCTTCCTATGCGAAGAAGGTGATGGATTCCCCTTACGGCCTGAACAAGACCGGCGCAGGCGAATACAGCGCCTATCAGCTGCTCTTCATGGCTGACAACGGAGAAACCTCCGCGACGACCGAAGCCATCTTCCCGATCCTGCAGGACGGTCTGACGACGACCAGCTGGGGTACCACGCTCTTCCTGATCGCCTCTACTTCCGATTCCGACATCCCGACCGGTACTTCCGAGGCTTGGGGCGGTAACCGCGCCCGCCGCAATCTGGTCGAGAAGTTCTTCCCGAACACGGAGGCTCCGGCCGTGACCAAGGAAGAGATGGTGAAGAGCGCCGGTGACGACCGCGCCCTGTTCTGGGGCGAAGGCCGCTCCGAGGATGCGACCGACGTGAGCTCCTTCAAGAACGGCTTCTCGGTGGCAAAGTTCACCAACATCCGCTCCGACGGCGGTTCCACCCATGACGCCCAGTTCGTGGACACGGACTTCTTCCTGCTTCGCGCCGCGGAGGCCTGGCTCACCTATGCCGAGGCTACGACCCGTCAGAACGGCGGTTCCATGACGGCGGACGGCATCGCCGCCATCAACGAGCTCCGCACCCGTGCCCATGCGACCACCAAGTCGTCCTATACCCTGGACGAAATCCTGGACGAATGGAGCCGTGAATTCTACTTCGAAGGCCGTCGCCGGATGGACCTGATCCGTTTCGGATGCTACAGTGGGGACAAATACAACTGGCAGTGGAAGGGCGGCAGCATCAACGGCGCCAGCTTCTCCTCCGACCGGGATATCTTCGCCATTCCTACGACGGACTTGACGGCTAACCCGAATCTCAAGCAGAACCCCGGCTATTAATAGATTATGCTTATGAAAAAGATATTATCCATTCTTTCTGCAGGCCTGCTTGTCCTTTCGGTGGCATCCTGCGTCAAAGAAGCGCATCGGACCTTCGACCGGACCAAGGCAACTCTTCCGGTCCTGACGGGATATACCGTGGGAGAGGAAGCCATTGAGGCAACCTTCACCCCTGCTTCCTTCAACATGGGATTCAATGATAACATTCCTGTGAACCATCGGCTTGTCGTCGTGTCGGTGAACGGCACTCCGACGAACCGGACCCTTGCCTCCAAAGTTGAAGGCAATGTCATCAAGGCCAACAATTCGGACCTGAACAAACTGCTCATCAACATGGGTTGTAACGAAGGGGATGTCGTTTCGGCCGAGATCCTGATCCGTGCCATCATGCAGCATACCGTTGACAACGGAACCGGCATCGGCACCCTGGATTCCGAGCAGCATATCGTCATCGACGGCTTCGAGATCATCGTCCCGAAGGGCAGCCCGTATGAGGGTTACACGGAGAACAGCGACTGGTCCGTCATCGGCGCCCTGTCTGCCTATGATATCTCTTGGGACGGCGACCTGAACATGTGGACCGACGGTGTCAACCACGTGGCGGCGCATGTCACGCTGAAGGCCGGTGACGAGTTCAAGTTCCGCAAGGACCAGGCCTGGACCATAAATATGGGCGGTGACTTCGTCGCGCTCGACACTGAATTCGCGGTCAGCCAGGATGGTCCGAACGTCAAGGTCGGCGCCGATGGCGTCTATGACCTGTATGTCTGCCCTGACGATGGAATTGCATGGATTACCGTGGCGTACGATCCGCTCCCGGATTACACCGAGTCCAGCAACTGGTCCGTGATCGGCGCCCTGTCGCTGAACGGCATCAGCTGGGACGGCGATATCGCCATGATTTCCAACGGTACTTGGCACGTGGCCCTGGGCGTGAACCTCGCGGCCGCCGACGAATTCAAGTTCCGTCAGGATGCGGCCTGGACCGTGAACATGGGCGGTGACTTCGGCGCTTTGGGCGACGAATTCGAGGTGACCCAGGACGGCCCGAACATCAAGGTCGGCGCCGACGGCTGCTTCGACCTGTACGTGAATCCGGACGCCGGTGTCGCCAAGGTGACCGAGGCTTCCGGCGCGAAGGTGAGCGGCAAGATCGGCGGCGGCGACGAGCCTCCGGTGGTTCAGGTGACCGGCTGGAACATCATCTGCCTGAACGGCGACTGGGAGAACGACATCCTGGCGACCGAGGACAACGGCGTCTGGACGGCGTACATCACCGCCGAAGGCGAAACGACGTTCAAGTGGCGCAAGGATGCCGGCTGGGACGAGAACTACGGCGGCACCTTTGTCGAGCTCGGACAGCCCTTCGAGGCGGTTGCCGGCGGCCCTGACATCGCAATCGGCGCCGGTTTCTGGAAGGTCGTCCTGGATACCAACAACCTCACCATCACGATCTCCAACGGCCAGGTCTGGTCCCTGATCGGCGACTTCAACGAGTGGGCCGGCGATGTGGACATGACCCTCACCGACGGCAAGTGGGTGAGCCCCGTGACCAAGATCAGCGGCAAGTTCAAGATCCGCGAGAACCACGGCTGGGACAACAACCGAGGCGGTGTCTTCGTGAAGATCGGCGAGCCGTTCGCGGCCGTCGCCGGCGGTGACGACATCGCAGTGGAGGAAGGCAACTACGTTGTCACCTATGACCCGACCGCCGAGACTATCGTCATCGACGAGACCGGCTGGGGCGTGGTGGGCACCATCACCGGCTGGGGCGGCAGCCCGGACATCATCCTCAAGGAAGAAGGCCTGTTCCTCGTCGCGAGGAACATCGCCCTGACCGCGGATGACAAGATCAAGATCCGTTACAAGAGCGATTGGGATGTGAACCGTGGCGGCCGCACCGCCGTCGGTCACGCCGTGAAGGCGGTCCCGGGCGGCGATGACATCGCTCCGGGCGTCGCGGGCAACTTCGACGTCTGGTACCGTCCGGACAGCGAAGTCCTCTTCGTGATGCCTTCCGGTACCCTGATCAGCTACTGGGGTGTCGTGGGCACCATCAACGGATGGGGCGCCCCGGACCGCATCATGTACGAGACGGCCGATGGCAAGTATGTCTATGAGGACCTGGAAATCACGGCTTCCGACCAGATTAAGATCCGCGAGAACGAGGATTGGGACAACAACCGTGGCGGTGATTTCGCCGCCCTTGACGAGCCGATCGCCGTGTCGAACGGCGGTAACAACATCTCCGTCGGCCGCGACGCCAAGGTGACGGTCACCTATGACCCGGCGGCCGAAACCATCACCCTCACCGGCGAGTATCAGGGCGACGCTCCGAGTCTCCCGGAGACGATGTACATGATCGGCGCCGCCTTCGGCAACTGGAGCTGGGATGACGCCGGCGTCGTGGAGCTCACTCCCGTGAACGGCAAGCCCGGCCAGTTCTGGGCCATCCGCTACATCGAGGCGGGTTCCCCGTTCAAGTTCTGCGCCAAGAAGGAATGGTCCGGCGACTTCACCGGCCTCGGCGAAGACAGCGGTTACACCGTGGACGGCGGCAACTGCTCCGTTGCGGAGAACGGCGTCTATATGATCTATGTCGACACGGACAACAAGAAGCTCGTCGTCGAACCCGCCAAGGTCCATGGCATCGGCGGTTGCTGGGACGGCGCCTGGGATTCCGCGATGGCTGGCTCGCTCTTTGTGGAGAAGGACGGCAAGCTGGTGGGCAAGACCACTTCCGCGGGCGAACTCCGCCTGTATGCGGAAAGCTCCGCCGCCACCTCCGACTGGTGGACTCGCGAGTTCGTCATCCTGGACGGGCAGATCGCCTACCGTGGCAACGGCGGCGACCAGGAGCGTGTGAACGTTCCGGCCGGCGCGACGATTACGCTCGACTTCAATGCCGGAACCGGCACGATCGAATAATGCATTTCGGGCCGGGGTCCCTGACCGGACCCCGGTCTGCCAATTTAAAACCCTAGCACCATGTTCCGGAAATTATTCCCCATACTCCCCGTTCTGGCGGCTTTGTACCTGGCCGTGTCCTGCGATCCGAATGGTAAGGAACCCGTTGTGAATGATACGCTTACCGTTTCTCCGGAGTCCATCTCCTTCGAGGCCGAGGACAAGGCGGTCAAACTGGTGTATGTTTCCACCGAAAAGGAATGGACGGCGACGGCTTCCGAGAGCTGGATCCACGTGAACAAGACCTCCGGCACCGGCAAGGCCACCATCGAAGTGAAGGCCGATGCCAACGCGGAAGCGGACCGCTCCGGAACGATTACGGTCAAGGGCTCGAAAACCGCGACGGTTTCCGTCACCCAGAAGGGCAAGAACATCGAGACGCTGGTCCCGATTGCCGATGCTTTCGACGGCACCAAGCTCGCATCGACAACCTATCAGCTGCTGATCTACTCCTTCGCGGACAGCGACGGAGACGGAATCGGCGATTTCAAGGGCATCCAGAACAGGCTGGACTACCTGAACGACCTGGGCGCGACGGCTCTGTGGCTGTCGCCGGCGCACCCGTCCGACAGCTACCACGCCTATGACGTGACCGACTACTATTCCTTGAACGAACTGTACGGTTCGGAGGATGATTTCAGGGAACTGATCAATGCGGCGCATGACAAGGGCATCAAGATCTACATGGACTATGTGCTGAACCATTCCGGAAAGGGACACCCGTGGTTCAAGCAGGCCCTGGCCGATCCTTCCAGCCCTTACCGCGACTATTATTTCTTCAGCTCGAATCCGTCCAAGGAATACAGTTCCTTCCCGATGTTGAAGTCCACGGCCTTCCATCCGGACGAGTGGAAGCAAGGTGTCTCCGGATCGCCCAAGCTGACGATTACCAAGACCGAAGAGGCCCTTACGACCGGCTCCTCGGATTGGAATCTCTGGTTCTGGCAGGGCAGTTCGGCGGCGAAGGAACTCCGGTTCAAGGACCGCGGGGACGGCACGATGTATCTCGTCATGGACATCAACGGCGACTGCGGGATTCTGCTCCGCCGGTTCATGAACTGGGATGCCGGTTCCAAGTTCGGCGCCCTCGACAGCCGCACGCTGAAGGAAGGGGAGCCGCTGGATCTCGTCTGGAACGGAGATGACATCAACTTCAAGGGCTCGGGCCGATACAAGATCGAAATCTCCAACCTCTCGGTGAAGACGGTCTACTTCATGGGCTGCTTCAGCGAATGGATGCCGGACCTGAACTACGGCGATCCCAACCAGGCGGAGAGCAATGCCTGCTTCCAGGATCTGGCCGCTTCCGCCGACAAGTGGATCAACATGGGCATCGACGGCCTTCGCCTGGATGCGGTCAAGCATATCTGCGGCGGCATCAGCTCTTACAACAACACGTACAACCAGACGCTGCTGAAGAAGTGGTATGATCACTGCAACGCGACGTTCCACGCCGCAGGCCATGAGGGAGAAGATATCTTCATGGTCGGCGAGGTCTGGGATGACCACGAAAAGGAGAAGTACTACTACAAGGGAATCAATTCCTGCTTCGAGTTCGGTTACTTCGGAACCCTGACCTCCGCCCTCAACGGGGATGCGTCCGAATATGTGTCCACGGTGACCAAGTTCCTGTCGGATCATACGGATGTCCGTCCCGACGCCATCACCTCCATGTTCATGTCCAACCATGATCAGGACCGCGCCGCAGAATCCCTGAGCAGGAACCTGGCCAAGGAGAAGCAGGCCGCGGCCATGCTTCTGACCACGCCCGGCAAACCCTTCATCTATCAGGGTGAAGAACTGGGCTACTACGGCAGGAAGAATAACGGCGACGAATATGTCCGCACCCCGATCCTCTGGGACAAGGCGGGCAAGGACTGCGCGAAGAAGGGTGTGAACAACACGGTCGATTCCGGCATGCTGACCTCCTCCATTTCCGTGGAGGCCCAGAATGCCGATGCCGGCTCGCTCCTGAACGTCTATAAGACTTGGAGCCGCGTGCGCAACACCTATCCGGCCCTCGCCGAAGGTACGATGACGGCCGCCGACCTGGGTGCCGGCAAGGCCATAGGCTCCTGGTACATGACCTCCGGTTCCGACAGGATGCTCGTGATCCACAACACCTCCGCCAAGGAGAATACGGTCACCGTCACCTTCGACGTCACCAAGCCGGTCGCCATCCTCGGCACCGTCACCCTCGACCACGACATCCTCACCCTCGCCGGCAACTCGTCGGTGGTGTTCAAGCTGTAGCGTGTGATGCGCAGGATCCTGCCGTTCATCCTTTTCCTGACCCTGTCGGTCTTGTCGGCTTCCGCCCAGACGGTGCAGGATGCCGGGTACAGGATTGTCGGTCATATCAAATCCGACGGGACGATCCAGGATTCCGGATACAAGATCACCGGTCATATCAAGGCCGATGGTACCGTGCAGGATGCGTCCTACAAGATCATCGGCCATATCAAATCCGACGGTACGGTGCAGGATGCCTCTTACCGGATTGTCGGCCATATCAAGTCGGACGGAACCGTGCAGGATTCCTCGTACCGGATCATCGGACATGTAAAGTCCGACGGTACGGTCCAGGACGCCTCCTACCGCATCATCGGGCATGCGAAGGGCATCCCGATGAATTGGGCGGCGTTGTATTTCTTTTTCCTCTGATAATCGTTACCTTGCGGTATGAAAAGGATTCTGTTTGCCGTCTGCGCCCTGTTGGCGTGGGCGTGTACCCCGAAAACTACCGTGACATCGCCGGACGGGCGGATTGTCGTGCGGTTTGAGGTGGCGGAGGAGGGGGTGCCGTCGTATAGCGTTGAGGTCGATGGGAAGACGTTCCTGGCACCGTCCGTCATGGGTTTGGTGTCCGAGGAGGCGAACCTGGATAAGGGTTTTGCCCTGAAGTCTTCGAAGGTGCGGAAGCATCAGGAGACCTGGCATCAGCCCTGGGGCGAGAACAAGGAGGTGACGGACAATCACCGGGAGCTGTCCCTGCGACTCGAAAACGCGGAAGGAGTAGGCCTGGAGGTCGTTTTCCGGGTGTTTGACGATGGCTTCGGGTTCCGGTATGCGTATGATGTGCCGATGGATACGGTGCGGGTCGTCGGCGAGCGGACGCAGTTCGCGTTCGCGGCCGATGCCGAGAGCTGGTCGATTCCGGGTGACTTCAATTCCTACGAGCACCTGTACCGCAGGATGCCGCTGTCGGAGCTTGTCGATGCCAATACGCCATTGACCCTGAAGTTCGATGGCGGCCTGTACGCCTCCGTCCATGAAGCCGCGCTGGTCGATTTCCCCGAAATGGTCCTTCGCCGCGACATCGGCCTGACCTTCCGGGCGGCCCTGGCGCCGCTGCAGCAGAGCGGGGATGAGAAAGCCATCGTCCCCGGCACCTTCCGGACCCCTTGGCGCACCGTTCAGATCGCGCACACCGCCGTCGGCCTGATCAATTCTTCCCTGATCCTGAATCTCAACGAGCCCTGTGCCATCGACGATGTCTCCTGGATCAGGCCGATGAAGTATATCGGCGTCTGGTGGGGGATGCATCT
>JAEEGG010026594.1_pt1 | contig 11032 bp, 11 predicted proteins | sample 9134161 | NCBI WGS metagenome assembly JAEEGG01 (sample SAMN16246543, study PRJNA631951) | gut metagenome | biome: gut microbiome; feature: rumen; material: CR-attached | host: Bos | place: Iran: Karaj | collected 2018-10
AGGATACTCTTTGTTTCCAAATTCAGCCAGCCTAATAATTGTACTAGATTTCAGTACACCAATTTGAGAAACGTGATAAATCTTGCCTATCTCCAGTTCTGGATAATCCCCATGAGACCACGAACTGTTCGTTCTGCAAACAGCCGTCATGGTTTCAACTTTGTTGAAATATCTCCTGGTATATTCTTCTTCAGTCATTTGATTCATTGCTCTGAGAATTAAATAAATTATCCCGAGTATTGATGAAATACTTTGCCAATACTCGCTCTGTCAACCATACACCATTGTTGGACAGGTAGAATTTGCAACCATCGGCAAGCATCTGACGGCAATCTATTTTAATCACAAATGCCTTTCCATGCCTTGAACCCACATTGATGGCAGTTGCTTCGTCGGTCGACAGGTGCACATAGAGCCTGCCACCTGCTAATAAGCCTTCTTTATAGATTGACTCCAGGAATCGTGTAGCAGTGCCGTGATAGAGTACATCTGGAGGTGTGGCTTCCTTGAGTTCCACATCAACGGCGATGGAATGTCCTTGCCGGGCACGAATCTTCGTGCCATCGGAATTGTACTCATATCGTTGCTTGTTATTGGTTTCAACAATTTCATCCAGATCTTCACGTGTGTAACCCAACTCGACCAGTTCATCAACCAAGCGCCAGCCGTGCTCATCAATCTTGCCTTGCCCAAAAGCCTCTTTATCGTGCCTGAGCAAGTAAGCCAAGTGTTTCCCTTTCTGTACTATGTTGTTATTTCTTGCCATAATAATACAAAGTTACAACAATTTGGTTTAACTACATAACATTTGGAGGCTTTTTTGCTAGTATGATGAAATAATCAGTTTGTAGTATGAAATGGCATTGAAACAATCCCTCAAGTAACGGCCTAGGAGTTTACCGAGGGTACAAAGGGAGTAGCAGACGGCAGCAATAACTGTATGGCCTAAAACATGCTAATGGAGGAGGATGGAGGATATTTCGGTGTGGGCTTTTTTGCCTTCGGTGCATGGCCACAGGGGATAGACATGGGCCATCTTCTCGGCCAAATGCAGACTGGCATCCACACCAGCTGCCCTCATCTTGTTGTAAGTATTGACACTATCGGTATAGAAATCTTCCCATGTGCCTGTAAAAAGGTCTGTGGGAAGCAAGCCCTGCATATCACGCTAATCAGTGCTGTCTAGCTTGCAGCAGTTCGATGGCTTGTTTGCCGGAGAGGTGGTCGATGTTGAGACGGAGGAGCAGGACGTGGTCCAGGGATTTGTCAATCTCGCGCTGGAGGCCGGGTTCGTCACCAGGTGAGTATCGGCGGCCCAGGAGGCGCAGGGCTTGCACCTTCTCGTCGTAGTTCTCAAGAATCTGGATGCGGCCGAAGGCGATTACGCTTCTGAAATAGGTTGTGAACTCGGCAGGTTTGATTTCGTCCTGCTCGATGACACAGAATGAGCAACGGTTGTCTCGCTTGATCGCATCGACCTTGTGCCCCTCAACTGCCGAATGGAAGATGATTGCTCCGTCGGCATAGACGTAGCTGAGCGGCACGGCGTAAGGATAGCCGCTGTCGCCTGCCAACGCAAGCACGCCCGAGGTGCAACGGTTGAGGATACATTCGCACTCCTCTCTGGATAACTGCTGCCGATTGCGGCGCATGGGTCTGAATTCTGTCATACTGAAATGAGTTTATTTTAATAACGCCTTGCGGTTGGAGGGTGTCGCAAGATTTCATTTGACGCAGTTTTAATCGGCCTATCGGCCGAGAACCTTTAGCTCGGCGAAGCCAAATTAAACAAAATTTGTATAAAAATTAAACAAATTAAATTTTTATTATAATTTTATTTATAATTTTGCCTAATATCTCTTGCAAAGCGCGATTATTTTGGAGGCATTAGTTTTACAACATCCCGTACATGTTAGAGGTTATTTCATGCGTTTCTCGAACACGAACAGGCCGTCGCTGGGGTCGAACTGCTCGGGCATGTTCGGGTCGCGGTGATGGGCGTTGAAGAACTCGATGGCATGAAAACCGCAGCAGTTGATGTAGAAGTGGATGTTGCGGCGGTCGAAATAGGGAGTACAAGTCTCCCACACCTCAACCTCGGGATGCATCGCCTCAATGGTCCTCCAGATGGTTTGGCCAATGCCCTTGCTCTGGGTGCCGACTTTCACGTAGAGAAACGCCAGCTCACCGTGGCGCGTCTCATTATTGATATTGATAATGGCACCGCCCACGCGCTGGCCGTCGGCATCAACAGCCTCGTAGGCTTCGGCGCCATCGGCCTGCAATGCCTGGTAGAAGTCCCCATCGGGCAACACCTGCCACTGGTTTTCGCCGTCTTCTTTAACATGCCCATGGAAGCCGTGCTCAAATGCCTCCTGCATTTCCTCCTTAAAGGAGATGGTTCGCTCCTCATCGAGCCTGATAAGTTTAATTTCTGTTTCCATTGTATTTCGTTTTAGGTCGTTGTTTCTAATTGGGCCGTCCAAAAGAGACTGGATCATCTGTTCATAGTCGGATTTGATTAAGAAGACATTTTCTCCGGCAGCCTTAAAGCCATTGATATAGTTCTTGTTATCTGCCTTTAAGCTGGCAATGCTGCAATTGTCATCGTACAGCCGTTTCTCGATGTCTGAGCTATGTTCCCTGATTTCAGCAAAGTGGAAGTCTATGAATTCGTCTGTTAGTGCAAGACAAATAAAATGGATAGAACCCAGATACTGCTCTTCAAAGCTTTGCCTCCAGTTGAACGGAACATAAGCACCTTCCACAACAATATGCTGCTTATTCTCAATCGCCGTCTTGATCATCTCACGGACAACAGGCCATAAATAATCGGTAAGGGCGTCATCATCTTCGGGTGTAAGAGCGGTATTACCACTGCGAATCAAGCCCATTTTCAGATGATCAATGGACAGATACGGATAGTTATATTTTTCCAGCACCCGTTGCGCTAACAGCGTTTTGCCAGTGTGTGAAGCACCTGTTATCAGTATAACCATAAACTGTGATACTATTGATTAATCTCTCTAATTAACGACAGGTCACCACTGGACAAGGCTTCAAAATTGGCCTCAATCTTCTCTATATCCCAGTCCCACCATTTCAGCTGCAACAGATAGGCGATAAAATCGTCATCAAAACGCATCCTGACCACACGGCAAGGATTACCCACGGCGACAGCATAAGGCGGAATATCAGAGGCCACCACCGAGTTGGCACCGATAATAGCACCGTCGCCAATGTGCACGCCAGGCATGATGGTTACATGCTGCCCGATCCAAACGTCGTTGCCCACAACAGTATCACCCTTCAATGGCAACTCATCTTTCACAGGCGCGATAGCACTGCCCCAGTCACCGCCGATAACGTAAAACGGATAAGTTGTCACGCCATCCATCCGATGATTGGCACCATTCATGACAAACTCCACACCCCTGGCGATAGCGCAGAATTTGCCAATAATCAGCCTGTCACCGATGAAGTCGTAGAAATGAGTGACATGCTTCTCAAACTGGTCAGCACCATCCACATCATCGTAATAGGTATAGTCGCCGATGATGATACGTGGGTTCTTCAACACGTGCTTGATGAAGCAGAGGCTTGGAATCTTCGGATTCGGGAAGGCCTCATTGGGGTTGGGTCTGTTTTTTATCTCCATAAATTCCGATTTATCTGTCTATTGGCGTATATTCAATCTTAGCTTCCTATCTTTTTTTTCATGGCTCACTTATCGAATAAAGTTCATGCCCTGCCATGGTTCTCGTTCCGGATAGGCGGGGTTGCCGTCGGCGTGGATTATCTGAGCCACCTGCGAAACCAAAGCGTTGTCGCCAATCTTGTCTATTTCTGTCTCTGTCGCCATAGAGGAGCATTTTCCAAACCGCAAAGATAGTCTTTTTCCCTATACCAACCTCAAAAAAAAGTTATCCGAAATTCGCGTCGGGCTTGAAAAATCCTGAAATCAACTTCCCGCCAACCAGCAGCCCGCCGCCATGACGAGCGAGGCGACAATGAACACCCAGCCGATAGGCTCGCCGAGGACGGGCATCGAGAGGAACGCCCCGATGAAGGGTGCCCAGGCAATGCGCTATCAAAGAAAAGTGAAACCAGATACTTTATCAATCATTACCATGTAGTTGCTTTCGGTACTGAAACGGTGTGCAACCCGTCTGCTGGCGGAAGAAACGGATGAAGAACGAAGGGGTGGCGAAGCCGAGGGTGTCGGCCACTTCGGAGATGGGCAACGAGGTATGATGCAGCAACACCTTGGCTTCGCGCAAAAGAGCACGGTTTATCCATTGCAGCACTGTCAGCCCACTCTCGCCACGCACAAGGGTGCTCATGTGGTTGGGCGAAACGCATAGGCGGTCGGCATAGAAGTTGACGGAGTGCTTGGTGCGCCCCTCTTTCGCGAGCAGCTTCAGGAAGCGTTGCATGAACGCACCGCTGCGCGACAATAGCTCCTCATGCCTCAGACTGAACATGTCGAGTATCAGCGCATCGTAGAAATGGACTATTATGTCGGTAAACACAGGGTTGCGGTCGAACTGGTCGAAAATCATCGTCAGATATTGGTTGACCCGTGCGAAAGCCTTGCTGTCGCCGCTCACTACAAAACTTTCCACAGTGCTCTGTATCTGTGGCATTTGGCGGAACACCACGGCGCTGGCTGCGCAGTCGCTACTGACATCCTCGACGAGCAAAAGTGCCTCGGGCAGAACAATAGCTATGTCGCCTTCGTGCAGCATATATCGCACCAAGTCGATTTCAACTTCCATCGTCCCGCGATGCACCATGATAATACGTCCGTCGAGGGTTCGATAGGGTCGCCCAAGCTTAAACAGATCCTCATCTATCATGTTGGCATTCAGAATAATGCCGTAATCGCCAGAATGTCGGTATCCATGACGAACAAGATTGTTCAATGCCACTTTGGTGTCGAGATTGCGTATTTCCATACAAATGTATTATATCAATTATATCATATATAACGTAATATTTCTGAAGATAGTATATGGATTTCGTAGAAAATGGATATTTTTACATTAAATTATGGTATTTTAAAAGGTTATATAGTAGTAGTTTTGCATCGTAAAAAAAAAAGATGACGATTCATATTAACCTTTAAAAATAAGCGACTTATGGAAGCCAACAAAATCAACGGAAAAGCCCTCGGGCTGAAATTGGACAGCGGAGTGGAGCTGACCTATTGCGAACTCGGAAAGGAGAACAGTGAGATTCTGATCACCACATAGACCAATGCCACAAAGGCTTTTACTGCGAAATCACCGAACCCACTGGCGACGAGCGTCCCTCATTCCTGCAACGCACCGTAATGAAGGCCGCCGCAAAACTGAAAGGAATCAATTAAACAAAAATAAATAATACAAAAATTAAAATACAAAAAAATTATGGAAAACACAGCTAATGCAAAAGTGCTCCGCGCACGACTGATGGATCAACCCGAAGATTTCAAACGCCTCGGCATCAACCCCGAAAAGGTGGAGACCTGGGAAGACGGACGCCGCACGCGCACCGAGGAGGTGGGCAGCGAGGTGTGGTACTTCGACGGCACCATGGACGACGGCACCAAGTTTATGGTCGGCTACCGTCCCAAATCGATGAACGGCATGACCAAGACCGTTGATTCGCCCCACGTGAACATCTACATCAAGAGTCCTGATGGCAAGGAGTTCCGCGACGACATCGTATATCCCGCCGACGAGGGCAGCTTCAGCCGCGAGCAATGCGACACCAAGGTAGGTCCCCACTGGTGCCGCGGCGACTTCAAACACTACGATCTGCACTTCGAACCCGTCCACGGCGTGGGTCTCGACCTGCACTACGATGCGCTCACCGAGCCTTTCCGCCAGGGCACTTCGCTGCTGGCCTTCGGCGACAACGACGAGTTCTACCACACCGACCTCGCCGTGCCCAAGAACCAGGTCAGCGGCCGCCTCTTCTACGACGGCGAGTGGCACGAGGTGAAGGGCCTCGGCTACCATGACCACCAATGGATGAACACGATGCACTTCACCCTCTACCACCACTGGTTCTGGGGGCGTATGTACACCGACCTCTACACCATCTATATCTACGACTTCGTTGCCGCCCGCCAGTACGGCTACAAACAGCTGCCCATGTTCGGCCTGATGGACAACAAGACCGGCAAGGTGGTCTTCATGACCGACGGCCACTTCGATCTCAAGACCCGTCTGGAACCCGAAGCGCACCAAGGCCGAGAGTTTCCCAAGGAGAGCCACTACGTCTTCACAAATGCCGACGGCTCGCGTGCCGAGTTCGACGTCGAATGGGAGGACCAGCTGGAGTTCTGGGACATGTACGAGATGGCCAGCGAAGAGCTGAAGCGCCGCTACGACGCCATCGGGATGCGCATGCAGTACTGCCGCTACTACGCCAAAGGCGGCGTCCGCTTCACCCCCGCCGGCGGCGAGACCCGCGAAGCCAAAGGCGACATGATCTACGAGTACGCCTACATGGGCATGCCCGACCCCGCAGCGCACGTCTGATAGAAAGACAATGGGCAACATGAGATCCTTCCCTCACCTCCCCGCCAGCCAGCACCCCACCGCCATAACGATCGTGGCCACGATCTCGAAGTTGTTGAGCAGCGCGGTGTTGGCTGCCGAGTTGATCCGCAAGCCGTACATCATCAGTATGGGCGCGGCAATGTCGAGGACGACCATTGCCGCAGCGTAAGGAAGGTCCGCACGGGTAAGCCGTTCTTCGTTGGCACCCTTTCTACTTCTGTTTCTTATAAGCATCATCAAGCCCATCCCGATGCCTGCACCGAGATAGAGGAAGGCCGCCCAAGACCACGATAGCCATTGGACTTTGGATTTCGTTGCCGGGCTTGTCACCGTTGAAGACCAAAGGGATGAGCGCCAACGCCGAGGTGAGGCGGACCGCCAACACGCCACCGATAAGCGCCAGGGGCAGACTGACGAATGTCGGCTTCCGCGACCTCAACATCACGGTGAACGAGGGAAAGCGGTGGCTGTGCGTGACGGCGAGGAAATGATCAACCGTTTCGGCTTTCTGTTTGAGTTATTTTATTATTTGTAAGTGGTGATACTATTGATATTAAACTTTTGTATGTATTTGTTCATTTTTTGAGTGACATCCGTACTAAAATACCATAGATTCATTTCGTAAATTTGATTGTCTGTTGTCACAATCCTAACTCTATTAATTCCTCCCCTTCCTTCAATGTATTTGATTTGAAGGATGGACTGCCATGGTATCTCAACGATAAGGTCGCTTTTGATATAGTCGAGACGGAAAGGATTCCAACACCTTTTCGTTTTATTAATTGCACAGTTCAATACCAAGAACTTTGGACCTATAGTTATTGTTGCCTTAAGCATGTTGATGCTATAAACCAAAAGACAGCTGAAATAGACTAAAAGAGTTAAAAGTATTGCATATGTCAGCACTTTTTCACCAATTGTACTTACGCTGTCCGTTATGCTTTCCACAATACCCCAAACAATGAATGTCAAAACAAAGATCGAGACACCAATCATAAACCCTGCGCCTTTTTTGCAGTGAACACGATGTCTTTATTCATTGTTTTCTTCATGATTCCTGATGTTTAAGTTTGCAAAAATACTCATTTTTTGTATGATGTAATAAACACCGCCACAAAGATGCGAAACCCTTGCGGCAGTATGTGCCGTTTCCCACAGCGTGCCAGAGGCACGATATTTTAGTAACCCCACATAAGCGACCGGAGGGAGTGCAGTGTGGGGTAAAGCGGCCGCCTGCGAGACAAGCGTATCGAAGATACGCCACTATAATCGATTGAGTAGTAGCGTGCCTTCCGCACGCAGCTGTTGCATCGCGCCCATCACCCCACACTACGAGTGTGGGGTTACTGAGATGGCGTGTTTACAACACGCTTTGTGGCATATCGCATTTTTCCGATTCTTCTGTTTGTCGTTTTCCATTACTAAAGGATCTGTCTTATACGCCTGCCATTCTGTAGCTCCGGTTCCTGTTCCCGCCACGGGCTTCCAGATAACCGAATCCAGATTATAGTATCAAATTTTCGGCAAAAATACACATTTTTTCAACGATTTCTACTTGATTCTGACGTTAATACAACGCCTGATAAATCCTCCTGATCTCCTCTTCGTCCAAGGGAACGTAATTGTTGGCCAACAGCCGCTGCTGGGTCTTGAGCACACTGGTGGTGAATTCGTCTATCTCGGCGGGCTTCATGCCATAGTGACGAAGCGGGTTCTTGGGGACTAATTGGCCGAGTAGCTCGTCAATCTTTTGATAAACAATGCGCGGATCAGATTTCAGCAATTCCCTGTCGATGTTGAGGTTACGGGATAGAATCTCGTTTAGTCCGCGAATGTTTCCGTCGGGATTCTTGTCGAAATAGACCTTGAAGACCTCGGTGAGGAACTGGTAGTTGGCTTCGCCGTGGGGCACGTGATATCCACCGCCTAACGGATAAGAGAGCGCATGCACAGCACCCACGCCCGCATTCCCGAAGGCGATACCCGCGAAATTGCTGGCGGTCAGCATCTCCTCAAGATGGTCGAGCCGGTAATCCTCGCCATACTCCGCAATCCCCATAAACACATTGAGAATCATCTCGATGGCTCTTTGGGAGAATAACTGCGTGTGGGCGTTGGATTTCGGGGAAAGATACGACTCCATAGCATGGATAAGCGCATCAATGGCACTGTAGGCGTAGAATTTGAACGGAAGCTTTTTCAATAACTCGGGAATGAGTACCGCGTCGTCAGGCAGGATGGCGTTGTCGGCCAACCCCATCTTGGTATGCTTGGACTTGATCTCTGCGATGGAGATGTTCGTCACCTCGCTGCCCGTGCCGCAGGTGGTGGGCACAATAACCAGCCGCTTCTCCTTTACGATAGGGATTTTGCGCTCGAAAGCATCGGTCACATTGTCCAAATCCTTGAAGACAAAGAGTTTGGCGATGTCAATAACGGTGCCGCCTCCAATGCCGACGACCCGACTGTAAGACTTGCCCTTCACTTCTTTCAAGATGTTGTTCATCATCTCGTCGGAAGGCTCCCCGCTGCCATATTTGTCCTGCAAGATGAACACACATGGCAAATTCAACGGCTTCATAAACGGTTCATATAGGAAGGACTGTGTGATGACCAGGTCGTTTTCGGACAAGTCGAACGCTTTCGCGAACTCACTGAAAGTCTGATAATTGCTGATGGTTGTTTTTATTGTAAACATTATTGTGATTAGTGATTGGTGAATTGGCGAAAAGCAGGATTATAACCCAGCGATTATTTACTCGGCAACCGAACCTATGTGAATCCATTTCAACTTGCCACTCGGACACCAGAATTCCGTGCCTCCATAGATGCTTCCGAGAAACACACGGTCGTTGTCCGTCAGTTCCTCATTCAATATATCCTTGTAACGGTCATAAACCTTGTCTTTAGTGTCACCCACCTTAACGCCTCTGCTTGTTTTGTATCGGTTGCCGGAAGTAACCATGATTGAAAAGACAGACGATGGGGCGCTCGCGGTGTCCGACTCCATATCCAGAACTATGCCGTCATATATCCACTCCGCATAGAAAAAACCTGAAAATTCCATAAATCCCTCATAGACAACAGAATCTGGTTTGCCGAGTTTGTTGAGGACGACTGTATCGGTCACACCGACAGTCAACCAGCCATTGATTGTGTCAAACAGAAATTCTTCGTCCTCCTTGGATGCCTCTGAAGACTTAACAATTTCTCTATCTGAAGTATCTTCAATTACAACTTTGCTCTTGCAAGCGTTCATGGCGACAAGAGCGAGCAGCACTCCGAATATCATTACTGTCTTCTTCATAACTTTTGATGTTTATCTTTTCCTAATATGATGGCAAAAAGCCGAAAGGTGGCGGCTTGTCGGTTTTTCAAATAATCTTTCCCTCCCACAATTCTTTGAAAAAGTCCGTCACATAATACAAATCGACATCCCCGCTCCGTCGGGTGACCCGGTCGCGGGAAACTATAATCTGCCTGACGTTGGGGTGCTCCTTGGCAAATTCGGCAAGACCTTTCTTGTGACTTGCTTGAACCGAATCGGTCGATTTGATTTCGATGGCCACCCGCGCATTCCCGATGACAGCGTCCACCTCCAGATTGTCGTACGTATGCCAATACGCCAACTTTTCCTCGCTATCGCTGTAACCGAGATACGCCACAATTTCCTGCATCACAAGATGCTCGAAAGCATGACCGTATTCAGGAGTCTTTAGGGCGAGATGATGACGGCCGGTCAGATAATTGGCGATGCCCACGTCAAAGAAATAGAATCGCGAAGCTTTGGCCAGCTTCCGTTTGATGACTTTCGAGTAAGCGGGCACCTCGAATCCTAACAAGGTGTCACAAAGTATCTTGTAATAAGCTTTGACCGTGTTGGCTGAAACGCCACAATCCGCTGCCACATTCTCATAATTGAGCATTTCACCGTCCGAAATGGCAGCCACCTCCAGAAAACGGACAAAGTCATCCACGTTTTGAACAACGGCTTCTTCGATGATTTCCTCCTTCAGATAGAGTTCGATATAGGATTTAAGGCGGTTGCGGGCATTCGCGACCATATAGTGCCGTGGAATCATACCGTTTTGTACAGCTCTTTCGAGATCGTAATCCGGAATCTCCGCACTGACCAAGGGGAATAGCGTTTCAGGAATAGCCCGCCCGCCGAGATTGTTGGCACCGCTCTTTTTCAACTTTCGGGCACTGGAGCCGCTAAGAATAAAGAAAAGACCCTTGTTCACCATCAGCCAATGGACTTCATCCAACAAGTCGGGTACTTTTTGGATTTCATCCACGATGACTAACGTCTCCGGCGGATAACGCAGCAACGATTCACGAAAAACTTCAGGGCGCTGACGGAATCGATTTCTCAACTCAGAGTTCAGGAGGTCGAAGTAAACAGCCTTCGGGAAACGCTCTTTCAACAGCGTTGACTTTCCCACCTGACGGCCTCCGAACAAGAACATAGCCTCGTCCAA
>JAEEGG010026597.1_pt1 | contig 11031 bp, 10 predicted proteins | sample 9134161 | NCBI WGS metagenome assembly JAEEGG01 (sample SAMN16246543, study PRJNA631951) | gut metagenome | biome: gut microbiome; feature: rumen; material: CR-attached | host: Bos | place: Iran: Karaj | collected 2018-10
CTCTCGGCTACTGTCTATGGTGGAATCTATCGATTCTTTAATTTCGGCGATGGATATACCCACACCTATACATCTTTTAATGGAGGATGCTCATTACAAGCCTATCTTGGGCGTTGGACGCTTGGAGCCTATGCCGATAATGGCTGGAACTTTATGGAAGGTGAACATCGAGGACATCAGGCTCCTGCATGGTATTTCACCTGTAACTATCGCCTGAATGATGCCTTTGCCGTTGCCCTATATCTTCAGCATCCGTTCTGTCAGAATCCGTTGACCAACAAGACGGAAATCGTTAGCCGTTATGTGCAGAAAGAACTATCTCAACACTCACGCGACTATGGTAATATGCTGACTCTCAAACTCTCTTGGCGTCTCGATCATGGACGGAAATATCGCGACATACATCGCACCACGAACTATACTGATAGCGGAACTAATGTTCTATAAGCATTTTCTCCTTATCTTTTCGGAGGAAATATCTGATAGGAATTATTGAAAAGAGTCCTGCTATAATAAATGTAATAGGAAGGACAAATACAAGAGGTGAAAGGCATTGAGGACCAGGCTCACTCGATGGGTTGAATAGAAAATGGGTAAGAATCGGAATTGAAATGATATTAACGATTAGCCATACTGCTATAGCCTGAACGATTACGGTTGTCTTTCTAAGCAAATAGCAGACAGGTGTACCCAATACGATATAAGCCACCAGATTAAACAGAAATATAAATGGTGCAAGAATGAAGAAAAACCATGCGCCCGGATTCAATGCTGTGGCTGCAACCGAGCATTTCACCATGCACAGGATATTATTCTTGATAATTTTTGTTTGCATTTCCGTGGGGATTGATTATTATGAATTGGATGAATTGATAATAACTTGGGACGATTTATTATTTTATCATCATTTAGCTTGTGAATAATTATTTGTAACTCTCGTATGCCTTATCAAATGCTTCTTTGCTGCAATAGCTATCGTACAAGGCATTATCGCTAAGGCATAATTGCTGAGTGGAAACAATCTTGTCTCGACCTTGCCCACGACCATGAACCGCGGCAAAGGCGTATGTGTATTCTTCCGAATCCTCAACCCTTACCGCCAATTTGCCGTCAACGGAACAAAGTGAGAAGCGAGACATATTCGATAGGCTTTCAAGCACAGGAATATCGCCAATCTTCGTTCTGCTTGCCTTGTCAAGTGTAACGACATAACTATTGCACTTTGGAAGTTCTATTTCTTCGTCAGAAGTCCTTATGCGCTTCTGTTTCAATAATATAATCTGCAAGGTGTCATTATTTGCCCAACCCTCATTACTATCACAAATAATCGATGAGAGTATGCTTTCCTCCGTCTCATCGTTAATCTCCAAATCCCCGACATTAATATCAGTAACGAATACGCCATCCTTGAACTCATACCCAACGGAATTGATACGTCCTTGAGCCACCACATAAGGAGCAAGCACAAATTTGCATGCCTCCTTCTGCTCCTTCGTCAGCCAGACGGGAGTCTTCATAAGATTATAGCTACGGAAGAAGCTCGACGCATTCTTATTGCCTATGATCCCCTCAAAATTCTGTTGCAAATACCCTTTTATGTATTTGTAAGTGTTGAGGATGTTATTCATCTTTATGCGCTGTTTCATCTGCGCCTCAGTCTTAGGGTTACCCATCTTTGCTGGTTTAGACCTGCCAAATGTCACACCATTCACCTCGTAATAAATGGTATTTGCATTCTTTCCTGACACTTTCCCTAATGAAGATTTTACTTTAACCATATCTTTTCCTTTCTAAAATGATTCGTTCTTACTCTTAACATACTCCATCGTTACACCATCGTTTTTCCATAGATACTCCATCGAAACGATGGACATGATATGGAGTTGATATGGAGTAACGATGGAGTATCTACCTTGTTACTGCCTGCAAAGATACTATTTTTTTCAGAAGAAAAAGAAAATTTGTGCAAGAAAATCACAAAATGTTGTGCTTTGGAAAAATTGACTGCAAAAAGAAGAAATAAATATAATGAAATTTGGAGAAATCAGAAAAAATGTTTACATTTGCCACCGGAATCAAAACATTCGATTATGACAATGCAACAACCAGAGAAACCGTATAGTGAATATCTGAATGACATTCAGGAGATGTGCGATAATGTCAAGCTCATTAAGGCTGGCAAACTGAAAGGACGTCCAGTAGAAAGTTTGCTTGATGAACTATAATATCGTCCATATCCACAGTTTGATAAAGAACTTAAGAGGCTTGCAAAGAAATACAAGTCGCTTAAGAATGATTTTGTGACCTTCTTGCAAGAACTGCAAGAGAATCCGAATGGAGGAGCACAATTAGGTCGTGGATTGCGGAAAGTTCGAATGAGCATAGCCTCAAAAATATGAAAGAAAATAGTCAAAATAGACATCATGTAGGAGATACTATTGATTTCGCTTTATGCGATGAATCAAAAAAGATATTCAATCATATCTTTTTCAAGAAAGATGGTGGTTGGGGAATTGCAAATAAAAATGGTGAAGTCATCATTTCCAATCATCTAACTACCCCATTTGGTTCACAGATGGGTATTATTGACGATTCTCTGATGATTGAAAAAGATATAGATACAGGATTATATGGCGTTATATCTAGAAAATATGCTAAGGAAGTCATTCCATTTGAATATACTTTCATTGAATCTGTAAAAGTTGAATATCCTTCTGGTTTGACAGAAAAAAGGAGAAGAGAATTACCTTTTGGAATAGAAGAAGGAGAAGAACAACAATTTTATGATGCTCCTATAATGAAGAATGAACTGCTGTTCTTAGTCAATAAAGGAGGGCATATTTCAAAAGTGAAGGATGGATTCAATTACAAAGAAAAAATAGACGGTGGTTTGTGGGGACTCTATAAAGAGACTGGCAACATGCTGATTGGTGTACGATACTATGACATTCGGATATCTCGTCAATTCATAGAATGTATATCTTCAGACGACTTTTTATACAACGATTATGACTATGATACTTATGGTAGTATATTGTCATATAGACAATACATAGGAAAAATAGATCTTTTCACGATTGAAGGTGATTTTATAGTAGGAGGTGTTGATATTGTGACGTATCACGGAGACTATATTAAACTATATATAGGGATTGACTATGAGAAAATAACAGAGACAAGACAAGAACAATGCTTTGATGGTTCTGTGTACAGTTTTGATTTGTTTCACAACAAACCGAAATTTGACAATTCTGCATGTTTGATTCTTGATAAACGATTTAAGCCATTGTTAAAAGCTGACTCATATTGGTTTGAAAAAAAATTCCACATAGGAATGACATTCAAAGGAAAAGAGGATTTCTGTAATAGGTTAGCTGGGGAGATTATATTAAATGGATGTTCTGTTGATATGCAATCCATCAATAAAGGTCTTCTATTTTTAGAATTCCCGGATGAACAATTTTTGATTACAGAATTTAAATCAGAGTCAAAAGAATTTCATTCTATTAATTTTTGTTGTGACGGACAATCTGAATATGTTGACTTCCTAAATGGAAAATGGGAAGATCAACTTATTGAAGAAAAAGTATGTGTGATTGTAAAATTATCAGATGATGGTTCTATATTATGGTCACATCGCGTGAATGAGGTTGGAATGGATGAGTGCAACATTAATATGTTTTATAGGGAAGGTGTTAAAGTGGGAATATTTACAGAAAACGGCTTTAGAAAGTCAATGTATAGTGCAATTTCCAAAAAAAGACAATCGAATGGAAAACTGATAGTTGCAATAAAAGAAAATACAAATCAAGACATTCCTTTTAATCCAAATTACAACCATTTTGATAATTCTATAATCAGATATTATGAAATAAATGAAAAAGAGGAAATGATTAAGATTGAGGACAATTGGAATATATTTGACCCAAGGAAATACAACTGGTTTCCTGAAAAATTCAAGGAAGAGAACCATTTGTTCTACGATTATGAGAACTATGAAGATGGTAATAACTGTACGTCAGGATGGACTAGACAAGAACTTGAAGATGCTGCAGACATCGCATATGAAGGACATTCTAGATTAGAATTAGGATTGGACTGATATAATACTGTAAACTGACTATAAGTAATTAAGCCTGTAGTCAGTCGATTAATTCAGTTGCTAATCCGCATGCAATATCTGCTGTATGGTATTCTACGGAAGATATAGAAGTTAAATTTTACGACGAGATGTGTCGTAGTTATGTTTATACTAGTTTTGATTATGCTCGGTTGTTATTGTTTGGATTGATAGCGAACGATTCTTATAAAATGACATATTGTGTAGGTCCGTCAGGGGAGCACAAAAATAAGTCGGGTGTAAATCCGCCAAATATGGCTTTTTTCTCCATTAAAAGAAATGATCGTACTTGTGATTATAGACACCAAATGCATTGTGTCATTTGTTTTCTTGCAGGAATAAGAAATGTCTTTAAAGACAAGTTGAAGGATTCAACAACATTACCACCTGTGTTTCAAGAGGATAATTTGGATTCTGATTAAATTTCTTCGTGTATCAGTTTATGTTCTCTCCAACCATGTACGAATACAAATGAGTATATCATAATTAACCGAGAAAGAAATTTGGGAGTGGCATTTATATTTGTTTTAAAATGCTGAATCTATGAATCCTCCCTCAGTCTCGATGTCGTCCTTATACATGTATCTATGTCCCTTTTCACCAAATGATAGGTTATCCACATAATGTGACCAGTCAAAATGAGGCTCACGATTTCTTACCTCATTCCAGAATCTTACAACTTCATCATCAAGAAATACTTTTTCATTGTTGGAATAAAGTTCAAAATCAGTTGGCTCATCGTCATAGTGGTCTAAATACATCTTTATCATTTTGTTGGGAACTCTTAATATTTTGAGATTTTCCATATTTGCAAATACGGCAAAGTTTATTTGCTCAACAGAATCAGGAATCGTCAATTCTTCCAGTTTTGAATAAGCAAACGCAGAATTACATATTGCAACCACATCTGATGGTATGTCAAATTTCTTGGCAGGATGATTCGGAGGAAATGCGACAAGCACTCGTCCTTGTGGTTTTTCCAGAAAGTCCAATAACATGTTACTTCCATCCATTTCATCACAGTTGTCAATGTAAAGAACACCATCTTCAACAGAGAACGGACTGGGTTGAATGACCGAAAATTTCTCCAGATAAGGAAGGTTGTGAAAATGTGAGCCACAATCATCGTCATAATCGAAATCTCTATCTATAACAAACTCCTTGATGTTGTTTTTGTATGGGAAATCATCAAACAAGTTGTATCTAAGCATCTGATTAAAAGGCATGATAAATGATGTACTTCCGATTTCGTATATGTCGCTTGCTGTAAAATCTGGATTCCCGTCTTCATCATAAATCTCAAAATGTGCCGTCAAATCGGTCAGCAACTCCAATGGCATGTTTCGGGAGGTTTCAATCTCTATATAGACTATCGTACCTTTCCAGAAATCTGTCTCTATAATTTCTGTGCTTCCGTTCTTGTAGATTTGTTTGTTATGGCCAGAGTGAATTGCGAGATTGATACCGATAGCATTTAATATGCTAGATCTTGTATAATCGTTTATCCCATTTGAGTTAAGGCTTGTCTCTATTGTTCTTTTTCCCATGGACATGTATCCTAGGTATTTAGCAAGTGATCTATTTATCTCTATCCCCTCATCGGCAACAAGGATACGAAGTATCTTCTTTTCTACATCGAAATGGGTGATAACTACCGCTGGTCGATTTGTAGGATGGATAAATGGGGCATCGAGAATCTCGTAGAGACGAAGAGACATAACTTCATAAACGTTTCCCCATTTTATGTGATAGTTCTCTATGCTTGAGCGTACCTGATAATAGACATCGCACATAGTTTGTTTGGCGATGACATCTATTGAAACGTCCTCTGCCCCATGAAAGTATTGTTTTAGAAGAAAGGCTACATTCATAGTTTAATATAGTTAATAGGTTACGTCCTAATCAGATTTCTTCCAGCATCTATTCTTAAGAAGATGAACAGGAGGATGGTGAAGCCCCAGAGACTTGAGCCGCCATAGCTGAAGAAGGGTAGGGGTATGCCGATTACAGGCGTGAGACCGAGTACCATACCCACGTTTACGAAGACGTGGAATAGGAATATACTCAATACACAATAGCCATAGACTCGTCCGAACTTGAACGGTTGTCGCTCGGCTACGTGGATAAGTCTTAGAATAAGGGCGAGGAACAATAGCAGAACGCCCGCAGAACCAACAAAACCTTCTTCCTCACCTACGGTACAGAAGATGAAGTCTGTGTCCTGTTCTGGCACGAATTTCAGCTTTGTCTGTGTTCCGTTGAGGAATCCCTTTCCCTCGATACCTCCAGAACCAATGGCAATCTCACTTTGGTGAACGTTATATCCGGCACCTGCAAGATCCTCTTCCAATCCCAGCAATACGTTGATACGTACACGCTGGTGGGCTTGCATCACGTTGTTCAATACGTAGTCGGCAGAATAGAAGAACGCTATACTTCCGATGGTAAACAAAGTGATAAAGAAATACTCCTTTATCCTCCATTCCATCGCTATATATATAAGATATATTATCACGAGTACGGAGAGAGCCAGCTGTACCCAAACAATGTCGAAAGGAATGACATATTCAGAGAACAGAACAGCTCCAAGGGTTATTCCGAGGGTCGTATATAGCACTATGAGGGCACGCTGTCTGTCATGACAGTATATCTCTACGAGGGCAGCTGTGAATATCTGTACCATCAGCAGTACGGAGAACTTGCCTACGGATGCGGGCATATCCCATAGCTGTACGTCGGCAAAGCGGATTCCCACCACGAAATAGATAATCATAGCCAAACCCGTGAAAAGGAAGCTGCCCGACATTCCCTCACGATAGAGCATGAGGAAGAAAGCCGAATAGACGAGTGCAGAGCCCGTTTCTTTCTGTCCGATGATAAGGAGCATCGGGAAGATGATGATTCCGCAGGCAATAGCCAAATCACGCCATTTGTTAAGGTCGAAACCATAGGTGGACATCAGTTTGGATATAGCCAAGGCCGTAGCAAACTTGGCAAACTCAGCCGGTTGTATTCGTAATGGTCCCATGACGATCCACGATCGGGAACCCTTGATTTCGTGTGGGTTGAAGATGGTTGCAAAGAGCAGAAGCATCATCAGACCATAGATGACGTATGAGAATGTATCATAGAGGCGGTCGTCGGTCATGAGGATGATGAAGCCGAGGCATATACTCGTACCAATCCACATGATCTGCATACCGCTTCGGGTTGACATCGAGAAGATATCCTCATCGCCATAGTTGTAGCTGGCACCACACACGCTAATCCATCCGAATACCAAGAGTACCAGATAGATTGCGATTGTAACCCAATCGAGCGATGCAAGAATACCTTGCTGATTTGTCTGTCGTTGTGCCAATTTTTTTTATATTTACTATTTATCTATTTACTATTTACGATTTATGTACTATTTTCGGTTAATTTACTATTTGTTCCCATTCAGTTGTGAATAGCACATAATCAAAATAGTAAATCAATAGTAAATAGTAAATCGTCAAATTGTAAATTATGTCATTTATCGGTTTCTCGTTCCGTACGCTATCCTCTTGTGCTGGAAGACGGATGCCTGGGCTTCGGAAGCAGGAGAGAGTTTGCCGTTGATATACTGCTCCATCATCAATGAGCCGATAGGAACACCGTAGTCAGCTCCGAAACCGCCATTCTCCACATATACGGCTATTGCAATCTTCGGATCGTCCATTGGGGCAAAGCCCATGAATACGGAGTGGTCCTGACCGCGGTTCTGAGCCGTACCAGTCTTACCGCATACCAAGTAGTCGGATCTGTTGGCTGCCTTACACGTTCCCTTTACAACAGAGGAGCGCATACCTGAAACAACCCAGTCGTATGAACTTCTGCTTGCCTTTGTGTAGTGTTTTACGGTAAAGGCAGAATCAAGAGCCTCGCCCCTTATCTTCTTCACTACGTGAGGTGTGATATAATAGCCGCGGTTGGCTATCGTGGCTCCGAGATTGGCTATCTGCAGAGGTGTAAGGTTTACCTCACCCTGTCCGATACTGATAGATATAACTGTAAGGCCGTTCCAAGAACCCTTATATGCGTTGTTGTAATAGTCGCCGTTAGGGATAAGTCCTCGTTTCTCGCCCGGAAGGTCAATTCCGAGCTTATATCCGAAGCCCATAGATACCATATAGTCGCGCCATACGTTCATGGCATCGTGGGCAGAGCGGTATTTCTTCCTGTTACCTATCATGTAATAGAGTCCCCAACAGAAATATGCATTACATGAGGTTGAGAGGGCATCAACAATAGCTAGAGGGGAACCGTGACCGTGACAACCTACGTGAAGTCCCTTGAAGGAGAATCCGTGGGCACAGGAGAATGCTGTTCCCGGAGAGATTATGCCCTCGGTCATGTAGGTAAGTGCTTGAGAGGTCTTGAACGTAGAGCCTGGAGGATATTGTCCCATTATACTTCGATTGAGAAGCGGTTTCCACACGTTGGCTGCAAGTATCTTGTGGTTCTTTCCTCGTTGTCTTCCCACCATGAGACGCGGGTCGTAGGTAGGAGAGGAAACCATACAGAGAACTTCACCAGTAGCAGGTTCTATCGCTACTATACTGCCGATCTTTCCTTCAAGAAGTCGCTCGCCAAGAGCCTGAAGCTTTATGTCAAGACTTAGTGTCAGGTCTTTGCCCGCCACTGGTCGGCTGTCGTACATGCCGTTCTGGTATTTGCCCTTTATTCTTCCGTGGGCATCACGAAGGAGAATTTGAACGCCTTTCTCGCCACGGAGCTGCTTCTCGTAATAGCGCTCAATACCGAGTTTTCCGATAAAATCGCCTGCCTGATAGTAGTCGTCGTTTTCTATATCCGACTCGGAAACCTCTGCCACATCGCCAAGGACATGGGCTGCGTAAGGATATTGGTATTGCCTAATACTTCGTTGCTGAATATAGAAGCCAGGAAAACGGAAGAGCTTTTCGCGAAACACGCTAAAATCCTGATTGGATAGCTGTGCCATGAACAACTGCTGTGTGAAACGCGAATAACCGGGGTTCTTGTTTCGGTCCTTGATGTCGTTCATTCTCTTTATGAAGTATGCCTTCGAGATACCGAGAGCCTGACAGAACTCAAGAGTGTCAAGACGATCCTTTGCCTCGTTCATCACAACCATGATGTCATAGGCTGGCTGGTTATATACAAGCAGTTCGCCGTTACGGTCGGAAATAACACCACGAGATGGGTATTCTATTTTCTTCAGGAATGCGTTTGAGTCGGCTGACTTACGATAGTCGTCACTCATAATCTGGAGAACGAACAGTCGTACGGTATAGACAATGACAATAACCACAGCTATACCGCCTATGACGTATTTTCTATAATCCAGATTGTGCTTCATCCTATTTCCTTACTGAGTCTATCGCGATGATGATGAAAGAGGTTACGCCCCAGCTTCCAAGGATACACAATATCCATTGAATCCAGTTGAAGAAGGAGAAAGCCTCCAAGGTGAATAATGTGAAGCAGAAAATGAACGTGAGCAGTAAAACGTATGTGGAATATTTTACGAAACCCATCTTCGCCATGCTCGGAATGGTGTTGTCGGAGTTGTCCCTCTCAAGGTATAGCCCGACGAAATAAGGCTGTAGAAAAGCAATAAGGGTGAGGGCAAAAGCCGTTTCTCCCGGGGTATTGCTGAAAGAGTCAAGGATAAGTCCGAAGAAGAAAGCCCAAAGAACTGACACCCAACGCTGCTGATTGCGAGGAAAAAGCAATATGAAGTAAACGTAAACCAACGGAGTGGCCACGTTAAACAGATGGATATGATTCAGAATGAGTACCTGCACCAAGATGAAGAAAACCATCAGGCCGATACGATGAATAAAATCTATGTTCATATTTGCTTATTTCTTTTCCAATGAATCTTGGGCTGCACGGAGAATGTCAATCCTCTCCTTCATCTGTGCATCGTCAATCACGCTGACATCACGAAGCTTTGCGAAGTTGGTTGATAACTCAACCATACATCTGTATGACAGACCGTCGGAAGAGTTATAAACGTGGATGATCTTTCCAATCTCGATACCCGGAGGGAAAACAGAGGAATAGCCGCTCGTGACGACCTTGTCGTAAAGGTTGAAATGAGCGTGACGTGGAACCTCGTCCATAAAGGCCACGCGGCTGTTACCGCCTGTCCAGTGGAGATAACCGAAATATCCTCGCTTGTTAATCGTACAGCTGATGCTTGAGTTGGAATTAAGGATAGGCATAACCACAGAGTAGTGGCGACCTGTCATAAATACTATACCAACGACTCCATAGCCACACGCTACACCCATATCCTTACGCACACCGTCAACCTCACCCTTGTCAATGGTGATGAGATTGTCGCGCTTGTCAATGGAGTTTGATACAACCTTTGCTGGGATGAGATTGAATTTCTTCATCAGTTGGTAGTTCTCAAGCTTCATAAGTGCTGAGTCACCGGTCTTTGCTGCTATCTGTGAGCTCAAATCCTGCACCCTCTGTTCAAGGTACAGATTACGCTTGCTAAGTTGCTCATTGATATCAGTAAGAGAGAAATATTGCTCTACTCCGGCATTCATCTCATACACTTTGCCTGAAACCGCATTTGCAGACGACATCCAGATGCTACCCTGATAGTTGTTGTAGGTGAAGAGTAGCACCAAGCTGATTATCTCGCAAATAAGGAATACAAACCAACTGATGTATCGAAGAATGAAGTCAAATAGGTTGTTCAAAGCCTTGCTGTTTTTGTTTGAAGTATAATCAAAACGCAAAGACACAGAGACGCAAAGTCAATCAGTATCTCTAATGGTAAGATTTATTCTTTGCGGCTTTGCGTCTTTGCGTTTGTATGTGTCTGCATTAACCTTATCTCATGAGGAATGAGAAGCGGTCAATGTTCTTGAGGGCAATACCTG
>JAEEGG010026598.1_pt1 | contig 11031 bp, 8 predicted proteins | sample 9134161 | NCBI WGS metagenome assembly JAEEGG01 (sample SAMN16246543, study PRJNA631951) | gut metagenome | biome: gut microbiome; feature: rumen; material: CR-attached | host: Bos | place: Iran: Karaj | collected 2018-10
TTTGCGGAGATCATCCGACGATGGATGCCGATTTTTGTGATAATATTTCGGCCGGTTATGGCAGGAGAACGTATACCGCAATAATCAATCCTGCATCTTCTTGTAAAGAGAAAGCGGGAAGAGTTTTTTCTACGATCGATATGTTTCCTACGACTTTGGCGGCCATGGGAGTGGAAATTCCCGGCGGGAAGCTCGGACTTGGAACCAATCTTTTTTCTGAAGAGAAGACGATTGTGGAAGAGTTCGGATATGAAGAGTGCGTGGCAGAATTTAAGAAACCCTCGGAATTTTTAGAAAGAGAATCAGGGCTTGTCTTTAATGAAGAGGTATTCAAAGAAATGAAACCTACTGCAACGTTGGAATTTGACAGTTCCAATGAGACGGTCGTAGTAAAAATGCTGGACATGTATTGGCTCAATTCGGATGATATACAAAAATTCGAAGTTGCCGTCACGGACCTTGAAGCGAACAAGACTTATAAATATGACCTTGAAAAGATCCATTTAAACGGTGATCCGTATATCTGGTGGGGTGAAGCGTCTACCGATATACCTTCCGACAGAGTTGATGCGCTTACAGCCAACGTATCATTAACCATAGGAAAGATAATGGACAATGAGTTTGCCTCGATTCCTCATAACCCCGTATATCGTATGTATTCGGAAACAAAGGGACGTCATTTCTTTACCGCCGATACAAAAGAGGGTACTAAAAAAGCTTCCGAGGGCTGGAAGATTGAGCGTATCGCATGGGAAAACGAAGATGAAGACGATATACCGATTTATTGTGTTTTGTCAAAAGAAAACGCTGCATGTTTCTTTACAAAAGACGAAAGGGAACGTGACGAATACGTTATAGACGGTTGGGAAGATGCAGGCATAGCTTTCTATGCGCCTGTTTATTCGGACTATGCCGTGCATGTGCTTGTATCACCCGATAATCCCTATGAAATGATCTATTCTACGGACAATTCCGAAATAGATAATCTTTCTTCCATGGGATGGCTTGATTATGGGGTAATGTTCTACGTTAATAAGTTAAGAAAATAAGAGAGAAAGTATTATGCATTTAAGAAGACGCTCTGTCTTTAGTTTAATATCGGTCATTCTGATCGTGTTTACGCTTTTTACGGGTTGTGCTCTGCCGGGTGGAGCGGAAAAAGAACCTCCGATCCCCGAAGAGGAGGTTTCGATCACCTATCCTCCCACGGCAACAGTCTATGTCACCAACAAGGGGAGAAGAGTCTCCGCGTATGAGGTTTCCTGGGCATATGCGTTAAACGAAAAGGAATGGTGCAGCGTTAAGACCGACGATCCGATTCATCCCCTCGACCAGGATTTTGCAGGCTTTTTGCAGACGGATTCGGCCAACGGACTTATCTCGATTTCTTTTCCGCCGGGAACATTTCCGGACGAGGTAGGGTATACACATTATTACGATGAGTGTCTTTGGCTGCCGGGAGAAAACGACGAAGATCTTCGTATCAAGGAGAAGATCGAAAGGCAGCGCGATTATGAGACATTTACCGAACTTGAAGCAACGTTTAAAGAAGACGGTAACAAGGCTGTCGTGATCGATGCCACAACCCTTGAGGGCGGGGTTTACGATATCGAATTTGCCTGGGACAGACCCGAATACAGAGGAACCGCCAAATACTGTTTTCTTGTGAAGAGAAGAGATTAAAAGATGGAAGATAACGGAGTAAGAATAAATAAATATATAGCTTCTTGCGGAGTATGCTCGCGTCGAGACGCCGATGTTTATGTGGAACGCGGCGAGGTTACGATAAACGGCAAAGTCGCAAATCCCGGTGACAGGGTGTTCCCGGGAGACAGCGTAAAAGTCGGAGCAAAACTTATCAGGCAAAATGAAGAGATCGTGGTACTTGCTTACTACAAGCCTTTCGGAGTAACCTGCACGGAGCGTGACAGATTCGCGGATTTTACCGTAAAAGATGCTGTAAAGTACAAAGAACGCGTTACCTATGCGGGAAGACTTGACAAAGAATCTGAGGGTTTGTTGCTTCTTTCCAACAATGGCGACCTTATTCAGAGCATGATGAAAGGTTCAAACAATCACGAGAAAGAGTATATTGTCAGAACGACAAAGCCTATAACCGAAGATTTTATAAACAAGATGTCTGCGGGTGTTTTCTTAAAGGAATTAAACACCGTTACAAAGCCCTGTGAGGTTAAGCGGGTTTCAAAGAACACATTCAATATCGTTCTTACCCAGGGACTTAACAGACAGATCAGAAGAATGACCGAAGCATGCGGAAACAAAGTCGCTTCGCTTAAGAGAGTAAGAGTTTTGAACGTAACCCTTGACGGCTTGAAGGCCGGAGAGTACAGAGTGTTGTCACAAAAGGAAGTAAACAGTTTATGCAAAGAATGCGGGAACTTGTAGATCTTTTGAATAAAGCCTCGGAAAGCTATTATGCCAAAGACGAGGAGATCATGTCCAATTACGAGTATGATGCTTTGTATGACGAGCTTGTCAAACTTGAAGAGTCTACAGGCATAGTGCTGGCCAATTCGCCCACACAGAACGTGGGTTACGAAGCGGTGGACTTTCTGCCCAAAGAGACTCATGAGCGACCTATGCTTTCTTTATCCAAGACTAAAAGCGTTGAGGAACTAAAAGAATGGACGGGGGACAAAGAAAGTCTGCTCAGCTGGAAACTTGACGGTCTTACGGTTGTTCTCACCTATGAAAACGGTGAGCTTGCAAAAGCCGTAACAAGAGGGAACGGAGAGGTCGGAGAAGTCATTACGGCGAACGCAAAGACCTTTACGAACCTTCCGTTAAAGATATCGTTTAAAGGGAAATTGATATTAAGAGGTGAAGCAGTCATTTCTTATCCCGATTTTGATAAGATCAATTCCGAAATTGAAAGCGATGAAGATAAGTATAAAAATCCGAGAAACCTTTGCTCGGGTTCCGTGCGTCAGTTAAACAGTGAGATCACGGCAAAAAGAAAAGTTAAAGCAATTATCTTTTCTCTCGTTTCCTGCGAAGGAAAAGAGTTTGCATTAAGGAGCGAGGAATTTGATTTCCTTTCATCCCTCGGCTTTGAAGTGGTTGAACATTACACCGTAACTAAGGATACGATAGAAGACAGAGTTAAGTTTTTTGCAGGGAAGATCGAAACATATGAGATTCCTTCCGACGGTCTTGTACTTGCTTATGATGACATTGCTTACGGAAAGAGTCTTGGTATGACCGCAAAGTTCCCAAGAGACTCCATCGCGTTCAAATGGCAGGATGAAACCGCCGTTACCGTATTAAGAGAAATCGAATGGAGTCCTTCCAGAACCGGGCTTATCAATCCTGTCGCAATATTTGACACCGTTGAACTTGAAGGTACGAGCGTCAGCCGCGCAAGTGTTCATAACCTTTCGGTATTAAGAGATCTTAAACTTGGAATAGGCGATGAGATCAAGGTTTACAAAGCCAACATGATCATCCCTCAGATAAGTGAAAATATAACAAAAAGCGGAAATGTAACTATTCCCGCGACTTGTCCCTGCTGCGGACACAGAACGGAAGAACGTGCCGTAAAAGAAGCCTTCAGTCTTTACTGTACCAATCCCGAATGTCCCGCTAAGAACATTAAAAAGTTCGCACTCTTTGTTTCGAGAGACGCATTTAACGTTGACGGTCTTTCGGAAGCAACGCTTGAGAAGTTCATTGATAAAGGCTATATAAAAGAATACGCGGATCTGTTTAAACTTGAAAGATTCAAGGCAGATATCGTTTCGATGGAAGGTTTCGGCGAGAAATCTTACGATAACCTTATCGCGGGGATTGAAAAGTCGAAAGACATAACCGCAGCCAAACTTATTTATTCTCTCGGAATAGACAATGTGGGACTTTCGACGGCAAAGCTTATAACACGTTTTTATAAGGACGATATCGATGCGATCATTAAGGCCGATAAAGAGACTCTTGCGTCTATCGACGGCATAGGAGAGGTCATAGCCGATTCATTTATAGGATATTTCAATAACGAAGAGCACTTAAGAGTATTGAAAGATTTGCTTTCATTCGTTATAATCGCTAAATATACAGGTGGGGAAGAAAACTCACCTTTAAGCGGAAAAACTGTTGTTGTAACAGGCTCTTTAAACATGTTTACGAACAGAAACGAGTTAAAAGACGCCATCGAAGCCAAGGGCGGAAAAGTAGCCGGTTCGGTTTCTTCCAACACCTTTGTACTTGTTAACAACGATATTTTATCCACATCTTCAAAGAACAAGACGGCTAAAGAACTGGGTATTCCGATCATGACCGAGGCCGATTTTGTAAATAATTATTTGTAAAAGGAACTGTTATCATGCCCATTAAAATTCAAAATGCTCTGCCGGCCAGAGAGATTCTTGAAAACGAAAATATATTTGTAATGGACGAATTTCGTGCGATGCATCAGGATATCCGTCCTCTTAATGTGCTGATAATGAACCTCATGCCCAATAAGGAAGTGACTGAGACACAGCTTCTTCGCAAGCTTTCCAACAGTCCTCTTCAGGTGAATATCGAGCTTTTGCAGACACAGACTTATACTCCCACTCATGTGGACGCAAGTCATCTTGACTCGTTTTATACGACTTTTGACAAGGTTAAAGACCGCAAATTCGACGGTATGATCATCACCGGTGCGCCTCTTGACTATGTTAAATTCGAGGACGTGGCTTACTGGGATGAGATGTGTAAGATATTTGACTGGTGTGAGACACATGTCCACAGTACGTTTTATTTGTGTTGGGCATGCTATGCCGCTTTGTATTATTATTACGGACTTGAACGCTACGACAGAGAAGAAAAACTGTCGGGTGTTTATAAGCATATCGTTTGCAAACCCACATCGCCGCTTTTCAGAGGTTTTGACGATGTATTCTGGGCTCCTCATTCAAGAGCGATGGGAATAGCGAAAGAGAAGATCGAATCGGTTCCCGAACTTGAACTGATGGCTTATTCGGATGAAGCGGGCGTGGCGATCACCAAGACAACCGATTCACGAAAGTTCTTTGTGGGACTTCATGCCGAATATGACAGAAATACGCTTTCCGATGAGTATTTCAGAGATCTTAACAAGGGAATGAATCCGAAGATACCTGTCAATTACTTCCCCGATGACGATCCTTCAAAGACCCCAATCGTAAACTGGCGTTCAACGGGGCAGCTTCTTTATACCAATTGGCTTAACTACTATGTTTATCAGGCAACTCCTTACGATCTTAACTCGATCGGAAAGGATGAGAAACAGTAAAGGATTATCGATATGAAAAACGTGATATCCAAAATCTTTTATGGTCTTACGGCCGTTTGTTTTACAACGGTCGTATTTATTTCTCTGTTTTTCAACAGGATAAATGAACGATCCGTCCCGGCCTTTCTGGGATTTATCTGTCTGGGTATTATTGTTCTTTTGGGAGTATATTTATTGACCAAAAGATTTGAACGTTTTTTTTCAAAGAATTATGTGATCGTCCTTGTAGGGTTTCTCGCCGTATATCTGTTTCTTCTCATTTTTTTCGGTCTAAGACTCAAATATACGCCGATGTATGATATGGATGCCATATACTCCGGCGCGATCGATTGGATAAATAACGGGACTTTCATAAATTATTATTCATATTTTGGAAAATTCAGAAACAATCTCGGTTCGATGACGTTTCTCTTTTTTGTGTTCAGCGCGGCAAATAAATTCGGAATTTCGGATTACTTCACCGTGGGAGTTGTCATCAATTCCGTAATGCTTGCTTTCACTGCTCTTTTCACATCACTTATCGCAGATAAGATCATAGGCAGAGCTGCGGCGATAACGGCGCTTTTCGTTTTCGTTTTCTTTATGCCGCTTCTCTTTATGGGAGCAATATTCTATACCGATTCGCTTTCACTGGTTTTTCCGGTGGCGCTTTATCTGGCATATCTTTGGTTTAAAGACATCAAGAATATATATGTCAAGATTTGTCTCGCTGTTTTTATGGGCATAGCAGCTGCAGCCGGATCGCTCATAAAGATTACAGTACTTATCATGCTCATCGCAATCGTAATCGATTCATTTATTTCACAGAAACTGAGATATACTGCAATAATTGTGGCTTTTTGCGCACTTATACCTGTTTTTGCCCATTACAAGTTCAATTCTTATATTGATAGGGACCACTTAAAGGATGCTCAATACGAGCAACTTAAGACCCCAATAGCACACTGGTTAATGATGGGACTTAATGAAGGCGGAAAATATCGGAAAGAAGATTATGATTATACTTGGTCTTTCCCCCTTGATAAACGCAGCGAAGCTTGCGTTAAGATGATAAAAGAAAGACTGTCCGATATGGGTTTTGGAGGATTTCTCGCCCATCTTGGTGATAAGTCGATGGTCTGCTTTGATGACGGAACGCTTGCGGAGCATGAAGTGCTCGACGATTATCCTCAATATGATACGGCCCTTCATGAACTTATATTGACGGAAGGAAAATACTACAAGACATATTCTTTGTATGTGACGGGAATAATGTATTCATTTTACATATTTATGATCGCAGGGTGTGTTAAAGAGATCGTTTCCAAAAGAAAAAAAGATGCTGTAACTGCTTTGGCGCCGGTACTTTCAACCTTCGGTATATGGGCGTTTTTAATGCTTTGGGAGACGAATTCAAGATATATAACAAATCTGATTACGATGTTCATCATTTGTGCCCTGATGGGAATACATCATATTACTGAGAAACATATGAAAAAGTGATGCACACGAACCGCTTTTATGGTATTATCATCATGTTTGGGTATTACGGTTACAATGCACGGTTTGTGCGATTTGATTTGTAAAGATCGGGGGCGGTTTTTACAGGGAAGAGGAGGATTTCTATGTTTGGTTTTAAGTATTACACTCCCACGAAAGTGGTTTTTGGAAAAGATACCGAACTTAAAGTTGCAGAGCTCATCAAAGAGTTCGGAGGCAAGAAAGTTCTCATTCATTATGGTGGTGGAAGCGTTGTAAGAAGCGGACTTTTAAAGAGAGTTACCAATACGCTTGATGCTGCGGGCATCGCATATGTGGTTCTCGGCGGAGCGGTTCCCAATCCGCACCTTTCGCTTGTTTACGAAGGCATCGAACTTGTTAAGAAAGAGGGTATCGATTTCCTTCTTGCGGTAGGCGGCGGAAGCGCAATAGATTCGGCTAAGGCTATAGGTTACGGAGTTGCCAACGAAGGCGATGTCTGGGACTTTTACGATTATAAGAGACAGGCTGAAGGTGCCCTTCCTTTGGGAGTTATCCTTACAATAGCGGCAACCGGAAGCGAGATGAGCGATTCATCGGTCATCACCAAGGAAGAAGGACTTGTAAAAAGAGGTTATTCAAGTGATTTCGGTCGTCCGAAGTTTGCGATCATGAACCCCGAACTTACGATGACTCTTCCCGATTATCAGACTGCATGCGGATGCACCGACATTATGATGCATACGATGGAAAGATATTTTACAAACGGTGGAAACATGGATATTACCGATGCTCTCGCCGAGGGACTTCTTAAAACGGTTAAGAAGAACGCACTTATTCTTGCCAAGGATCCGAAGAATTATGATGCCAGGGCGGAAGTTATGTGGGCAGGAAGCTTGGCGCACAACGGACTTACCGGTTGCGGTAATGACGGCGGAGATTGGATGACGCATAAACTCGAGCACGAACTGGGCGGTCTTTACGACGTGGCTCACGGCGCGGGACTTGCGGCAATTTGGGGAAGCTGGGCAAGATACGTTTATAAAAATTGCCTTCCCAGATTCAAGAAATTTGCTCTTAACGTAATGGAAGTCGAAAATGTCGGAACCGACGAGGAGATTGCATTAAAGGGTATCGAGGCAATGGAAGATTTCTACAGAGAGATCAAGATGCCCACAAATCTTCGGGAACTCGGCGTTAAGGCTACAGAAGAGGATCTCGTTACGATGGCTCACAAATGCGCGGTAGGCGTGGGCGGAGAGATGGGATCCGCAAGAAAACTTAATGAAAGCGATATGCTGAACATTTTTAAAGCCAGCATGTAAGTATAAAGAAACATCTTTTAAGGAGGATGACAGGAATGTCAAAATGCGCAATAGTTGGTATTAACTGGGGTGACGAAGGAAAAGGCCGTATGGTCGACCTGCTCACCGAAAAGTATGATTACGTGGTTCGTTTTCAGGGTGGCGGAAATGCAGGCCATACCGTTGTTAACGAATTCGGTAAATTCGCACTTCACCTGTTACCTTCGGGAATATTCAGAAAAGGCGTAAAGAATATTTTGGGAAACGGTGTTGCACTTGACCTGGAGAATCTCTATGATGAGATGCAGACGGTCATTTCACAGGGCATTTCCATCACTCCCGACAATCTTTACATAAGCGACAGAGCGTCTTTGCTTCTTCCTTGGCACAGAGATCTTGACGGCCTTGAGGAAGCAAGACTTAAAGATAAGAAGTATGGTTCCACCAAGCAGGGTATCGCTCCTTTCTATTCGGACAAGTTCCAGAAAAAGACCATTCTTGCCGGCGAGTTATTTTATCCCGAGCACTTAAAAGAGCACTTAAAAGACCTTATCGAGTGGAAGAACTTAACTCTTACAGGAGTTTACGGTGCAGAGCCCGTTAAGTTTGACGATCTTTGGAAGTGGTTTGAAAAGTACGGCGAGTTCTTCAAGCCATTCATCAAGGATACGGGAAGAGTTCTCAAAGAAGCAGACAAAGCAGGAAAGAGCATTTTGTTTGAAGCTCAGCTTGGTTCACTTCGTGATATGGATTACGGTATTCATCCTTACACGACTTCTTCAAATACGATCGCGGCGTACGCACCCGTAGGTTCGGGTATCGCGGCCACCAAGATCGATGAGGTCGTCGGTGTTGTTAAAGCTTATTCTACCTGCGTAGGCGAAGGTCCTTTCGTTTGCGAGTGGTTCGGTGAAGAAGCTGAAGAATTAAGAAAAGCAGGTTTCGAGTACGGCGCAAAGACAGGTCGTCCCAGAAGAGTAGGTCCTATTGATATCGTAGCAACCCGTTACGGCGTTGAATGTCAGGGTGCCACAGCCATCGCACTTACAAAGATGGACGTTATGAGCTACATGGAAAAGATCCCCGTATGTACTCACTACGAATTAAACGGTGAGATCATCGACTACTTCCCCTTCCCTGTTGCACTTAACGATTGCAAGCCCGTTATCGAATATCTTGACGGTTGGAAGAGCGACATCGGAAGCATCAGAAAGTGGGAAGACCTTCCCGAGAATGCAAGAAAGTATGTTGAGTACGTAGAGAAGGCAATAGGATGCCCTATCAAGTATGTATCCCTCGGACCCGAAAGAGACGCATATATTGAAAGATAATTTATCCGTGCCATGCATTTTATGCATGGCATGCGGTTTTGTGGAGTAAAAAGATGGATAAAGTACTGGTACTTGATTTTGGCGGACAATACAATCAGTTGGTTGCAAGACGTGTCCGCGAATGTAACGTATATTGTGAGATATATTCATACAAGACAGACATTGCCGCCATTAAGGCAATGAATCTTAAGGGAATTATTCTTACGGGCGGCCCCAACAGCTGCTACGAAGAAGGAGCACCCACCTATTCCAAAGAATTGTTTGAACTGGGTATCCCCGTGCTCGGTCTTTGCTACGGAGCTCAGATGATGCAACATGTTCTCGGCGGAAAAGTTGAAAGAGCATCTGTTCAGGAATACGGTAAAACACCTGTAAGCGTTGATGTTTCTTCACCCCTGTTTAACGATGTTCCGGCTGAGACCATATGCTGGATGAGCCATTTTGATTACATATCAAAGATGGGAGAAGGATTTAAATCCATCGCTCATACGAAAGACTGTCCTGTTGCCGCATGTTCCGATGAAAGCCGAAATCTTTACGGAATACAGTTCCATCCCGAGGTTCTTCATACACCTTGCGGAACACAGATGATCTACAACTTTGTAAGAAACATCTGCGGATGTGTCGGAGACTGGCGCATGGATTCATTTGTTGAGACGGCGGTTAAAGAGATCCGTGAGAAAGTCGGAGACGGAAAAGTATTACTCGGTCTTTCCGGCGGTGTCGATTCATCGGTTGCCGCAGCACTCATTTCCCGTGCCATCGGAAAACAGCTTACATGTGTATTTGTAGATCACGGTCTCCTTCGTAAGAACGAGGGTGATGAAGTCGAAGCCGTATTCGGCGAAAACGGAATCTTCGATCTTAACTTTGTAAGAGTAAATGCACAGCACAGATTTTACGTAAAACTTGCCGGCGAATCGGAGCCTGAGCATAAGCGTAAGATTATCGGTGCTGAGTTCATAAGAGTATTTGAGGAAGAAGCAAAGAAGATCGGAACAGTCGATTTCCTTGCTCAGGGAACCATTTATCCCGACGTTGTTGAATCGGGTCTCGGCGGAGAATCCGCTGTCATCAAGTCTCATCATAACGTTGGCGGACTTCCCGACTATGTTGATTTTAAGGAGATTCTCGAGCCCCTCAGAAATCTGTTTAAAGACGAAGTAAGAAAAGCAGGTCTTGAACTTGGCATTCCCGCGCATTTGGTATTCCGTCAGCCTTTCCCCGGTCCGGGACTCGGTATTCGTATAATAGGCGACATTACCGAAGACAAAGTACGTATCGTACAGGATGCGGATTACATATTCAGAAGCGAAGTTGACGGCGCACTTAAGGCATATGAGAGTGAGAACGGTTCCGTAGCACCTTGGAAGCCCGACCAGTATTATGCTGCCCTCACCAACCTTCGTTCAGTCGGTGTAATGGGAGATGAGCGTACATACGACTATGCAGTTGCTCTTCGTGCGGTAAAGACTACAGACTTCATGACTGCCGAAGCCGCAAACATCCCCTTTGATGTTCTTCAGATCGTTATGAACCGCATAATAAAAGAAGTTCGAGGCGTTAACCGCGTATTTTTCGATCTCACGAGTAAACCGCCGGGAACGATAGAGCTTGAATAATTAACGAAGTCTGAAGAATGCAGTATTTATGCGGGTTCTAAGGATTT
>JAEEGG010026602.1_pt1 | contig 11030 bp, 6 predicted proteins | sample 9134161 | NCBI WGS metagenome assembly JAEEGG01 (sample SAMN16246543, study PRJNA631951) | gut metagenome | biome: gut microbiome; feature: rumen; material: CR-attached | host: Bos | place: Iran: Karaj | collected 2018-10
AAAAAAATTGCAAGAGCATTAGGTATTCTGTTATTGGGAGCCTTCTCTTTCAGTTGTTCAAACTTGTTTGATGAGAAGAAGTATAATTCAAGTACTCTAGAAAAAGATTCCGGAAAAGGTGGCGGTGGCAATGGCGGTTCCGGTGGTTCTGGTGGAAACGGTGGATCCGGTGGTAACGGAGGTTCTGGTGGTAATACATATGTTAAACCAGAAACCTATTTAACCGGCATAACCGATACACGTTTTTACGAAGTATACACTGCAGAAGCAAAACTAGACTCTTATATTGTTGGTGAGCGATTACAATTATCTGCGAATTTAATGACCGACAAAGGCTTTGATGTACAATCTCAATTAGACGCAAAAGTAACTAAAGTAAATTATGTTACGATTGAACCACGAAATTATACAATTCCATTAAATATTTTATTTGCAACAAATGATTCCAAAGAAATTCCATTATATAGTGCTACTCTTCATAATATTGCCGAAGGAACTACAGTACAATTAGGAACACAATTTATAATTATTGGAGTAAGTGAATATGGTGTCCTTGCAATAAATTGTAGAGATGGTATTGTTAACAATGCAACAGAATTTATTACCTTCTTCTGTACTAAAAAAGGTATTGAACATTATTTTGCCGGAAAGAAAAATGGCTGGTATACATTCTATATAGAAGATGTTAATTTTAAATATAAATATCCAACCGAAGAAGAAATAAAACTTGAAGTGAAAAAGATTATACAACCTGATGGAGGCGATAACGGAAGTTCAGCTTCAGAAACAAAAACCATCACAGTTGTACAGCCAAAAGGTGCAATTATTGATTGTGAAAAAAAAGCAAAATCAGGAGATTCAGTTCTTGTTTATATTACCGTTGGCAAAAATAAGTTTAAGAGCCTTACTGTAAAAACTGAATCAGGTGGATCCCTTTCAACAATTCAGCTTATGGAAGAAATAGCACAATTACAATATATGTTTGATATGCCAGATTCTAATGTTACAATTACAGCCGATATTGTTGAAGTACCATCCGGAGATTTTGTACGAGTAAATGGTGGAACAGTAACAGGACCTATAAATAAATCATCTGTATTTATTGATAAACGTACTTTGACAATTCCAACAATGGAAGTTTGCTCTCACGAAGTAACTGTAGGTGAATTTTCAAAGTATTGTAGTGATGTTCGTTATGACGATTATGCTATTGATGACATGAATCAACGTGCAGCTTTCGATATATCTTGGAATGATGCAATTTTATACTGTAATATGCGCTCGATTGCTGAAAACTTAACTCCTGTATATAGTTATGATGGAGAAACAGATCCAAACAATTGGCCAGGTATTCAAGATAAAAACGGACTGTTACCACCATCAGACGCAGAAACTTGGAAAGCCATGAAATACGACACAACAGCAAATGGTTACCGCCTGCCAACAAGCGCTGAATGGGAATATATTGCCCGCGAAGGTAATAACGGAAAATTCCCAACTGTTCAAACAAAATACAGCGGATACGATAATATCGAATTAGTAGCCTGGTATAAAAATTCTGAAAAAGATCCAAATGCAAAATTCATGAGTATTCCTTACGTAGTAGGACAGAAAAAACCAAACGAACTTGGAGTTTATGATATGTGCGGTAATGTGTCAGAATGGGTTTGGGATGTTGCAGTTGAGCCGTTACCTAATACACCAATAACTGGAGCTACTACTATTACAACTTCACGCTACAAACGCGGTGGTAATTATTTTTCAGACGCAAAAGAATGTAGCTTAGAATATAAGAGTGATATATCATACTACACTCAGTCTGTAGGAAACGGAAGAGACGGTTTCCGTGTAGTACGCACAGTTTTTGACTAAATCTACAATTTAGCTAAACCATCAAATTAAAAAACCTTGGACTGTCCGGGCAAACAAAAAGCCCTTCATGCTCGGACGGTCCTTTTTTTTAAATTCCTTAATTTTTTAGCTGTAAAAATTCTGTGAAAATTTCAGATTTTTTTTAGATTTTTTATTTAGACTCTTAATGTAAACAAAAAAAAATAACGTGTTAAATACACGAAAAAACACAAGGAGTTTATTATGAAAAAGATGAACAAAGTTTTGGCGCTTCTCACAGCAGGAGCACTGATGTTTGGTTGCATGTTTACCTCATGCAGTAATGGTTCTAGCGGAGATGAAAGTGGCAATGGAAGTGGTAGCGGCGGAACTGGTGGCGGATATCCAGGAAAAGTACAAAGACCTGATAATGAATATGTCTTTTATGGTCCAGATAGAATGTCTTCTGATGGTTCTGGTGTAGTGACACGAACTCAGTTTACATATACCTACACAACACAACCAGATGGAAATTTTCAATTAGTTATATTAGAAAAGTATAGCGGAGAAAAAACAACTGAAACTGGTCACTATACATTAAAAGGTTCTATATTACAAGTAGGTGGTTTAAGAAACGGTGCAACATATACTCAATTGTACTTGATTGGAAACAATCATGTTCTTAGAGAGTTAACCGATACAAAATATACTTTTACCCTTACTGATAATAAAGGAAATTCCGTTGATTATGACTTTTATGCAAATGCGAACTTATCTTTCAAAATTACTTATAAAGATAAAACATCAAAGCTATCTTCCGGTACTTACTATATTGACGGTTCAACAATCATCACCACAAATCAGGATGGAGAAATCATAGCATATACAATCGGCGAAAATGATACTCTTACAATGATTATCCCTCCAGAGGAAGAAAAACCTGCTGAACCAAAAGATTACCAGGTAAGCTGGTCTTTTTATTCGAAACCAGAAGGTCTAGAAAGAAATGTTCTTACACAAGTAAAGGATTTAGAGTTTCCTGCCTTGATAGATGACGCAACAGCTACTGATACATACTTTATAAATGGTGGAACACTTAAAGCAACTGGTACCTGGCAGTTTAATTATGATCGTATTGAAACACCGCTTGTTCCTGGTGCTACAATTAATGATGCAAAGAACTGGACTTCTCGAACAGATACAAGCTATCTGACATTAACACTCACAAAAGATATTTCAGAGGGTCATTTTGAAATCCTTGCTTTCGATTTCAATCGAGATCGAAACTCATTCTTTGCTGTTCTTAATAGTAATAATGAAATCGTTTTTGGAGTAAGCTACCTAGTTGATATGTCTCACGATGATAGGTATAAAAAGCTTGATCTTACTGCAGGAACATATACAATTGCAATGAACGGTGCAGCTATACATTATTTTGATGGTAAAGTTAAAGAGTAATTTCTAAAACCATCACCGCAGGCGAATTCATTTCGTCTGCGGTTTTTTTTTGCTCTTTTTAATTTGCTTCATTAAACTAACGTCTGTTAGTTACTTAAAATTTCTAAAAAAGTTTTAGAAAAATTTTAGATTTTCTGAATAAGCTATAAAAAAATAATTTTATCCAAAAACGGAGGACAAAATGAATTTAAAAAAGCTATTAGTAACAGGCTTAATTTTTAGTTCAGTCATAATGTCAAATGTATTTGCAGAGGATGCAGACCATTCAAGGTTATTACCGGATTTTACAAAAAAATTTGATTCAGCTAATCTTTATTTTGGTTTGGAAGTTCCTTTTGCATTACCAGTTGGTTTTACCGGAGATGAAAAAATCGCCGGTATTGGTGCCGGAGTTGCCTTAGAAGCTGGCTACGATTGGGACGGCTGGCTTGCAGGAATCCACACAGAGTTCAGACACAATATAGACAACGGAAACTTTATGAAATCTCTGAACAATACTTTTATTAGTGTTGAGATTTCTAAACTGTTAGGCTCTTCTATCATTCCTTTTATGCCAGATTTCCTGGATTTACGTGCAACTGCAGGATTTGGTCTAGACTTGGTAAACTCAACCTATTATCCAAATGAAGAATTTAAAAAGAATAATGTAACGATAGAAGGAAGCGGCGCATCTACAGTAACTAATTTCGGAATCGGCCTTGAATACAACAAGCTTGAAAAAATCATTCCTTATGTAGGATTTGATATTAATCTGACTGGAGACAAGAGCGGAGCATTCGTTCATTCTTCAGTTAATATTGGAGCCAGAACAACACTCCGAAGAATAAAAGGACCTGAACTTGAAGGAAATCCTCAGGCTTCAATAAAACCTAATTCTGATTTCTTCACTCCTGACGGCGACGGAAATACAGACACCCTTACATTCAAAATTACTACAAAATATCAGAAAGATGCACAGCCAAAAGACTGGAAAGTTGAAATCATAAGGGAATTCGGCGAAAGATCAATTGTTATCAAAACATATTCGGGCGAAGGCAGACCTCCTAAATCTTTAGTATGGAATGGAGAAAGCGATATTGAAAAATTCAGACATTCATCTGCTGCTGAATACAAAGTAGTGCTTACTGTAGAAGATTCTCTTGAAAACGTAAATAAAGTTGAAACAACTGCAAACATCGGTATTCTTGTAGAAAAGCTGGAAGACGGTTCCCTCAGAATCCTCGTAAACTCAATTAAGTTTGACGCAAACAAAGCTTCATTCGACACTCTTTCACAGAGAGATAAGAGACTAAATGAATTTACAGTAAAAATGGTTGCAAGAGCTCTCCAAAAATACAAACAGTACAATGTAATTGTAGAAGGTCATGCACATAATATTTCTGGAACAGAAGAGGAAGAAACAGAAGAACTTATTCCTCTTTCAAAAGAACGTGCAGATGCAATCATGAAAATCCTTATTGAAGAGGGAATAGATGAAGCTAGACTTTCTTCTGTTGGAAAAGGCGGAAAGGAACCAATTTCTACCGAACCTGCTCAGAACAGACGCGTAGAATTTAAACTGGTTTCAAACTAATTGGAAAAATACAATTTTTAGGAGAATAAAATGAGAAAATTAATTAAAGCATTCAGTATTTTATTGTTAATTGCTTTGTCTTTTAGCTGTACAAACTTTTTTGATGAAGCAAAATATACTTCGCATAAAATTACTATTGACGAAAATATAGAAAATGGTAGCGTTACTACAGATACAGAAAGTGCAATTGCAGACACCACAATTACACTTACTGTAATACCAAACAATACTTATAATGTACAATCGCTTACAGTAAAGGATGCTGATGGAAACGAAATTGAAACAACTGTCGATGCAGAAGATAATACATTATACAAATTCAAAATGCCGGCAAGCGATGTAACAGTTTCTGCAGTTTTTGGACTTATAAAATCAGAAGGAACTATCAGTTTTGCTGAAACAACAATATCTAAAACAACAGCCGATTCTGCTTTTACAAATGCCCTTACAAAAACTGGTGATGGAACTGTAACATATTCTTCATCAAATACTAATGTAGCAACAGTTGATGAAACAACTGGTATGGTTACAATTAAAGGAGAAGGCACTTGTGAAATCACAGCAACTGTACAAGATTCTGAAACATATACATATGCAACCAAAACTGCAAGTTATACTCTTACTGTAGCAGAATATGTGGAAGTAGAAACTTACCACGAAGACTTTACAAGTACACGTTTCTATTATGCAAAAGATGTTCAATGGAGTAGTGTCTATAGCAGTGGTAAAGGTCCTGTATCCGGTCCAAAATATCCATACAAAGTAGATGCAAACGGTACAGGTTCACAAACAACTGCAAGTGATTGGCCATCAGGTTCTTATGTATTACTTGAAAAAAATTCAGGAACGGTTAAGGCTGGTAAAATAGCTGGTAACACTAATACCACAAAAGATGTACCAACCTATACAGCATGGATTTGTTCATCAAGTGGTGAAAAATTAACAAAATTAGGACACAAAATTATAATTATTGGATTATGCGACTATGGTTTTATGACTATAAACCCAAAGAAAAATGAAATATCTTCCACCGATTACGGTACTTTCTTCTATACTAAGAGTGGATGGACTGCATCATCAAATGGAAAGAGTTCAATAACAGTCGATTTTAATAATAACGGTAAAAAATATCCAACTTACGAAGAAATAACCGCCTTCATTAATAAAAATAATTAATTTTATACCCGTATACGCGGCTGCTCGGTAAGAGCAGCCGTGTTTTTTTACTTTAAAAAACACAAGGAGTTTATTATGAAAAAAATGAATAAGATTTTGGCGCTTCTCACAGCAGGCGCACTATTATTTGGTTGTATGTTTTCTTTAGCAGGATGTACTGGAGGTAATACGCCGGAAAAACAAGGAAATCAGGAAAAATCAGAAGATCAAGAAAAATCAGAAGATCAAGAAAAATCAGAAGATCAAGAAGATTCAGAAGATCAAAATGATCAAGAAGATTCAGATGATTCAGAAGATTCAACTGATAGCAATGTATATACCATCACCATTAATGAAATGGAACATGGTTCAGTAACTGCCAGTAAAACCAGCAATATTTCTGAAGGCGAAACCATAACTCTCACTGTAACTGCAGATTCAGGGTATAAACTTGATACACTTTCTGTAAAGAAAGGCAGCGTTGATGTTAGTGTTTCTGATAATACTTTTACAATGCCTGCTGCAAATGTTACCGTAAGCGCTACCTTCAAAAGTACAATACTAGAAGGCTTTGTAAAGGTGAATGGTGCAACAGTAAGTAACGCTGTTTCTGGATCAAATATATTTACTGGAGAGACTTCGTATACAATTCCTACAATGTATGTATGTAATCACGAAGTAACACAGAAAGAATACGAGACCTATTGCTACTATTCTTCTAATAAAAGTAAAGAAAAACCTTCTGAAGAATCTGGGCTCGGTGATGATTTTCCTGCCTATTATGTGAGCTGGAACGATGCAATTGTGTACTGTAACCTTCGTTCAGTAGCAGAAAATCTAACACCTGTATACTCGATATGGAATAAGACGGACGTAAGTAAATGGGAGAATACTAAGAGATATGGTAATGGTTACGAAGGTAAATACGCCGGCAATATTTATGAAGCAAAAAGTTATGATGGTTGGCAGCAAGTTACCGCCGATCCAAATGCCAATGGATACCGCCTCCCTACAAACGCAGAATGGGAGTACATAGCTAGAGGTGGAAATGACGGTATTCTAAAAGAGCAGACAAAATACAGTGGAAGCGACAAGTATAAAGATGTCGCATGGTGTATGGGGACTACATATCCTGATGAATATAGAACTCACGAAGTGAAAACCAAAGCTCCAAATACACTTGGAATTTACGATATGAGCGGCAATGTGAGTGAATGGTGTTTTGATTATCAACTTGAAGAAAAGTATGGTACAATAATCACAAATTCTTTCCGCAAAACTCGCGGTGGTAATTGGTTTTGGGATGAATCATTTTGTACTTTGAATTATTATAAGGAGGGTGCAGTTCAAACTGCCCACTCAGATACTATCGGTTTCCGTGTTGTGCGTAACGCAGAGTAGTATTGTAGTATTTCAAAAAATGATTAATAAGATTAGTTAGCCCATTCTTTCTGACCCCGAATTAGTTTCGGGGTCAGTTTTTTTAGAATCAAACAACATCTTCCCCAGCAACTAATGAAACTCCAGTCTGCAAAAAATCTTCTACAATTACATCACCGGTTTTAACAGGGGCTTTAATCTCCAGACGCTTAACGTATTGCATGGCGCGGAGAAGCATTTTTTTAGGGATTTCGCCTTTTGTGCGGGCAGAAACAAGCGGGCGTGTGCCTCCGGTGACGGCGACGGTGCAGGTAAGTGTGCGCATTGGGTTGGTGAGCTCGGTAAAGGCGTACTGTTCGCCGCGTTTGCAGGAGTTGCCGGTCACGGTGATTTTTGGGGCAGTGGTGCCGGGCAGGGCGGAGTCTGAGGATGATGAATCCAGGACGGTTGCTTCCAGCTGGCAGCCCATCGGGCAGATTATGCAGGTAAGGTGATGTATATTTTTGTTTTCCATATTATTTTCCATAGTTTTATCCCTTCGAACGATTAGTCGATTGAATCCTCCGGCATTTCTATTGAGATTGTGATTGACTGCGGAGATTTGCGAAGCTGTTCTATTGCGGCAGGTTTAAGCTCTATGGTCTGCATCTCTCCGGGGCGGACAATGCGTTTTTTTGCCTGGGCAAGAAGCTGCTGACCCGCGTAGACCGAAGCTGTAACGGAGCGGTAAACGTCAGTCGAGCGGAACATAATTCGGATTGCGTCGGCGGATGATGCCGGTTTTGAGGTGGAAGACTTGGTTGCCTTTGCAGGACCAGTACCCGTCATCAAATCAAGATGCTGAGGAACTGCGTAACGCACACGGTTTCCGGCAAGAACTGGCACTGTTATGTTTCCGGCGGTGTTCATAGGATTCTGGCAGTAAGCGGCGGCAGATTTTCCGGCAAGGAGACTTTCTTCGGTAACAAAATCAACTAAATCATGAACGTGAACGCTGTTTCCGCACGCAAAAATGCCCGGAATGGAAGTTTCCATATACTGGTCAACGGAAGGCCCGCTGGTGATAGAGTCGAGCGCAACGCCGGCTGCAATGCTTACTTCGTTTTCCGGGATAAGTCCAACGCTGAGCAGAACGGTATCGCATTCAATAAACTCTTCTGTGCCTGGAATCGGCTTACGGTGTTCATCAACTTTTGCAATCGTAACGCCGCTAACCCTGTCCGTTCCGTGAATCTGGATGATGGTAGTGCTGAGTTTAAGCGGAATATCAAAGTTTTCAAGACACTGAGTAAGGTTTCGCGCAAGACCGGCCGAGTAATTCATAATCTCGCAGACAACTTTAACTTCGGCACCTTCGAGCGTGAGTCGGCGGGCCATAATCAAACCGATGTCGCCGCTGCCAAGAATTACAACTTTTTTGCCAGGAAGGTAGCCGTCAATATTAACGAAACGCTGAGCACTTCCTGCGGTAAAAATGCCGGCCGGGCGGGTGCCAGGAATAACAAGTGCACCGCGGGTTCGTTCACGGCAGCCCATACAGAGGATGATGGTTCTGGTTTGGAGCATCATGAGGCCGTCGTTGGAGTTGATGGCGATGACGCGGTGGAGGGACTGAATCTGGTTGCCGGCGGAATCATCACCGCGCTGAATCTCCAGAACCATCGTATTTACTTTGCTTTCTATGCCGAGTTCTTCAACTTGACTAACAAAACGATTTGCGTATTCGGGGCCGGTAAGTTCTTCGCCAAAGTAGTGGAGTCCAAAGCCGTTGTGAATGCACTGCAGGAGGATGCCGCCCAAGCGGTTGTCGCGTTCCAGAATGAGGACATTTTTCAGGCCGTTTTGTTTGGCTGCAATTGCTGCGGCAAGTCCTGCGGGGCCGCCACCTACAATTATAGTGTCGTATATCAGATTGCCACTGGTTTCAATTTGCTTTTTGGTGGCAACTGGTTTTTTCGTTGTTGTAGTCTTCTTTGTCATTTTGCAACCTCCGGAACGCATGGGCGGGTTTTGGAATCGAGAACGTAAGAGGTGCCGCCGCGCTTTGTGATGTTTATCATTGGGATCTGGAGCTCACGGCTGAGGATTTCGGTAACGCGTGGACTGCAGAAACCGGCCTGACATCGACCCATACCGGCACGGGTGCGTCGTTTTACACCGTCCAAATCGACTGCGCCGATTGGGCTGTGGATGGCGGCAACAATTTCACCTTCGGTAATCATTTCGCAGCGGCAGATAATCTGACCGTAGCGGCTGTCTTTTTTGATGAGATCCAGTTTTTCTTCGTGGGAAGCGAACTTAAAGCTTGGAATGCCTTCGCGTTCTTCGATAAAATAGTTAGTGCCGGAGGAAGCAGGTTTCGTGTTTTCCTTTGAAGTCTTGGCTGCGGATGCAGTCTTCGAAGCCGCACCGGAAGAAGTGGCTTTGCTGGCAACAGGTTTTAGTGTCGTCTTCAATCCGGCTTCCTTCAGAAGTTCAACAACTGCTTCGCCAATTGCAGGGGCAGAAGTCAAACCTGGCGAACAGATGCCGCCTACGTTTATAAAGCCGCGAATCTTTGCATCTTCTTCTATTATAAAGTCGTTTATTGGAGTACCGTCTGGCTCAACTGCAATGGCGCGGATGCCGGCAAAGGAGTTGATAATGTTGCGCTGAGGGATATCGGGGACGGAGCGGCGGGCTGCTTTAAGAATGGCTTCCTGAGAGGCGGCGGTGGTTCCGGTGTAGTCGATTGTATCTTTGGAAACGGCGTCGGCACTTGGACCGATGAGGATGTTGCCGTCGACTGTGCGGGTAACAAGAACGCCCTTGCCGAGCGGGCCCGGAGTCTGGAAAAGTACATGATTTACAAGATTTATGCATTTGTTATCCAGAATACAGTATTCGCCTTTGCGCTGGATAATGCGGTAATCGCGGGCACCTGCCATTCGGCTGATTTCGTCGGCTTTGAGACCGGCTGCGTTGACAACAAAGCGGGCTTTTATTTCGCCGGCGGTTGTGGAGAGGGTGAAGAAGGCGGCGGTGCGGGACGAGCTCTTATCATCATCATTTTTACCGGCGGCTTTGGAGCGAGAAGCTGGAGTTTTGGAAGCAGGAGGCGTAATTGAATGAACCGCGGTGTTTCGCAAAAAAGTAACGCCATTGATTACGGCACTTTCGGCAATTGCCCAGGTGGCCTGATATGGAGAAGTGATGGCGGCGGTAGGGGCGTAGAGGGCACCAACGGCTTCTTCGCTGAGATTCGGTTCAAGCTCTTCCAGCTGGGCGCGGTTCAAAATCTTAAGCTTCTTAACACCGTTTTTCTTTCCGCGTTCCAGCAGAACCTTTAATTTGGCAAGACCATCATCATCAAAAGCGAGAACGAGGGAGCCAATCTGCTTGTAATCAAAATGAAGCTTCTGCGCAAGGTCGGTAAAAAGCTCTGCGCCGCGAACATTATATTTTGCCATAAGTGAGCCGGGTTCAGGATCATAGCCCGCGTGAACAATTCCGGAGTTTGCCTTACTTGTTCCGCAGCTTACATCATCCTCTTTATCCAAAAGACAGACACGCGCCGTCGTTTTGCTCAGCTCACGTGCAATACACGCACCGGAAATACCGGCACCAATAATCACAACATCGTATTCCATGTTTT
>JAEEGG010026603.1_pt1 | contig 11030 bp, 5 predicted proteins | sample 9134161 | NCBI WGS metagenome assembly JAEEGG01 (sample SAMN16246543, study PRJNA631951) | gut metagenome | biome: gut microbiome; feature: rumen; material: CR-attached | host: Bos | place: Iran: Karaj | collected 2018-10
GGCGAGGGCGCGGTCGTGGCGGGCGCGGAGGTCCTGGTCGTATTCGTCGGTGCCGCGGGGGTAGAGTTTGGCGAGGTCGGCGAGCATGAGGTCGAAGCCTTCCCAGGCGGGGACGTTGCCGTGGAGCTCGATCATCTGCCAGTAGAGGCGGCGGGCCTTGTCGGATTCGCCGGTCTGGCGGAGGGCCCAGCCGGCCTGGTAGGCGGCGTCGATGATGTTGGAGTCCTGGGGCATGTCCTTGATGTACTGGACGAATTCCTTGGACATTTCGCGGTATTCTTCCGGCTCGGCGAGGGCCTTGTGGAGGCGGGCGGCCTGGGTGAGGGCCATGTAGTAGAAGGGGCCGGCGGCGGGGACCATGGCGATGCGGTAGGCTTCCTTGGCGGCGTCGAATTCGCCGAGGGCGGCGAGGGCGTCGCCGCGCATGATGGCGGCTTCGTGGCGGAAGTAGTGGTCGGGGTGGTCGCGCAGGAAGGCGGCGACCCCGGCGGCGGCGCCTTCGTAGTCTTCGAGGGCGTAGCGGCAGCAGGCGGCGCGGTAGTCGGCCTCGGGGGCGTAGACGGTGTAGGGATTCTGCTTGGCGTAGGCGTCGAAGAGGGGGAGGGCTTCCTGGTACTTGCCGTCGTAGTAGAGGCTGATGGGCATCCAGTAGCGGACGTCGGGCGCGAGGGGGTGGTCGGGGTATTTGGCGAGCCAGTCCTTGAAGCGGCTCACGGCCTCGCCGAATTCTTCCTGCATGGCGAGGGAGAGGGCGAGGTAGAACTCGATGCGCGGGCGCTGGGGGTGGGAGGGGAAGCGCCGCAGGAGCTTGCGCATCTCGATCTCGGCGTCCTCGAAGCGCTCGGTGTTGACGAAGGCTTCCGCGCGCAGGAAGGCGACGGTCGGGACGTTGGCCCACTTGTCGTGGTATTCGCCGAGGTCGGCGAAGTCTTCGTCGTCCCACGCCTGCGCGAAGGGCCGGCGGCCGCCGCCTTCGCCGCCTTCCCCGCCGTCCTCTTCCGCGAGGTCGAACATGCCGCCGCCGTCTTCGCGGAGGGCCCCCTTCTTGGCGGCCTTGGACCAGGCGCCGAGCCGCTTGGCCTTGGCGCGGTGCTCGAGCTGGCGGAGGCGCGCGAACTCGTCGTCGGGACCGCGGCCGCTGGGCATGACGGCGGAGGCGCCGTAGACGCGGGCGAGGCCGTTGGCGACGAGCAGCTCGGCGAGGTCGTCCTTGCCGACCTGCACGATGCCAAAATAGCGCTTCTGCTGGGACGAGCCCATCGCGTCCTCCCAGCGGGTCCACACGGTGAAGCGCTCGCCCTTGAGGGTCTTCTGCGTGAACTTCTTGCCGAGCTGGCCGACGGGGATCACCTGCGTGTCCTTGATGCCGAAGTAGTCCGCCTGCGCCTTGTTGCGCTCCTCGTGGGTCTTGTCCGTCTCGGGGGTGTCGACGAAGTAGAGGCGGATGATGATGTCCTTGTTCTTGTGGCGGATGTGGAAGCTGTCGCCGTCCATGTAGCCGTCGGCGAGCACGCAGTCCTCCAGCTTGTTCCACTTGCCCGAGACCGCGGCGCGGGAGGGGGCGGGGAGAAGGGAACCTAGGACGACTAGGACAACTAGGACGCCTAGGACGGAGGGAAGGGCGGAAAAGCGGCGGGTTTTCATTGCCACCTCCCTTCGGGGTCGTAGGTGCCGAGGTAGTTGTCGGCCTCCACGAGCAGGTCGTCGAAGCGGCGCAGGCGGCTGATCGCCAGAATCAAATCGAAGTGCGCCGCCTCGCGGATCTCCTCCTCCGCCGCGGTGTCCACCACGCGCTTGAAGGCGATGCGCGCCTCCCAGTGGCGGTCCGTGTTGAAGTAGCAGCGGCCGATGCGGTGGAAGAGGTTCGCGTCGTAGTCCGGCATCGTCTCGAGCTTCTCGAGCATCTCGCGCGTCTGCGCGACGTCGCGCTCCAGCTGCCGCGCCGCCCGGAAGTGCGCCGAGAGGCCCCCCTGCGCCGACGGCGGACGCCGGTCGAACGCCGCCTTCTCCGCCTCCAGCCGCGCGAGGTCCTGCTTGAGGTGCTGGAGGATCGCGCGGCGGGTCTTGACGCGGCGGTACGCCTTGAGCGCCGTCTCGAACTCGCCGTCGTCGAAGAGCGAATCGCCGATCTCGAACGCCAGGAAGTTGCAGTACGTCACCACCGACCACGGGCGCGGGCGCTTCTCCGTCTCCTCGAGCATCGCGATCGCCTCCTCGGGCTTGTCGTCGTCGAAGAGGGCGCGCGCGGCGTAGGCGCCGGCCTGTGCGGCGAGGCGGCTGCGGGGGTAGAGCGCGACGAAATCCTTGAAGGCCGCCGCCGCGTCCGCGTTCGCCTCGTCGAGCAGGAGGCAGAGGCCGATCTGGAAGGCCGCATCCTCCGCGTACGCCGAGTCCGGATGGGCCGTGCGCAACTGGCGGTAGGCGGCGACGGCCTCCTGGTGGTCGCCGTCCTGCTGGAGGCAGACGCCGATGCGGAAGAGCGCCTCGTCCGCGTACTTCGACTCCGGGAACGCCGCCAGGTACTCGCGGAACGCCTTCACGCACTCCTCGCGGCGCTCGAGGTTGTAGAGCGCGCAGGCCTTGGCGTACATGGCCAGGTCGATGCGCCCGCGCAGCTCCGGCTCGCGGCCGAAGACCTTGACCAGCTCCGAGAGCACCGTCAGCGACGTCTCGTAGTCACCGGCGGAGAACCGCGACATCCCCGTCTGGAAGAGGGCCTCCGGCGAATCGTCGGGCAGCGCCTCCTGGGCGCGCGCCGGTCCGCACAGCACCGCGGCCGCCGCCAACACCCCGCAAAGAAAACAAGTCAACCGTCTCATGCCCCCGACTATCCCCCGCCCGCCCCCGCGCGGCAAGCCCGAAATGCACCCCGCGCCTGCCGGACCGCGGGCGCCCCGCCCTCCTCCCCTACCCCATCCCCCGCTTCCCCCGCCCGCCGACGTTCATGGCGACCAAGATGCCGTAAAACACCAGAAAACCGTTGATTTTCCCGTAATCTCAAAAATGGTTTTTCCCCTCCACCCCTCCCCCGCCCAGCCCCGCCCTCGGCAAGTTTTCCAACCATTGGAAACATTTTTTCCAATCATTGGAAAACTTTCCGCCCCGCCGCAAACGCCCCTTGACGCCCCCGGCCGCCCGCCTTCCGGTTGCGGCTTGCATCAAGGGGGGCGGGGGCGCATAGTGGGGGCATGAATGCGAACGATGCGAGATTGGTTTGGATCGTGGGAACGGTGCTGGCCGGATATTTGATGGGGTCGGTGCCGTTCGGGTTGCTGATCGCGAAGGCGCGCGGGGTCGACCTGCGCAACAGCGGGTCGGGCAACATCGGGGCGACGAACGTGTTCCGCTGCGTCGGCAAGGGCTGGGGCGTGCTGGCCCTGCTGCTGGATGTGCTGAAGGGTTTCCTTCCGGCGTTCTTCTTCCCGGCGCTGGCGGCGCGGGGGCTGCACGGGGCGGTGCCAAGCTGGCTGGGGGTGGCGTGCGGGCTGGCGGCGGTGGTCGGGCACAACTGGCCGGTGTGGCTGGGCTTCAAGGGCGGCAAGGGCGTGGCCACGAGCGCGGGGATGGCGCTGGGCGTTGCGCCGGGGGCGGTGGGCATCGGGCTGGCGGCCTTCGCGCTGGTGGTGGTTGCGACGCGGTGGGTGTCGCTGGCGTCGATGCTCGGGTGCCTGGCCGCGACGGCGGCGGGATGGTGGCTCTACGCCGGCGGGGACCGTGCGTGGTTGGTGTGGGTGCTGGGCGCGATGACGTTGCTCGTGGTCTGGCGCCACCGGGCGAACATCGGCCGCCTGCTCAAGGGGACGGAGCCCAAAATCGTGGGCGGCAAGAAGTAAGGGGCCGGCCACAAGGCCCCCTGGGAAAAACGTTTTTGGAGGCGCGAAGCTCCTCCCTGCAAAATCTCCGTGTATCCTTTCTCCGCGCGCTCCGTGTTTTGCGCCGCAGGCAGAAAGCGAGTGGGCCGGCCTCACTTCCTCGCCACGGGCACGACCACCCACCCGGAGGTGGATTCGGTGAATTCGCGGGCGGAGAAGCACCAGACGACGACTTTCTTGCCCGCGAGCCAGGCGGGGTCCCGCGCGGCCTTGCGGAAGAGGTTCATGCGCACGACGGTCGAGGCGGAGCCCTTGACGCCGATGCGGTCGACGGGCATCCCGAGTTCCGCCGCGAGGCACTCGGCAAGGCCGGCGTTCTCCGCCAGCATGTCGCCGCCGCTGGAGAAGACCAGCACGTGGCTGTCCCCGAGGATCAGCACGGGCGAGGATTCGTCGATGGTTTCCCCGCCATACCGGGTGATGGCGAGCGTTTCGGTGGGTTGGGCCGCCGGGTCCAGCGACAGCATGAGGTCGCCGGCAATCGCGACGGTTCCGTCTTCCCCCGCGAACTCCGCCCCGCCGCGCGGGAGGCCGGACGCCGCGGCAATCTTCTTCGCCGCGATCCGGATGCCGGCCGGATTCCAGTGCGCGTCCTGCTTGCAGTAGACGGGCGCCGCCGAGGCGGCGAAGTCGCCGTAGAGGTCGAGCACGTCGATGCCCTTCGCGCGGAGTTCTTCGTAGAAGGGGTGCAAATAGACCATGGCGTCTCCCTGCTCCAGCCCCTCGAACGGCACGACGGCGCATTTCGGCGGCACGGGCACGACGACGAGCTTGATGCCCATGGCCGCGAGTCCGTCGTTGAACGCCACCATGGCGGGAATGGGGTCGGCGGCCGACGCCTGCGCCGCCTTGGAATGCTCCGCCACCTTCCCGCCCGCGAGTTCGCCGGCGGCGAGGTGTTCGAGTTCGTTCCGGCTGTACAGCCAGCCGTCCGGCCCCGCGTAGGCGATGGTTCCGGCCGGGACCTGTTCTAGGGCCTTTTCCGCGATGGCGGCGACGTCGGCGGCCTGCGCGGCCATGGCCGTCGCCAGCGCCGCGAGAAGGGATGGAATCGTCTTGTTCATGTCCGTGGGCCTTTCTGTTTCACGGGTTGTGCTTGGGTTGGATTTCGCCCCAGCAGGGCTCCTGCAGGAGAAGGTCGATGTCGTCGAATTCGCTGCGGTTCCAGCTGCCGTATTCGGCCTCGAAGCCGTCCCACGGCGAGAGCGTGGCCGTGACGGTGTCCCCGATCCGCAGCCGCGCGGCGTCCGTCCACACGTTGTCGCGCATGCCGGCGGCGAAGACGAGCGCCTCGGATCCGCCGTCGATGTCGCCCAGGTGCAGGCTCATGACGTGGTCCTTGTACGGCGCGGAGTGCGGCCGCGGCACGGTCGTGGCCGCGAGCACGGTCGCCGTGACGGTGCGCGGCGCGTCGACGGCCAGAAAGCCGCTTTCCGCGCGCTCTGCGAGTTCGAGCGGGGTATCGGTCCAGTCGCCGGAGACCAGTTCGCGGGCGGCGAATTCCCAGACGACAACCTTCTTGCCGGCAAGCCGGTCGCGCCCGTGCCGGAATTCGCCGGCCAGCGCGTCGCGCGAGGCGCGGGCCCCGGCGTCGTTGCGGGCGATGACGTCGATGGGCCGCCCCAGTTCGTGCGCGAGGGTCTCGGCGAACCCGGCGCGCACCCCCCAGCCCATGGCGTCGAGCGAGTAGATATTGACGAAGCTGTCGCCGAGCAGCAGCACGTCCGCGGCGCGGTCGGGAACGGTGTCGTGCTGCATGACTTCGACCGTTTGCTGCGGGAAGAGGGCGTCCACGTCCGGCAGTTTCAGCATGTTCGCGATGTCGCCGCGGGCGGTGACCGTGGCGGCCGCCCCGGCCTCCCCGCCGGGCACGGCGCCGCCGATGGCCGCGGCGGTCTTCTTCGCGGCCAGCCGCATGGCTTCGGGCGTCCAGTGGGTGTCGGTCTTGAGGTACGGCTCGGCGCCGTCCTTCCGCATCGCCGCGAAATCCTCCGTGAAGTCCAGCACGGTGGCGCCGAGCGCCTCCACCCGCGCCTTGAATTCCCCGAACGACTTGTTGCCGCGCAACCCGGCGCCCGCCCCGAGCTTGTCGCCGTAGACCAGCGGCTTGGCGGGCACGGGGACCACGATCAGCCGGATGCCCCGCGCGGCCAGGTCCGCCGCGAACCGCCCGACGGCCGCGACCGGGTCGGGATGCGCCCCGGCAAGTCCGCGCTTGCGCATCCGGCCGGGTTGCAGGAAGCCCGGGTTCGCGAGGTACTCGAAGTCGCCCGCGTAGAACAGCCAGCCGTCCCGCCCGACGATGACCTTCTCGTTGCCGGTCCGGAACCACCGCGTCAGGACCTCCTGCGCGGGCGCGAGCAACGCGGCCCGCAGGAGCGAAGTCTCCTCGATCGCGGTCTCGTACTGCTTGAAGCCTTCCCGCAGGGTCGCCGCGGGCCGGATTTCCTTCAGCGGCGAAGAATATACGAACTGCAGGCACGGATAGACGCCGATGGCCAGCAGGAAGAACAGCGACAGGAAAAGCTTCTGCGCCGCCGTGACGTCCGTCACGCCGATTTCGCGCCGGGCGATTTCCTCGCGGGTCAACCTGTTTTTGTTCGTTCCGTCCATGGCGCGTCAGAAGATGAAGTATATGAACGGGTTGTAGCTCTGCGTCGTCAGCGCAGCCAGGGCCAGCAGGAACAGCAGGATGCACCAGGCGATCTTCGCCCAGCCGAGCCGCCGCGTGAAGTCCCAGGCCTGCGGGAACGCCCACACCGCGACGCCCGCCAGCACAAAGTTCGCGACGTAGTACGGATTGTAGATCAGCCCCCGCACCGCTTCCCCCTGCCCCGGCGTCCCCCCGCCGAACATGCACCGCAGGTACTGCCACGCGTCGCCCAGCGTGTCCGCGCGGAAGAACACCCACGCCACCAACACGATCGCGAACGTGGCCGCGGTCTGCATCCACCCCGGGAGCCTGCGGTAGACGCTCTCCTTGCCCTGCGCCCGCTCGAACGCCAGGAACCCGCCGTGGATGCCGCCCCATACCAGGAAATTCCAGCTCGCCCCGTGCCACAGCCCGCCGAGGAGCATCACGACCATCAGGTTGGCGTACGTGCGGACCTTCCCCCTGCGGTTCCCGCCGAGCGGGATGTACAGGTAGTCGCGCAGCCACGTCGACAGCGACAGGTGCCAGCGCCGCCAGAACTCCGTGATGGACTTCGACCGGTACGGCGAATCGAAGTTCTTCGCGAACACGAACCCGAGCATCAGCCCCAGGCCGATCGCCATGTCCGAATAGCCGCTGAAGTCGAAGTATATCTGGAAGGCGTACGCCACCGCCCCGTACCACGAGTCGAAACACCCCAAATCCACCGTGTTGAACGCCGTGTCCGCGATCTTCCCGCACGGGTTCGCCAGCAGCACCTTCTTCGCCATCCCGAGCATGAAGAACGCCGTCCCGCGCGCGAACTTCTCCCACGAGAGCGTCCGTTCGCGGAGCTGGTCGGCGACGTCCCGGAACCGGATGATCGGCCCCGCCACCAGCTGCGGGAACATCGAGACGTAGCACGCGTAGTCGACGAAACTTTCCACCGGCTCCGCGTCGCCGCGGTAGACGTCGATCACGTAGCTCAGGCTCTGGAACGTGTAGAAACTGATCCCCAGCGGCAGCACCACGCGGAACACCCCGTGCCACTGCGCCCCCGGCAGCCCCAGCGCGGACACCGCCGCGTTGTAGTTCTCCACCCCGAAGTTGAAGTACTTGAAGAACCCCAGCACCGCCAGGTCGAAGACCACCGACGCCGCGGCGAACCACCTCTTCCGCGCCGGGAACCGCCCCATCAGGCGCCCGTCCGCGTAGTCCACGCACGTGGTCGCCAGCATCAGCAGGCAGAACCACGGGTTCGCCCACCCGTAGAACACGTAGCTCGCCAGCGCCAGCGCCAGGTGCCGCCGCTTCCCCGGCACCGCGTAGTACGCCAGCAGCGCCGGCGGCAGGAAGAAGAAGAGGAAGAGGTAGGAGGAGAAGACCATCGGAATCCCTTTGCGCCCGCCGCTTCCCTTCCCGCCCTAGTAGTACCACAGTTCCACGTTTTCCACGCTGCATCCCCTTTCGGGGTGCCGGAGCGTGAACAGCATCCTCGCACGGATGTCCTGCCCCCGCAGCGGGACGAACAGGTCCGCGCTCTGGTTCCATCCCCCCGGCACGGAACAGGTGTCGATGGCCTCCCCTCCCGGCCCATCCGACAAATCGATGCGGCACAACTCGGCTTTGGCGAAGTTGACGCGGACCATGCAGGCGTTCTTCCCCTCCACGCACGGAATCCCGAACTCCAGCCCGAACGCTCCCTCCCCCGCCGCTCCGTCCTGCCCGTCCATCTCCTCCGCCTTGAACAAAACGCTTCCGTCCTCCTGGACGGCGTGCGGCATCCGGCCGTCGCCGAAGACCGCGATTTCGTCCGACGCGGCCTCCAGGGTCTTTTCCAGCGAAATCCGCCTGGCGTGGTCCAGGATGTATTTCGGCAACGGGGGAAAACCGTTCCAGCTGTACGGCGCGCCCGCCATGACGACCGCCCGCCGACCGTCCAGCAGCTGCGGACGGCTGACCAGGTTCCGGATCATCGGGTTCGCGGTCCCGTCCTGGTAGAACCAGTCGGGAAGGGTCTGGAGGAACCACGCCGTGTAGCCCGGGACCGACGCCCCGAGGATCCGCTGCGGATACCAGAACAGGGAATTGCTCAGGAACACGAAGGGGGAGCCCGTGGACGAGGAAAGGTTTCCGATCGGTTTCCCGCCCTGGAACACCTGGTTGAACGACATGTTTTCGCCGGGGTCGTGCGCTTCGTTCCCCGCCGGCCAGAAAAACCGCGTCTGGGTCGTTTCGAACACCGCGTTCGTCAGGACGATTTCCGGCTCCGCCTTCGGGAACGGGTAGCGTGCCAGGACGTCCGCCGCCGCCTTCGCCATGGCGAAGGACGCCCCCTCGCAGGGATGGTGTTCGCTGGGGACGTGGTAGAAATACGACAGGGGGAAGTCGAAGCGGCCTTTCCACATTTCCGGCATGGGATCGACGACCTCGATGTCGTTCTTCAGGCATTGGTAGTAGTGCTCCACCCAGTCCGGGTTCTCCCGGAAACCGTCGGACGCCAGCACGCGCGCGGCGAAATCCCCCTTGCTGGGGACCCGGACGACGACCAGGTCGATGTTGTTTTCTTCCAAGTGTTTCTTGTAGGGCAGCAGCCCTTCGATGTAGTCTTTGGTGTTGTACGTGGTTTCCAGGCCGTCCGCCGCGAAATACGCGCCGTTCGTCCACCCCTTCCACCCTTCTTCGCACAGCCTGGCGTATTTTTCCGCCACCGGCCTGTATTCTTCCCGCCAGGCATCGAAGGACCCGCCGTGCGCCGCGATCTCGCCCTCGATCCGGGCGATTTCGCCCTGGATGCGGGCCCTCCGCGCCGCGGCCGCCTTGCCGTCCCGCGGAAGGGACCGGATCGGCAGGATGGCCAGCTCCCGCTTCGCGAATTCCTTGTTCCCGTCTTCCCGGAACTCCTCGATCCGCCTGATTTCCAGCGGGTAGTACTGCTGGTACTCGAAGGACTGGATGTCGTCCGACAGCTGGATTTCCTGGATGGCCTGCGGCATGTCTTCGTATGCCGCGCACCGGCACGAAATCTTGCTCCCCGGCTTGAACTTGCGCGTGTACAGGATGCGCTTGCCTTTCATGATCGGCACGTTCACCAGCACCGTCCGCCCGACGCCCTCGCCCTCCGGCGGATCGGACAGGAGGGAATCGATCTCGACCAGCAGCGCCTGCAGGCAGTCGTCGTAATCGTTCCGGTCGGGGTCCGGGATGGCCGACGCCGCGAGGACCGTCCCCTCGAACGCCACCGTTTCCAGGCCTTCGCCCTCGTAGAGGCCGCCGAACGGGTCGTCCATCGGCCCCAACCGCCGGGCCAACCGCTCCTCCTCCCACTCGGATTGGAGATACACCACGCAATCGTGCGACACCTGCCACACGTGCGTCGGGGAACTCCGCCGCGGCAGCTTGTCGGGAACCACCAGCAGCTCCAGCGCCCCGCACTCCGCGAAGAGGTCGCCGCCCCCCTGCTCGACGCTCTCCGGCATCACCAGCCCCCGCAGCGCGCTGCATCCCATGAACGCCGCGTCGCCGAACTCGCGCACGCCTTCACCGAACACCGCTTCCCGCAACCCCCGGCAGTCCCGAAACGCCGACTCCCCGACCAGCTCCACGCCCGCGGGCACCCCCACCACCCCGACGCCCGACCCGCGGAAGGCGCTCGCCCCGATCCGCTTCACCCCCTCCGGCACCGCATACGCCCCGCCCCTCGCGCACGGGAACAGCACCAGCTCCTCCCCTCCGTCCCCGAACAGCACCCCGTCCCGGCTGCACATCGCCGGGTTCCCCTCCGCCACGTCCACCCGGCCCAGCGCCTTGCAGTCCGCAAAGGCCCTCGGATGCACCTCCCGCACGGTCACCGGCAACGACACCTTCGCCAGACGGGGACACTGCCCGAATGCATTCTCGCAGATGGTCTCCAGCCCCGGGACGAACCGGGCCTCCGCCAGCGCCCTGCAGCCGGCGAACACGCCTTCTTCCAGGACCGCCACGCCCGGCGGAACGGCCACGACATGCAGCCCGGACCCGCGGAAGCACTCCCGTCCCATCGACTTCAGCCCCGGCGGCAATTCCACCCACCTCAGACCGGAACATCCGGCGAACGCCCTCGCCCCCAGCTTCTCCACGCTGCCGGGGATGGCTACCGACTTCAGCCGTCCGCACTGTTCGAAAGCGTTGTCGCCGATCTCCACCACCCCGTCCGGAATCCCGTACTTTCCGCCCAACCCCGCCGGATACGCCAGCAACGCCGTCCCGTCCTTCGAGAACAGCACCCCGTCCACGGACTTGCATCCCGCGTTCCCCCCGGCCACGGCAATCTCCCGCAACCGCCCGCACCGCGCGAACGCGCCCGCCCCCACCGATTCCACCGACGCCGGCAACTCCACCCGCTCCAGCGCGCCGCAGCCCGCAAACGCGTCCGCGCCCACCGACCGCACGCCCTCCGGCAACCCAATCCGCTCCAGGCCCGCGCACCCCGCGAACGCGCGCGCCCCGATGTTCGTCACGCCGGCCGGCAGCTGGATCTCCCGCAG
>JAEEGG010026604.1_pt1 | contig 11030 bp, 10 predicted proteins | sample 9134161 | NCBI WGS metagenome assembly JAEEGG01 (sample SAMN16246543, study PRJNA631951) | gut metagenome | biome: gut microbiome; feature: rumen; material: CR-attached | host: Bos | place: Iran: Karaj | collected 2018-10
AAGGCTCTCACCGTTAAGGAGATTGCAAAGGCTGCTAAGATTTCAGAGGAAGAGACTCTGCTCGGTCTCGGCTGGCTCTTCAAGGAGGGTAAGCTCGCTAACGACGGAGAGAAAGTTACATTGGCATAAGACAATTTAACGAATGATAGAAGAAAAGGTCGGTAATCATTTTTACCGACCTTTTTTAATCGAATGACATACGACAGGCAGATATTGGAGATTCTCACCGATGTTGGTGATAAAGGCATCAGCGTTCAGCTGCTGTCCAAACATGTTTATAATAAGAACGTCTCTTTGTTCTTTACACCGAATTTGGAGGAAATCCGTATCTATGTGCAGCAGTATCTTCTGAAAAACTCCAAATCCCCCTCCTCACTGATTGAAAGTATGGAGCGTCGAGGTTATTATCGGCTGAACACACAAAACAATCCCGATGCCCGGCAACTCATGTTAAAATTCAAGGATGAGCATCCTATTGAAGAAATAGAAGAGAAGCCTTCTAAAGACCTCTCTTTGGATTTGTTTGATTTATAATACCTTTCTATTTAAGAAATCTTGTAATAGAGTTTACTTACTTCATCAGAAACATGTTTGGCATTGAATCTCTTTTCTACTAAAGAACGGGCAGAAATACCAAATTGCTTACATCTTTCAGGGGATTCTGCTAAAGATATTACGGCATTAGAAAAAGCACGGATATCATTAAATGGGATGATTATACCATTTTCTTCGTTGCGAATTAATTCGCATGTTCCATCCGTGGGAGTAGCTATAATTGCTTTCTCCATAGCCATTGCTTCTAACAATGCAATAGATAGTCCTTCCCACAGGCTCGGAAGACAATAAACATCTATGGCATTTAGGAGTTCGGGGACATCAGTTCTGAATGAAGACCTAAACAAATAGTCATTCATACGATGTGACTTAATAAAATCGTCAACCTCTGAATCCATATCTCCTTCACCAACAAAGAGTCCTTTTATAGATGAGTTAGTATGATGAGCTTCAATCAGTGATTCAAGAAAAGCAATAGGATTCTTTTGCTTTGTGCATCGTGCAATAAAGCCAATAACAAAATCAGAACTGGAAAAGCCAAAATCTTCTCTAAGGCTTGTGTATTGAGAGTGTGGATTGAATCGGTCTAAATTAACACCATTTTCAATAACAGTTGCATCTTTTAGTCCAAAAGTTTTTTTCCCAGTTTCAGAATTGCTTTGTGAAACACAGATTACCTGATTGGCATAATGACAAATCAATTTTTCGCTCCAACTTCTTATTTTCTTTATGAGAAACGATTGATCATCATGAAAGCTCCAACCATGAACAGTATAGATGAAAGGAAGCTTTGTTTTTATTATAGGATAAATGAGATTTGAGGCGGCCCTGCTACCGTGAGCATGAACTATATCAATTTCTTCGTCCTTAATCAATTTAATTATTTTGTTCTGAACAGTTATGTCAAAAGGTTTTTCAGTGTTAATAACATGACAATTAATCCCCATCTGAGTTAGTCTGGTGATCATCTCACCATCAGAGAAAGACAAGCAAACTGGCTTTATCTCATCTTTGTTGAAATAATAAACTAAATCAAGCAGATGAGATTCTCCTCCGCCAATTCTACCTTGACGTATAACCTCTAAGACTTTCTTCATATTTGTTTTATGATTTTAGCGGGTACACCAGCCACAAGCGAATGGTCTGGTACATTCTTTGTAACTACGGCTCCTGCTGCTACCACACAGTGCTGTCCGATATGAACACCAGGCAGGATAACGGCATTTGCTCCAATCCATACATCATCTCCAATAGTAACAGGTGTCGTACTTACGCCTTGTTCGTCAATTCGTTTATTTGTATCTTCAAAGTTGTGATTCAGGGCTGTTACCGTAATACCTTGTGCCAGATTAACGTGATTACCAATGGTAACGGGACCAATGATCGTATTATGCAATCCCACTCTGGTATAGTCGCCAATGATCACATCACCTACGGCATTATTGATACAGGCAAACGACTCAACCACCGAATAGTCACCAAGTCTGAACTGTCTATAGGGTGGGGTGTCCATCCTGACAGAGCGATGGATCACACTATGTTTTCCCCGATGTTGATACAAGGGAGCTAAGAATCTAATGTACCAGCGAGGCCTAGTCTCCACCTGGTTCATGATCAGCCAATCCACCAGCCTTTTTAGTTTCGGATTGCCCTTGAATTTATCCCTGACTTGTTCACTATTCATAATACCTTTGCTTTTTCAAATTACAAAAATAGATATTATTTTGTGTATTTCCAAATTTTTTCCTATTTTTGCAGGAAAATTATCAGTAAAATAGAATTATAGCACAAGAAATCTGTCTTATGAATATACTGTTCTTAGTCTATCATGGCTTCTCTGACGTGAGTGGTATCTCTAAAAAAATCCACTATCAGGTGAAAGGACTTCGTGAAAATGGTCATGAAGTGCATTTGTGTTCCTATGGATTTGATTCAAGAGGTCATCGCTGCAGATATATTGATGATCAGGTCATACGGGATTATGGCACTGGAAAACTGGCGGCACTTCGACAACGCTTTGATTACAATTGTATTTATGATTATTGTGAACTTAATGGAATCCAGTTTGTATATTCCCGCTGTTTTATGAATGCAGATCCAATACAGATACGTTTCTTCAGAAGATTAAGGATTATTGGCATTAAGACTGTAATGGAAATCCCAACCTATCCATATGATGAGGAATTAGCTTTTTTTTCATGGGATATCAAGTTGAAATTAAAGATTGACCAATTATTCAGAAATAGGTTGGCAAAAGAGATGACTGCTATTGTCACTTTTTCTAGTGAAGAACAGATATTTGGACAGCGCACGATTCGAATCAGTAATGGGGTTGATTTTGATAGCATTCCGCTTCATCAGTATCATCCATCGACTGATGGCGCTATTCATTTGATAGGAGTTGCCGAAGTGCATATCTGGCATGGCTATGACCGCTTGATAGCGGGCTTAGGAGAATATTATCAAAACACGCCCAATCCCCGGCAAGTCTATTTTCATATCGTTGGAGGTGTTCATCCTGTTGAACGTTATCAAGCTAATGCTTTCCATCCAGGTATGCAGGCCATAATTGATAAATATGGTATTCAGGATAAGATTATTTTCCATGGTCAGTTATTTGGTGATGCTTTAGATGATGTCTTTAATCAAAGTTGTTTCGCTGTAGGTAGTCTGGCGAGACATCGTAGTGGCATCACTATTATCAAGACTCTGAAAAACCGAGAGTACGCCACTCGTGGCATACCTTTTATTTATAGTGAGCAAGATAGTGATTTTGATCATCAACCGTATGTCATCAAAGCTCAACCAGATGAGTCTCCGATAGATGTGCCTCAGATTCTGGATTTTATTGATCAGCATCATTTCCAACCAGAAGAGATTCGTAAAACGGTGGAACATCTGTCTTGGAAAATTCAGATGCAGAAAGTTATAGATGAATTGTAAATGTTATGACTCAATAATTTGCTTCCAATCATTGATAATTTGCTTGATCTCAAATCTGTTGGCAATCTCTAATGCCTCTTTTGATTTTTCATTCCAAAGAATTTTGGTAGCTTTATCTAAAGCCTGAGCTAGATCATTGACATCGCCATTTTTGAAATATAGTCCGAATTCCTTCATGATTTCCTTACTCGTAGGTAAGTCTGATGAAACTATAGGGAGTCCATGTGCCATAGCCTCCACCAAAACCAATCCAAAACCTTCCCATCTTGAACTAAGGACATAGATTTGGGCTTTGGAATAATAAGCTTGAATATTATTAGTAAACGGATGGATTTTAACTCTTTCGCCTAAATTATACTTATGGATGAGTTCTTTATATAGAGACTCTTCAACACCTTCTCCAACTATATCTAATGTCCAGTTTGAATTCTTTTTTGCAAACAAGTGAAATGCTTCAATCAGCAGATCAAACCCTTTGTGTAGATGTGAAAAACGACCAACCGCTAAAAAACTGTTAGAATCCCCTTTAGATTGTTCTCCTGGTATTAAGGTCTGAGGATTATAGATGACCTTTGGGTGGAAATGGTAATCATACTCTTGATAAGTCTCTGCATCATGTTTGCATAGAACAATTACCTCATCTAACTTTTGGAATTGATACACGTAATGTCGTTTCCTATCTGCACCAATATATAAAGAAGTGTTGCAAAACAATGCTTCAAAAGAATTGTGTATCCAGCCAATCAGTTTTGTGTTTGGCAAATCTGAACGTAGAGTTGCTAATCTGGCTGCCAGAGGGGCATGAACACCAATAATAACATCGTATTCACCCTTTTTTAACTCATTTGCCAATGCAGATCTAAGTGGTGCGGGAAAAGAACTTCTTGCATAAAGATTTGATGCCCATTTTGATCGGAAGTGACATTTCAGATAAATACCACTATATAGCCTGTATATATTTTTTATCCGGTTCTTTATGATGGGATATTTGAAGAATCGATATGTAATATTTGAACTGCCTAAATCATATATTTCCGGGTTATAAGATTCAGGTTTGTCAAATGTCACAATTGTAACTACATAATCTTTTGCTAATTCCTTTGCAATGACTGCAGTTACTCGCTGCACGCCTCCAATTGTGAAGATGGAGTCTGTTAAAAAGCAGATTTTTTTCATTCTAGTTGCAAAAATACAGATAAAAATTGATATTTCCAAATATTTTTCTTAAATTTGCAAAAGAATTACTTTTCTGGGAATATGAATAATGAAAAGCGATATAAAATAGTCTATTGCACGCCAGCTTTATATATGGCTGGAGGAGTGGAACGTGTCTTAACATTGAAGGCAAACTATTTTGCAGAGCATTTTGGGTATGATATTACCATTATATTGACTGAAGGAAAGGACAAACCACTTTTTTATCCACTTTCCGATAAAGTGAAAGTCATTAATTTGGATATAGGTTTCGAGGAATTATGGACATGTTCTTTTCTTAAAAAAGTGTTCGTTTATCTAAAGAAACAATATCTTTTTAAGAAGTTACTAAAACAAGAACTTTTACGTATTCGTCCTGATCTTACAATCAGTTTATTAAGGCGTGAAATTAACTTTATCACATCCATTAATGATGGCAGTAAAAAAATTGGAGAGTTGCACGTTAATCGGTCGAACTATCGTAATTTTGAACAAGGAGATACGAATGTAATAAAGAATATCTTTTCAAAATTCTGGATGAATAGTTTAATAAGGAACTTAAAACATTTAGATAAATTTGTTGTTTTAACCGAAGAAGATAGCCATAATTGGACAGAACTGGACAATGTTGTTGTCATTCCAGACCCATTGACATTTTCCTCTTCATCCTATAGCTCACTTTCAGAAAAGCGTGTGATAGCAGTTGGAAGATATGTCTATCAGAAAGGATTTGATTTGTTGATTCGATCATGGTCGATTGTGGAGAAAGAATGTCCTGATTGGAGCCTGACCATTATAGGACAGGGCAATCGTTTGGAATACGAGTCGTTGATGAATGAACTTCATGTTGACAAATCCCGATGTAAACTGATGGGGCCAACAGATAATATTCTGGATGAATATATGAAAAGTTCTTTGTTGGTCATGAGTTCACGTTTTGAAGGTTTTGGGATGGTGCTCGTTGAAGCGATGAGCTGTGGACTACCGGTCGTTTCATATGATTGCCCTTGCGGGCCTAAAGACATCATTCAAGATCATGTAGATGGCTTATTAGTAGAAAACGGGAATGTAGAAAAGTTATCAGAGGCTATTATTTGGATGATACAACATCCAGAACAGCGCAAGGCAATGGCAAATAAAGCTGTTGAGAATGTACAGCGGTTTAAAATTGACCAGATAGCAGAACAATGGAAGTTATTATTTGAAAAATTGATGTAATGAAAATACTTTATGTTTACCACTCCTTAGCTTTCTGGGGAGGGATCGAACGAATATTAGTTGACAAGATGAATAATCTAGTTAATATGTATTACGATGATGTCTATCTATTAACTACAGACCAAGGGGATCATCCGCTGACATATAGTTTGAATAGCGGAGTGCATCTAAAAGACTTGGGAATTCGCTACCATCGGCGATATCAGTATCATGGACTGAAACGACTATGGATGACTTACCGATTGAAATCATATTACCGTCATAGGTTGTCTGAACAACTCTATGAAATACGGCCCGATGTGATTGTCTGTACAACTTCTCGTTATGTTGATATAGAATTATTGACAGAGTTAAAAGGTTCGACACCATTGGTTGTTGAGTCTCATTCTATTTGTAAACGAACATTTGGACAAGGAGGTTTGTATAATATTTATTTGAATGATAGATTGCGTAAAAGTTTGCTAAAGGCTCAGGCAATAGTGGCGTTGACTGAACAAGATGCTGCTGATTGGCGTATTTTTCATCCAACTGTTAATGTGATTCCGAATATGGTGAATCAAAATGAGGGAGCTTTTGCTGATTTGTGTCAGCATCGAGTAATCTTTGTTGGCAGATTTGATTACCAGAAACAGCCGATGGAGATGATTCGGATTTGGGAGAAGGTCTATCAAAACTTCCCAGACTGGCATTTAGATTTATATGGTGAGGGAGAAGAGAGGCGGTCTCTAGAGATGGCGATAGCGTCACTTGGGATGAATATACATGTGCATCCCCCCACACCACAAATCTATGACTGTTATCGTCAGCACTCTATTTTGGTGTCCACCTCTCTTTTTGAACCTTTTGGGTTGGTAATACCTGAGGCGATGAGTTGTGGTTTGCCAGTGGTGGCATATGACGGCCCTTATGGCCCTTCGGAATTGCTTCATGACGGTAAGACTGGTTTTTTGATTCCTTGTAATAATCAAGAGGCTTTTGCTAATCGACTTACTCTGCTGATGGGAAATTTGGAATTACGACAGCGTATTGGTCAGTGTGCAGTGATCTCTTCTAAGCGTTTCCAAAAAGAGCATATTATGCCTTTATGGCATACTTTCTTTGAACAAATAATAAAATGATGTCATACGAAGTAACTATAGGTATTCCTGTATATAATGTAGAGAAATATATTCTTCAAACGTTAGAATCGGCGCTTGCACAGTCATTTCAAAGTATTGAGTTTCTGATTTGTGATGATTGTGGAACGGATTCGTCCATGAATATTGTTCGTGAGTATCAAAAAAATCATCCACGAGGAAATAATATTCGTATTGTGTGTCAACCGAGGAATATGGGTGTTAGTGCTGCTCGGAACAGACTGATAGATGAAGCAAAGGGGCGTTTTTTGTATTTTATGGACAGTGATGACATAATAGAACCATACACGATAGCATTGCTGGTTGATAATCAGAATAAATATAATGCAGACATAGTTTTTGGTTCATACGACAAAATAGAGACTTATCTAGAGAATAGGAGGGAAAAGTCTATGCAGTATCCTCTAAACGTATTTTGGGAAGAAGATCAATTGGCTACTTTCGCATTTCGTAAATATGGTGGTATCCAAGCTTCTGCATGTAACTATCTTGTTAGTCTGAAGTTGTTGCATAGTATCGGATTGCGCTTCATCGACATCAACTATTGGGAGGATATGGCCTTTACCTATGAACTGGTCACTTACTGCAAAAGAGCGGTAATGCTCCCTGATATCACTTACCATTATATTTGTCGTTACGATTCGTTGAGCAATTATCAGCAACGAATGACAATTACTAAAGACGAAATCCTACGCAATTTGAAAGCAGTTACCTTTCTGAAGGAAAGAACCAAGCGTCTGAAGACAAAGATCTATTATCCTCTCCGCTGCAATGTTGTGATGATGACAGATTTTTATGTACTTTGTAATGTGTTGAAGAATTATCAGAAAATAACTCCTTCTTTTACAAAGAAAGAGATGAAAGATGTTATGACTCATCCTGCAACATTGTCAGAAATATTGCGATTTAAAAAAGCAAGATTGCAAAATCTTTTATTGTATATTTTGGGGCATTTGCCATCAGGATTGATGGTTGTTTTGGTTGAATTTATTGGACATCGTAAAGGATTGATATAATTGTAGGTCTGTATGAAAATTTTTATATTGTTTCGTTCTGTTGTTATTAGAGGAGGTATTGAACGTGTTTTGATTAATAAAGCTAATTGGCTTTCGAAAAATGGGCACCAAGTGATATTTCTTACTTATGAGCAAGGGCATCATCCTTTTTCGTTCGCATTAGAATCAAGGGTAAAACACTTAGATTTGAACTGCAGGTTTTTTAAAGTATATCAATCTGTATTTTGGCTTCGACATTTTAAAAAGATGATGATGCGTATCAAATTCCGTAAAAGGTTGAAAGATGTGATAGATACCTATAAAGGCGATATCCTCATTATTCCGAATACAATTGACGAGTACTTAGCAGAAATCGCCTCTTTATCGAATGTAATTCCAATTGTTTTTGAAAGTCATAGTGCTCATGTAGTATCCCCTAGAAGATCAATAAACTCGTGGATTACAGATAAGCGATATTTATCTTATATTCCACAATTCCGTATGGTTGTTTCGTTAACTCAAGGTGATGCTACATTTTGGCATCGATATACTTCCCGCGTGAGTGTGGTTCCTAACTCTTTACCATATTATCCTGAGAGTTTGACTATTTGTAAAGAGAAACATTTTAGAATAATTTGCGCAGCTCGATTACAACCAATTAAACGATTGGAGCGGATGATTGATGCTTTCCAGTTAATCGCAGAAAAATACCCATTTTGGCATCTTGATATTTATGGTGACGGACCAGAACGAGATAAACTACATGGTCTTATTAGTTATCAAAAACTATCAGATAGAATAAAAATACACCAGTCTACAATTGATATTTACACAGAATTCATGAAGAGTGATTTTTTTGTATTAAGTTCTGACATGGAGGGTTTTGCTTTAGTCTTGATAGAGGCAATGGCCTGTGGTATTCCTGTAGTTTCTACTGCTTGTCCGTTTGGTCCACAAGAAATTGTTGATCCATACAAAACGGGTCTCTTATCCGAACTTAATGTAAATGATTTGGCAATGAAAATGGAATGGATGATTCTGCATGAAGATGAGCGTAAGGAAATGGGAATAAATGCTCGCATTTTTGCACGTAATTTTCAAGAAGATATTGTTATGAAAATGTGGGAGAGCTTATATTCCAGTTGTCTGGTAGAATTAAAATGATAATTTTTACAAAAGAACATTCCTCTAAAATGCTATTTGGAAATCTTTTTATAACTATATAACAAAATATGGCTTGGTACGAAAAATATCTTAGTATATACGGAAAATCGTTCAGTGAAGTTCCTCAAGAGATTATTGATGGCACTCGTGAGCGTTTGGCTGCGCTGCAGAATGAGCATCCAGTGGCCTCGATTGTTATTATCGGTTACAATGAGGAAACTCATCTTCAGGCATGCCTTTGGGCAATCAGTGAGATCAAATGTAAATATCCAGTCGAAATTATTGGTGTCGATAATGACTCTAAAGATCGTACAGCAGAAATCTATGAGAAGTCAGGTATCCCTTATTATACTGAATATCAGCATTCATGCGGCTATGCTCGTAGATGTGGTTTAGAGCATGCGAAAGGTAAGTATTATTTCGATGTAGATAGTGACACCCTCTATCCACCGATGTATTATGAGCTGATGCTGGAGCAACTGATGAAACCTGGTGTAGTGGCTGTGTCTGCTACATGGAGTTATTTTCCTGATGCTAATCACTCTAAACTTGGTTTGAGGTTATATGAGTTAAGTCGTGATTTATTCTTGTGGGTTCAGCATTTTAAGCGTCCAGAACTAAGTGTGAGAGGCCTGGTGTTTGCCTATGAGGCAGAGTTGGGTAGAAAAGAGGGTTATCGGGTAGATATCATCCGTGGAGAAGATGGTTCTATGGCCTTATCATTGAAAAAGTATGGTAAGATAGCCTTTCTTCGTGATCGCCGTGCTTGTGCCATCACAGGTTATGGAACCATTGGAGAACAGTCTCTTTGGTGTAGTTTTGTCCAACACATGAAGATTCAAGGCAAGGGATTTACTCGGATTTTCCACAAGACTGATCATTACGAGGATACCGAAGACAATCTGGTAAAGAATATATAGTGTTTTGTGTGTAGGGCATTGGTGAAAACAATTAGGAGTGACTATATAATTAGGAATACTGCGTTTTGAATGGTAAAGCTATGAAGTTAAATTGTCAAGAAAGAGACTCAAGCATTGAACTATTAAGAATAATTGCAATGCTATTAGTTCTTATGGTTCATGCAAGTTTTAAGGCATTGGATGCTCCTACTATGGAGGATGTGTTAAATAGCCCAATATCTTCATTCCTACGTTTCCTTAGTGAGTCAATATCCATAATCTGTGTTAATGTGTTTATTCTCATTACGGGATGGTTTAGTATTCGCCCGAAAGTTTCGCGTTTCTGTGGTCTTGTCTTTCAGGTATTATTTATTGCAGTATTCATATATCTATGTTTACTACTTCTAGAGGAAATAGAACCATGGGGAGTGCTTGATTGGATAAGGCTTTTGTTATTGCGCAGGGAACTTTGGTTTGTTAGTGCATATTTGGTTCTATATATTATTTCACCAATCCTAAACGCCTTTGTCTCAAGCGCAGATCGTAAGACATTTAAATATGTTTTGTTGACATTCTTTGTTATTCAAACAATATACGGTACATCAAGTAAATGGTCTTTCTTTTGTTCTGGATATTCTCCATTGTCTTTTGTTGGTTTGTATCTATTGGCAAGATATATGAGAATATACCATTGCAGATTCTGCACTTTACCAAAATGGTACGATATATCCATTTATTTATGTTCAACGATTTTGATAACAATTATGTCAATGATATCTGTCGGTTATGCAGGGTATGATGGTTGGCTCTTTTATGAGTATTCGTCACCTATGGTTATAATAAGTTCTGTTTGTTTCTTTCTTTTTTTTACAAAGTTGTCTTTTCAAAACAAAGCTGTCAATTGGGTTGCAAGTTCTGCGTTTGCT
>JAEEGG010026605.1_pt1 | contig 11030 bp, 4 predicted proteins | sample 9134161 | NCBI WGS metagenome assembly JAEEGG01 (sample SAMN16246543, study PRJNA631951) | gut metagenome | biome: gut microbiome; feature: rumen; material: CR-attached | host: Bos | place: Iran: Karaj | collected 2018-10
AGCCCGGTCTGAAGTCCAACCTTATGCGCCACACCGTCACGCTCTCGCTCGGAAACGCGGAGGACTCGTCGATCGCCACCGGCTTCACGACAAACTGGTCCGGCAAGCTCTCCTCCCCCACGACAGCCTCCGCCACCGCGCCGCTCTGCATCTTCTCCACGATGACGAGCGACACCACGCCCAACGGCAGCTACTACGACAAGGCAAAGATATACCGTTTCCGCATCTACAACGGCGAAACGCTCGTCCACGACTTCGTCCCATACGTCAGGGAAGGCGTCGCCGGCTTCGCCGACGCCAAAAACGGCACCGCATTCCTCGCCCCCTTTACCGGCACGCCCCTCTACGGCGGCGCCATCGAAGGCAAAAGGGACGCCTCGCTCGCCACGTCGGCCAACAACACTACCGACAAACTCTACTTCAACACCGGCTACCGCGTGAAGTCCACCGACAGGATCGTCGCCGACTTCCAGTATCTCTCCACCGTGAACGGCGGCCGCCTCTTTGGCGTCTATCACAAGGGCGCGACAATCGGCTTCTACATCCAAAACGGCAAATTCCGCATCGAGAGCGGAAATGCCTCCAACAAGAACACGGACTTCGGGACGGCCGACACCGCTCGCCACACGATCGACATCGACCTCGCCGCCTCGACCTACTCGTTCGACGGCGCGACCGCAGCTGCGGTCGCGTCCGGCGGCGAAGTGACGGCCGACGCCACCGCCCCGCTCGCAATCCTCGACACAACCACGGGATCAGCCCCTTCCGGCGGCTATTGCGGCTCGGCCAAGCTCTATTCACTACGCATCTACAATAGTGTCGGCGCTCTAGTCCACGAGTATCTCCCGTATTCGTGGCAGGGGACGCTCGGCCTCTACGACACCGTCGACAGGATGCCGCTGACGCAGGCGGGTGCCGCCGCGACCGGCCCGGTCGTGACCGGCATGGGAACCGCAGAGGACGTCTTCGCCATCGATCCCGTCGGCGGAACCGTCGGCGCTGACCGGACGTTTGCGCTCACGGCCTTCGCGCCGGGAGCCGTCTCCTACCAGTGGTACAAGGACGGAGAGGCAATCGATGGCGCGACCGGCATGACCTACGCCGCCCCGCACGAGCGCAAGGTCGGGACGCGCACCTACACCGTGGAGGCGCGATGCGAACTCTACGGCGCGACGCAGACCGCCATGAGCGCGGCGGCCGTCGTCGAGATGCTCCCGTCCGCCTTCGTTCTCGTGGTTCGGTAAAACGTGATTCGTCCAACCTTCTTTTCATTGGTGATGGGAGCGGCGCTGGCGCAGTCCGCCGCAGCCTTTGCCCCCGTCTTCGACCTCGACCCGCATTCCTTCCGGAAAGGGCCGGACGGGGTGTTCCGTGCGTTCGGAACCGCGCTGTGCGCCGCGCCGGCCCCGGCGTCCGAGACGATGCAGATTCGCGCGCGCGTCGCCGTCGAAGGCTGCGACGACCCCGACTGGGCCGCGCTGGGCGTCAACGCCTACGTCTCCCCGAACGACTACTGGCAGCTTGCCATCGTCAAGTCGCCCGACAACACCGGCTCGAAGCGCCGTTTCGAACTCAAGGCGATGGCGAACAGCGTCTGGGGCGCCGAGAGGGAGTTCGCGAAGCCGCTTGGGCGCAAGGTCTTCGCCGACTGGCAGTATGGCCGCGAATACGACTTCGCGCTCGTCTGCTCGCCGGACCGCATCGAGGGCGAGATTCGCGACGCCGCCACCGGGGAGCCGGTCTTCCGCGAGGCGTTCGCGATCCCGGCTGGCTCCGCGCTCCCGTGGCGCCCGGCGCTCTATGTGAACGGCCAGATGCGCGGCGCCTTTAGCGCTGTCGAGGCGGCCGCCCATTCTGATGCGCAGGCTCCGTCCTGCGCGGCAGGATCGGCGGAAACGTCCCCCTACCGCCCCTCCGGCCCCGACACCGGCCTCCGCGGCACGGCCACGGGCTTCTTCCACATCGAGACCATCGACGGCCGCGACTGGCCCATCGATCCCGCCGGCCGCGCCGTGATCCTCGCCGCCACGCAGCACGTCAAGCCGCAGGGGACGCACAGCGACGCCCTCGGCTACTCGCCCTACGGCCGCTTCGTCGCCACGAACTACCCGTCCGTCGACGCCTGGGCCGACGAGACCCTCGCGCGCCTCTCCGACTGGGGCTTCACGATGCTCGGCAACGCATGCCCGCTCGGCCTCCTCGGCCACAGGACACTCCCGCACGTGCGCAACGTCCAGCTTGGGCAGCGAGTCTGCCGCGGCGACCCGGACTGGTACGTCCGCGAGTGGAAATACGCCCCCTGCACGGCGCTGCCGAATGTCTTCCACCCCGATTTCGCGGCCGCCTGCGAGTGGCGCGCCCGCGAGCAGTGCGCCCCCTTCAAGGACGACCCCTGGCTCGTCGGCTGGTTCATCGACAACGAGCTCGCCTGGTGGGGATACCGCTCGTCGATGCCGGCGACCGGCCTCTTCGACGCCGTCGCCGCCCTGCCGCCGGAGCATTCCGCCCGCCGGGAGCTTGAAAGATGGCTCGCCGAGCGCGGCGCTCCCGCGCCGGGCGGGGGTGCGGGGGCGAAGCCCCCGTCCCTTGCCGACAAGACCGCCTTTCTCCGCCACTACGCCCGCACCTACTACGAAAAGACCGCCGCCGCGATCCGCAAGGCCGACCCCAACCACATGATCCTCGGCAGCCGCTACGCGGGCTTGGACGGCGCGGCGCCCGTCGTTTGGGAAGAGGCCGGCAAGTTCTGCGACGTCGTCACCTTCAACTGCTACCCGTGGGCCGACCTTGACCGCGGGATCGTCCTCGACGCCGAGGGCGGAGTTCCCATGGCGGAGCGCCTGCGCGAGTACTACGGCTACGCGAAGGCCCCGCTCATGGTCACGGAATGGAGCTTCCCGGCGCTGGACCACGGCCACCCGTGCCTGGTGGGCGCCGGCCAGCGCTTCCGCACTCAGAAGGAGCGCGTCGAGGCCACGATGCTATTCGCGAAAACCCTCCTCGCCGACCCCCATGTGGCGGGCTACGACTACTTCAAGTGGAACGACCAGCCGAAGACCGGCTCCTCGCGCTTTGCCCCGGAAGATTGCAACTACGGGCTAGTTAACGACTTCGGCGTTCCCTACGAAGGCATCACGCAGGCATTTAAGGAACTCCACGCAAACCTCGTGCGGTGGCGCACCGCGCCGCAGGAAAGCGGCCTTTCGCGCAAGTCTGCGCGACCCGGCGCGGGAGCGCCGGGTGCAAAACCCACCGAGCGCGAGCGATTCTTCGCGGAGGCACCGGCAGTTGGCTTTGTCCATGCGCATTCCCCGATGGTGGGCTTCTCCCTTGCCCCGGATGGGTCATGGTGCCTTTCTAATGGGCTGCTGCGGCTTTCCGGCCGCATTGGCGACAAGTGGATGGCAAGCCAGGTCGCCTTTGCGGACGGCAAGCCGGTCGGCCGCCTTGGCGCCCTGCTCGCGGCGGAGGACAACGACTTCTACAAGTGGATCGACACGACCCGCCTCGCCGATGTGTCATTCAGCCGCGACGATGCAACCGGCGCCGGGGCCGTCTTGCTGCGGGCCCTCGGCGGCCGCGCCGCAGATCTTGCAGCGGGCGCTCCCGAGCCCGCACTTGCGGATTCCCCGCCCGAAACCGACGCGGAGACTCCCCTCTCCTTCGCCATCACGCTGCGCGTGACGCTTCTGCCGGGATGCCCGGACGCCCTCCTGGAACTCGTGAGCCTTGAAAACCTTGGCGAAGCGCCACTCCTCGCAAGCGCACTCTACATGCGGGCCTTCTCCTTCGAGAAGCAGGAACGCGGGCGGCCCGCCTCTGTGCCCAATCTGTGGAGCGCACGGAAAACCGCCTCCTGGACCTTGCCCGGCGGAGGGGAGTGGGGCTTCTCCACCATTGACAGCTCGGTGCGGAAATACCGCTTCTTCGTCACGCCAGATGGCGTCCAGCATCCCGACGCGGCATACTCGCCGGTGCTCGAAGGCAAGACCTTCACCGTCGCCCCAGGCGAAACCTGGCAGGCCACCGTTCCGATGGGCGCGAAGCTTTTCCGCAGCCCAAAAACCGCCGAACAGCAGAATACCCCATCCGCTTCCCCATACGGCGTCTGCGCCCACCTGCACCGGGTGAATGACCCCGCCGAGCGGGCGGATGAGTGCGCCCGCATCGCGGCGACCGGAATTACCCGCGTTCGCTTCGACTTCGAGTGGTGGCGCATCCAGAAAGCCAGCGGCGCCCCCTTCGATTTCTCCCACTACGACGACTGCGTCGCGGACGCCGAGGCGCAGGGACTCACGCCGCTGCCCATTCTCTTTGACATCCCCAAGTGGGCCGATCCGGTGTGGGAGCACCTTGAAGAGTGGGGCGCCTTCATCGAGGCCGTCGTCGCGCACTACGGCGACAGGCTCCCTGAAATCGAGATTTGGAACGAGGAGAACCACCGCCACTTCTGGAAACACGAGCCCAGCCCGGAGAACTACCTCGCCACGCTGCGCACCGCCTACGAGGCCGCGAAACGCGCCAACCCGCGCATCCGCGTCCTATTTGGCGGCACGGCCGGTGTGCCGATGGATTTCATCGAGGGCGTTTACAAGGCCGGCGGCGCGCCATACTTCGATGCGATGAACATCCACCCATACAGCCACCCGCGCCAGCCCGAAGGCAACCTTGACGTGAAGCTGGAGGCTGTTCGCGCCTTGATGGCCAAATACGGCGACGCCGAGAAGCCAATCGCCATAACCGAACTCGGCTGGCCCACGCATGACGCGCGTCTTGGCGCAGTGAATGTCCTGCGCGCCGGACTAAGGCTGGCGCGGCCGGAGCAGAAGGTCTGGCGAGTCGCCTACGCCGCCACTCAGCCTGGCCAGGATGGCGGCCTGCCGCGCGAGGAGGCCGAGGCAATCGAGGCGGCCCTGCCCGCAGGCTCCACCTGCGAGGCATGCTTCGGCGCCCGCCTCCGCGAGCGTCTCGCCGCCGGCGACCTTGATGCTGTCATCTACCCCTTTGACGAAACCTTCCCGGAAGACACGGCCGAAGAAGTGATTGCCTTCGTCAATGCGGGAGGCGTTCTCGTCGATGCTGGCGGGATGCCGATGTGGAGTGGCGTTCACGAGACGGCGCCTGGTGTGTTCGTAAGCGGCGGCAAATCGGGGCTTTCCGGAGAGACTGTCCGTAAGCGGCTCGGCATTGACGTCTCGGCCTGGTGGATTGATTCGGCGCTGACGAACGCCTACGTCAAGGCCAATCCAAGCGAAGAGGCGAAGGCCGCTGGCTATCTGGGTGATCCCGCAGGCGAGGATGCCGATCGCTTCCAGACGCCGCGCCTGATGGGTCCGGGGGACGAGTTCATCCCGCTGCTCGTCGCGAAGGACGCGAAAGGTCGTGACGCCGTCGCGGCGTCTGTGATAAGGCGCGATGGCGGGCGGCGCGGGTGTGTGGTCGTTTCGGGGCTGAGGCCGCGCGGAGCGTTTGGCACCAATTCTGAAGACAACCAGGCGCGCTACCTTGTGCGGGCCATGGCGATTTGCTTTGCAGAGGGGGTGGAGTCCTACTACTGGTATGAGTTCCGGGGAAGGGAAATCGACCCGCAATACAGCGAACACCACTTCGGCCTAACGCACCAGAATTTCTCGCCGAAGCCGGCGTGGGGCGCCTACCGCAATTTCGTCCTTGCGCGACCGGCGGGGTCGGTGCAGGCGCCTGGCGCATGGCATGACGATGCGCGCCAGTTTTTCTTCCCGCAGTGGACGCGCCCGGACGGTGTGAAAGCGGGGGTCATCTGGAAGACCGGAGCGGCGGAACGCATTCCTCTTAAGTTCACCGGCGACGACATCCGCTTCCGCAGTTTTACCGGGCGCACGATGAAGCCCGTCCGCTCGGAGCATGGTACATGGCTTGTGCCAGTTTCCGACAGTCCCGTGTTTTTCGAAGGTGGCGCGCTGGTTTTCTAAAGTCATCAATCCCCTTCGAAATTTGCGTTGAAATGGGGAATGGTGTAGAATGGCGGCAATGTCCGAGAACCAAAATCAGAAGACTTCCACGATGCGCAAGGAGAGGGTGGCGCGGCAGCGCGCCGCCCAGGCTCCAAGGGAGGCACATTCCTCAATCGGGTCGGCGCTGGGCGGCGTGCGCCTTATCACGCAGGCCGTGGTGGCGTCGCTTCTTCTGGCCTTCTGCCAGCGGGAGCTGGTAGGGCTGCTCATCAACTGGCTTGACCTGGAGCGCTTCACCGGCGACCAGAGCCTGGCGCTCTTTTCCTTTGTCACCATCCCGTTTGTCGTGACGGTGCTGCATGGCCCGAGACCGGCCGTTGCGGCTGGCACAATTGCGTCGGTGATCCTATGGGGGGCGACTCACTTCAATCCCTGCACCCTTGTCTCGTCGTTCTTCGGGGTCATTCTGATGGCGGCTTTGGCGCGGCGCGTTCGCAAGGTCTCTGACCTGGTCGTATTCGCACTTGACGTCTTCCTCCTTCAATCGGTGGGGAGCTTCGCCATGATTGCGCTCCGCAACAAATTCGCCCCGGAGCTGGACGCCTGCGAGGCATGGCAGATCGGCGCTTTGGCCATCATCTCATTCGTGGCGGTGCCGGTTTCTCTCATGGTCGCCCTCCCGATTGCGGAGCGCCTTTCGGGCTGCACCAGTGACTACACCCTTGCCACTTACGCCAACTTGGAGAATACTCTTTTGGAGCGGCTCTCCCGCGAGGCCCCCGGGACATACGGCCATTCAATGGTGGTCGCGGACCTTGCCGCGGCCGCTGCGGAGTCGATTGGCGCCAACCCGCTTCTGGCGCGACTCGGCGGCTACTACCACGATATTGGCAAGCTTTCCAATCCCAGGTTCTTCATGGAGAACCAGACCCTTCTGGGCAACCCCCACGACACACTTCCGCCCTCGATTAGCGCCATGATAGTGGCGAGCCACGTGAAGGACGGGTCGATTCTCGCGAGGGACAACGGCCTCCCGCCGCCCATTGCGCGGATTATCGCCTCGCACCACGGCACCACGGCCATGGAGTGGTTTAGGCGAAAGGCCATTAAACAGGCCACCGAAAAGGGCGAACCGGCGGCTGCCGACGAATGGCCATACCGCTACGCCGGCCCCATCCCCGAATCGCGCGAGGAGACGATTGTCTCGTTGGCCGACACCGTCGAGGCGGCGTCACGCTCCATAGCGGCGCCAACGCGGTCGGATTTGGTCCGTCTTGTGAACGGCATCGTGGCGAGCCGTTTCGCCGATGGGCAGCTTGCGCGCAGCGCGCTGACCCTGAGCGAACTTGAGGAAGTCAAGCGTTCCTTCGTCCTGACACTCGTGCACCGGCTCCACGTCCGCGCCGCCTACCCCGACCAGCGCAAGTAACGACAAGCGACGAGCGACAAGCGACGAGCGGGACTTGAGGGACTTGAGGGCTGTCGGATGTCGGCTGTCTTCCCGCATGTCGCTTGTCGCATGTCGCGTGTTAACTTGCGAAAAGGGGCGCAACAATGTATCATTGTTATTGGCGTGAAATGCGCCAGGACCTAGCAACTTTTTAAGCAATTACCCAGGAGAACCCAAGCAGATGAAAATCGCCTTCGGCTGTGACCACGGTGGCTTCCCCCTCAAAGAGGCCACTATCGCCGCACTAAAAACCTATCCCGAAGTCGAGGTCGAAGACCTCGGCACATTTGACCGCGATCCGGTCGATTACTCCGACTATGCCATCGACGTGGCCGAGAAGATCGCGGAAGGCGCAGTGGAGCGCGGCGTCCTGATCTGCACCACCGGCATCGGCATGGCCATCGCCGCGAACCGCTTCTACGGCGTGCGCGCCGCCCTCTGCGAGGATGCCGGCGACGCCACGAAGAGCCGCGCACACAACGACTCCAATGTTCTCGTCCTCCCCTGCATCCACGTGAAGCCCGAGGACGTGCAGGCGATTGTCGACGCCTGGATGAAGACCGAATACACAGGCCGCACGATCGACGGCATGCGCCACGCCCGCCGCCTCGCCAAGCTCGACACGGCCAAGCGCCTCTCCGAGCTGGCGTGCCTGGCCGGCGTCGATCCCGAAGTCCACGCCGCCATCCGCCGCCACACAGAGCAGGAGGACGCCACCGTCAACCTCATTGCCTCCGAAAACTACACCTCCCGCGCCGTCCGCGAGGCCACTGGCTCGATCCTCACAAACAAATACTCCGAGGGCTACCCCGGCCGCCGCTGGTATGGCGGCTGCTCCCACATCGACGAGGTCGAGCGCCTGGCCATCGAGCGCGCAAAGCAGCTCTTCGGCGCCGAGCACGCCAACGTCCAGCCGCACTGCGGCGCCTCCGCCAACATGGCCGTCTATCTGGCGGCCCTCGAACCTGGCGACACCATCCTCTCCATGAGCCTCGACCAGGGCGGGCACCTCTCGCACGGCAGCAAGTTCAACATCTCCGGCAAGCTCTACAACATCGAGTCCTACACCGTCTCCAAGGAGACCGAGACCCTCGACTACGAAGCGATCGCGGCCAAGGCCCGCGAGGTGAAGCCGCGCCTCATCCTCGCCGGCGCCAGCGCCTATCCGCGCGCCATCGACTTCGCCAAGTTCCGCGAAATCGCCGACTCCGTCGGGGCGATGCTCCTGGTTGACATGGCGCACATCGCTGGCCTCGTGGCTGGCGGCGCGCACGCCAGCCCCGTCCCGTACGCCGACTTCGTGACCTCCACGACGCACAAGACCCTGCGCGGCCCGCGCGGCGGCCTCATCCTCTGCAAGGAGAAATACGCCAAGGCCATCGACCGCGCCGTCTTCCCCGGCCTCCAGGGCGGTCCGCTTGAGAACGTCATCGCCGGCAAGGCCGTCTGCTTCAAGGAGGCCCTCCAGCCCGAGTTCGCGCAATACGCGGCCCAGATCGTGGCCAACAGCAAGCGCCTCGCGGCCCACCTCCTCACCAACGGCTTCCGGCTCGTCTCCGGCGGCACCGACAACCACCTCGTCCTCGTTGACATGGCCGCCAGCGGCCTCAACGGCAAGGTGGCGCAGGAGGCCCTCGACGAAGCGGGCATCATCTGCAACAAGAACGCCATCCCCTACGACACGCTGCCGACCTCCGTCACCTCCGGCATCCGCCTCGGCACGGCCTCCGTGACGACGCGCGGCCTCAAGGAGGCCGACATGCTCAAGGTCGCAGGGTGGATCTCCAAGATACTGGCCAACATCGGCGACACCAACCTGCGCAAGCGCATTCGCGGCGACGTCATCGACTTCATGGCACAGTTCCAGACGCCTTGATTGCACTTTCCGACATCCGGCTCTCGCCGATGGCGGGCTTCACGAACGCGCCGACGCGCGCCATGGCGCTGCGTTTCGGCGCGTCGGTCGTCTATACGGAGATGGCGGGCGTGGAGGGGCTTGTCCACGAACATTCCCGCCTCACCTGGCAGTTGCTTGAAACCCTGCCCGAGGAAAATGGGCACGTCATCGCCCACCTCTACGGCCGCGAGCCGGAGCACTTCGCCCGCGCGGCGGAGGCCGTCGCCGCCACGGGCCGCTTCATAGGCATCGACGTCAATGCCGGATGCCCCGTCCCCAAGGTCACGCAGTGGGGAGCGGGGTCGGCGCTGATGCGCGAGCCGGGCCGCATCCGCGACATCGTCGCCGCCACGCGCAAGGCCTCCGGCCTCCCGGTGAGCGTAAAGACGCGCCTCGGCTTCGGGGAAGGGGAGATCACCGCCTTTGACGTCCTGCATGCCGTGGAGGACGGCGGCGGGGCCGCGCTCTCCATCCACGCGCGCTTCAAGCCGCAGGGCCATGCCGGGCCGACGCGCCTTGACCTCGTGGCGCAGCTGCGCGAAAGGGCCTCAATTCCACTTCTGGGTAATGGTGGAGTGAACGACGCCGCCTCGGCGAAGAAGTTTGCCGAGACCACGGGGGTCGCGGGGCTGCTCGTCGGACAGGCATCCATCGGCCATCCCTGGGTCTTCGGGGAAATCGCGGAGGGGCGTTCGTTCGCGCAGGGCGAGGGGCACTCGTCCTACTTGCCGCTCGAAGAGATCCGCCGCGCCTGGCTGGAGCACCTTGATTTGGAGCTGCGCTTCGCGGAGGCCATCGTAGCCAAATACCCGGAGTCTGCGCCGAAGCTGCTGCCGGAGGAAGTGGCGGCGATCCGCTTCCGCGTCCACCTGTTCCGCTACGGGGCGGGGCTTCGCGGGGCGGGCTACATGCGCGGCCGCATGTCGGCGCTCAACACCCCCGAGGAGTGCATCCGCGCCCTCGACGGCTGCCTCGAGTGCGAACGCCGCTACCGGGCCAGGCGGCCCATTTGACTGTTGGCTTACTCACACAGAGCCACAGAGACACAGAGTTGTCAACGAATTGCGCTCCGCGCGAAACACGGAAGCCCTTTGTCGCGGCTGGCCACCGCTGGCGGCCATCGGCGCGGCGCCGCCGCATCCACGTGCAAGCCCGTGATGCGCCCCCGCCCGCGCCTGCGATGCGTCGCATCGCCGCCGGGCCAAAGGACACGGAAATGACAGGGAATGGGGAATGGGGAACGGGGAATGTGAAAGTGTGAAAGTGTGAAAATGTGAAAGTGTGAAAGTGTTGCCAATCCCAATGTTGCCAATTGCCAATGTGGGAATAGGGGCTAGGGAATAGGGGCTAGGGCTGGCTTCCGTTCTGGCCGCAGCGCTTAACGCAAGTCGCTTCGCGACACGCAAGGATTACGCTCGCATCGATGTGGCTACGACGGGCCAAGCCCTACGCCACAATCGATCCTAGCGTGGAGGTGAATGGACTTGCGGCAAAAGCGATTGTGGCGTAGCCGCCTCGGGCGGCGTCGTAGCCACATCGGTTTTGACGCAGCTTTTGCGTCCGGCCACAGGCCGGTTGCGTTAATGGGGGAACGGGGAATGTGAAAGTGTGCCAGTGTGAAAGTGTTGCCAATTATCAATGTTGTTGCTCGAATTGGGTATTGGACTTGGGCATTGGCAACATTTTCACATTGGCACATTTCTTTCTGTGTTCCGGCGCGGTAGCGCCCTCTGTGCCTCTGTGTCTCTGT